>Ga0164242_10000203_pt1 | contig 74384 bp, 70 predicted proteins | sample OricomgcompostMG_FD_108783 | JGI IMG/M metagenome (GOLD analysis project Ga0164242, IMG submission 108783) | Miracle-Growth compost microbial communities from Emeryville, California, USA - Original compost - Miracle growth compost (MG) ... | reverse complement strand
CTGGCGGTCGCGGTAGGTCTTCGATCCATCGGGCGAGGATGTATATCGCATCCCGTCAGACCCTTCAAAGACGGTCATCCCGTCGACCTCGGTTACCAGGCGCGTTCCCCTGCTCTCGTAAACGCTGGAACCATCGGATTTCTTCGTGATGTGCAGCCCATGTTTGTCGGCGATAACGACAGATCCATCTTCGCTGCGGATATTGATTCCGTTCCGGCCAATCTCGACGGATGCTCCGTTCTCGTCATGCAGTGAGATGGGGGCGGGTGGTTTCGGAGGCGAAGGTGGCATCGGGGCTATCGATGCCTTTTTGATCGCAATGTCCTGCTGGCTTGTCGAGATACGGATCAGTGGACCACCCTTGCCCACCGTGCCGTTGTAGCTCTTGTGATTGCTGCCGTCGCTGCCCTGCGGCTGCAGGCCGAAGTCATTCTCCAGGTCCCCATTGCTCGTATCTGCCTGGACCGTAAAGCTTGCTTTTTCCGGCAACGTCAACTCCACCGAACCGTTCCGGTTCTCGATGGTGATGTTGCCGAGTGGCTCTGCGGCCGTCAGATTGACTTCCCCATTGCGGTTGGTGACGGAGATATCTCCGGAGATTCGATCCAGGCTGACATCTTTATTGCCGGTAGCGAGGGTGAACAGCCCTGCGACTCGGTCTGCAGAGATGTTTGACGAACTGACCTCTGTCTCGCCGTCCAGCCTGCCCATCCTCATATCCGTGCGGCTGGTGTGGAATCGTACCTCGCCCGCGATGTGCTCCAGATGCGTGGTTCCGAAGAACTCGCCGTGGATCGTCGCAGGACCAGTGACATCGGAGAAGGTGAGGTCACGGGCACGACCCTGAACCATCACCGGGCCGGTGGCGCTGTGCACTGAGAAGGACGAATCCCCGTTGTTGATATGCGTATTGATAGGCCCGGTGATGGCAGTCAGCGAAACGTCACCATGATTCGCTGTAACATCTACCGGAGCTTTGATAGAGGCGACGTGCACATCGCCCCGATTGGCGATTACGGTAACAGGTGCTGACGGCGGAACCGTAATGCTGAGATCAGCCCGCCCGCCCTGAACAGGAGGCAGACTGACTTTGAGCAGAGATCCATCAGTGTCAAGCTTCGCAGAAAGCTCCTGGGCGCGAGTCTCGGCCTCGGAGTCTGACCGGGTATAGACCTGTTTGTGAATTTGGATATGGATCTGTTGGTCGTCGCTGCTGCCCGCCACGATGACATCCCCGCGCGGGTTGTTGATGATCAGGCTGCTTCCGGCGGCAAAACTTTGGGACAGCATCTGGTCGCTCTCGTGTTTGTCCCCCCAGAACTCCTCCATGTTATCGGGATTCAGATGAAAGGCCCGACTGAACCCTCCACCATGGAAGCCGCTGAAGGCAAACCCAAGCAGTCCGATCAACAAGAGAAGTGTGAAAACGCCTCCTCCAAGATAACGTCGCCGGAACTGCGGTTCATCTGCGTGGAAGTAGTTATCCCAGCCCCATTCCAGCAGCATGACGACGCCCACGGCGATCAGCAGGACGGGCCACCAGTGGCCATACCAGCCCCAGAATCGCTGAGCTGAAAGGCGGTTCGTCTGGATCAGAAAAAAGACTACGCCAGTCGCAATAATCAGCAATGGGCCGACAATGGAGCTGCGGTGCATGCTCCTCGCCTGGGCACGATATGCCGCTTGCTGTGCGCGCAAATACTCGCGCTGCATTCTGGCCTGGTGCCGCATTGCACGGCGCTGGTAGCGCCAGTCACCTTGCGGCGGAGGGTACTGTCCTGAAGGAGGAGGGTAGGGCGGTACTTGGTTTGCCATGGTCGTTCATCGCCCTTCCTGGTTGAACTGGTTTTGCTCCGTAGACGAGCCGGGGCCAGCGGTCGGCGGAGCTGGCGGGACGACCGGGGCTACTGGCGGGACAGGGTACGCCGGAGGAACAGTGGAGGGATTGTAGATCGTCTTCTCTGCAAGAATCATGACTCCAGCGACGATGATGAAGAGCGGCCAGCTGCTTCCCCAAGAGAGGATGTTGAACGAGGAGAGCAGGAACATGATGCCCACCAGTACAACCCAGATGGAGCCTCGGAGAGCTGCGAGCAGTCGGATTCTGTAGAACTGGGTACCGTCATCGGCAAGTGTGGCGCCGGTCGCTGTCATCTTGTGGACAAACAGCCATACTCCCAGACCGATCAGGAAGAACGGGAACAACCGGTGGACAGGGAATCCATGGAAGATTCCCATGTTGCCGAAGAGAAAGATCGCCCCTAAGCCGATCAGCCAGATTGCTCCTGTCGGAAACCGATTCCGCGGATACGTGGCGTTCGGATCAAAGCCATGGGAAGCTGGAGGATAGGGGGACGGGATATAAGGCGGATTGTATGAAGATCCGACAAAGTTTTCGGCCTGGTTTCCCCACACATTCCCTGTTGGAGGCGGTGGGGCCTGGTAGGAATTGCTTTGGGGTGTCGGCTCAGGCGCGGAGTAGACAGGAGGAACTCCGGGAACACCTGCCGGCGGTACAGCACCCCAGGTTCTTCCGAAGCCCAGCCTGTCGCCGAGGTCGTTCAGCCCAAATGGATTGGGGAGGGGAGTCTCGTCGCGGCGTGCTTTCGCGGTCTGGTAGGCCTCAAAGACCTGATAGAAGATCCAGCCGGTCACAAACAGCCCGAAGATTCCATGTTCGTCCGCCAGGCTGACCAGCACGGCAAAGACGATGAGATGGACGATTCCCTTGGCGTACTGGCCGTTGTACATCGCGCCCACACCAGGGATGAACCCAAGCAGTGCGGCAAGTCCGGGATTAGGTTCCCCGTTTGGAGGAGGAGGAGGAGGAGGCACAGCAGAGCCAGGAGGAATCGGAGGAACAGGGGCCGTGTAGGGATTGGCAGAGGAGCCCGATATTCTGGCCTCAAGGCAGGGTTCGCAGAAGACCGCCGATCCAACGATACGGGCACACTCCTGGCAGAGTGCCTTACCGCAGTTCTGGCAAAAAGCAATTCGTTCACGCTCTGGATGGTTGGCGCAGTTCATGCCTGTCCCCCTTGTTCGATTCCGGTGAAAAACCATGGGAGTGAAGATAAAAAAGCTGGTTGAGGCTCATGGCCTGGTCTGGGGGAAGAACCAGGCTCGCGCGTCGAAGCCGTAAACAGGTGTGAGCGATTCAGGCCAAGGGTTCGGCTGCTGCCGGAACGCTGGCGCGGGTTCGACCGCTTCTGCTGATTCTGCTCGTTGAGTCTCTGCTGATCCTTTTTCGAATCGGAAGGGGTACCCTGTGCGGGGGCCGACGACTCCGGAACCGGAGAACCGGAGTCGTTATCACGCTGAAGATCGCGGACCCGCGACTCCAACTCATAGACCACACGCAGGTTGTCGATCGATCGAACCACCCGCGCATTTGTATCGTAGAACGTCCGCTTGAGGCTGGATGCTGTAAAGTCGCTGGCCTTGAGCTCTGTAATGCGTACGCCGGTCAGGTTGAGCGTCAGCGCAATCGAGAAGAACGCCATCGCTGCCGTCATCGCCAGCCGCGGCTGCATCAGGTTATGGCGAATCGACGCGAAGCGGAACGAAGTCGCAACTCTCTTGCGGAATGGGAGCACCCTGGCGGGAATATACGATCTCGGGGTCGGGGCTGCTCCAATTTCGGGTGCGAAGACCGGAGCCGACAGCCCCAGCGGAGTTCGCTGCGATATCTCGGAGACGGGCTGCGGATCGTCTGCCGCGGGCCCGGTCGTGGAAAGGATGCGTGCCAGCAGATCCGCGGAGGGCTCGGGCCGCGCCTTGTGCAATTTGCGAAGCAGATCCGCTCCCAGGCGGGCATCGATGAACATCCGCGAGCACTCGGGGCAGATCGCCAGATGGCGGTCGAAGATGGCCTGGTCTTTCGGGCTCAGACTCCGGTCCAGAGCATCGGTCAGCATCGCCTCGCACTGTGCGCAGTGGGCCGGGTCCGGAGACCGGGAGGGCTGTGCATTACCGAACTGATTCATCTCTGCCACCTGAAACCACCTCGCTTTCTATCCTTACATCATCTGTTGTTTTTCTATACGCTGTAACAGCCTTGCAAGTTCCCCGCGGCCGCGACTGATGCGGCTTTTGACTGTTCCCTCGGGAATGCGGAGCACCTGCGCGATCTCCTTATAATCCATATCCTCAAGGTCACGCAGAATAACAGCCTCCCGCAGCTCCGGGGAGAGTTGCTTCAGAGCTTCCTGAATGCGTACCTTCAGCTCAAGGCTGGCAAAGTGCTGCTCCTGCGTGTCGCGCGTGTCGGCCAGCCGGTCGGCCATCGTCGGACTATCTTCTTCACCATCGAAAGTAGCGTCGAGGGAGTCGGAGGCCCGCTCCATGCGGGTGCGGCGGAAGTGATCGACCAGGAGATTGCGCGTCAGTGTCGTGATCCACGTCTGGAAGCTTCCCCTCTGCAGGTCGAAGCTGGACAGATTCTTGTAGAGCTTGAGGAAGACATCCTGCGTCAGGTCTTCGGCGTCCGTCGCCGAGCCTGTAAACCGGTAGCAGATCGCATAGATGCGCCGATGCTGCGAGATCACAAGCTGCTGCCATGCCTGACCGTCCCCGGCGATACATTGCCGGACGAGTCTGACGACAGCTTCCTGCGAGGCTTCCTGTTCCGGTGTGCGCTCTAACATGGACTCGATAGGCTGGATCGGTGGAATGAGTGTACCGCGCAAAAGGCCCGCAGTCGCGGAGTTGGAGGCCTCTGCAGGGCGGTTCCGTGACACTCGCCTGGTCTGACCAGAAGCGGCCGGAGCCAGGGGAAGCGCAATGGAAAGAACGCCCATGAGTAGCTATACGCAAGGGCGTTCCGGATGGTTCAGTTCTGAATCGTGCATGCCTCATCGAGGCATACTTTCCCTATTTCGGTGCAGTGATGACGCCGCAGGCGATGCGGTTTCCGGCATTCCCCGTAGGATCGGTCTTCATGTCGTCAGCCTTCTCGTGCACCATGATGGACGTCCCACCGTTGGCAAACAAGGAATCCGATGCTGCAGGGTCCAGCGACAGATAATTTACGTGAAATGTGGCAGATCCGGTGCCATTCGCAGCTACCGTCACATTTTGCGGAAGATCCCCGGCATGATGTCCCATGGGATTCTCGATACCGTGCTTCTTCGAAGCCGGGTTGAAGTGACCACCAGCGGTCTTGAAGTCGGGAGCGTCGCAGACCGCATGCTCATGGATATGGACCGCGTGCTGTCCCGGAGGAAGATTCTTGAGCTTCAGCCGAATGGTGAGCTTACCTTTTTTGGAAGGAACAAAGGTGGCTGTACCTGCGTCCTGACCGGTGCTTGTCTTCAGGGACACGGTCACGGCTCCCTTGGGCTTTGCCAGGGCTGGTACGGCTATGAGGCTGACTGCGAGGGCTGCGGCTGCAAAGCGCATACTTTTTCTCCTGCTTTTCCTGAGGGTTCGAGGATACGTAAGACAAAGCATAACGCAGCGGGCGGAAGATGGCCTATGGGAGCGACGGCAGCTCCAGTTGCTCAGAACGCGCGCTGTCGAGACACGGCTCGAAATGGGTGCGGCACCGGGCCTCATAGAGCCCTGCAGCTCCTACCACGACCAGCTCCTGGCTCTGTCCTAGGCGCTGTGTATGAATAGCCGGCGCACCACAGACCATGCACACGGCCGACAGCTTGGTGACCTCGTCTGCAATTGCCATCAGATTCGGCACCGGACCAAAGGGCTCCCCGGCAAATGTGGTGTCCAGACCCGCCATGACGACCCTCTTGCCCAGGTGAACCAGTTCCATGGCAAGGGCAATAATCTCGTTGGAGAAGAACTGCACCTCGTCGATCCCAACGACCTCAATCTCTTCCAACTGCGGAAACAGTGCTGCTCGAAGAACCTCGACCGTCGCCACAGTGGAAGCCTCATGGGTCTGCTGGCTGTGACTTGCTATGGATGTTCGGTGGTAGCGAAGGTCGATGTCGGGCTTATAGCAGGCGACACGCTGCCGGGCTATCCGGGCCCGCTTGAGGCGACGAATCAGCTCTTCCGATTTTCCGGAAAACATGGGACCGGTAATCATCTCGATCCGGCCAGGAGCAACGGTGGTCATTGCTCAATGGTAGCGAAGCACCGAGCGAGGTCGCTGTGGATTTCAGACTCGCTCAACGACCACGGCAGTGCCGTACGCCAGAACTTCGGTCACACCCTGCATCACGTCATTCGCATCATACCGGGCGCAGATAATCGCATTTGCTCCGCGCTCAGAGGCGTGCTGCATCATCATCATGAACGCGTCCTGCCGGGTTTTCTCGCAGAGCTGCGAGAGCAGGGTGATGTTCCCGCCGACGATAGTTTGGAGACCGGCGCCAATGGTCCCGAAGATCGATCGCGAGCGAACCACAATTCCGCGAACTACCCCAACGTTCCGCACCACGCGATAGCCGGGCAGTTCCAGTGCAGTCGTCACCATGGAGGCATCAAGGACTGGCAGCGGCGGGGGCATCGAAGACATGGCTTTCACTCCAGTGGGAAGTAACGTAAACGATCGTTGCTGATTCTATGTGCCGCTGCGAAGCTGGTCGAGCAGTTTCGTCACCGCCCCTGAATCGATCGTGTGGGCAGCCAGCGCGATTCCAGTCTGCAGGTCAGGCGCAAGGTCGGCTGCGACCAGCACGGCTGCTGCATTCAGCAGCACAATATCGCGCCGTGGACCGCGCTCTCCGGCGAAGATCGCCGTCAGAATCGCGGCATTTTCCTTCGCACCCCCTCCAGCGAGTGCGCTCATCGGCGCGCGTTCCAGGCCTAATTCCTCCGGGGTGATCGTGGATAGGCTGACAATGCCGTTCCGCACCTCCGCCAGGTACGTCGGCCCGGAGATGGAGATCTCATCCAGCCCGCGCACCGTTCCGTCCGGCTCCTCGGCCGTCCCGTGAACTACAAAGGCATGCCGCGTTCCCAGCAGGGCCATCGTCTCAGCAACCAGAGCAACCGCATGCTGCGCATACACCCCCATCACCTGGGCCGAGGCTCCGGCAGGGTTGGTCAGCGGACCAAGCAGGTTGAAGACCGTCCGCACCTTGATGGCGCGGCGAACCGGCATCACGACCTTCATCGCCGGATGAAGCGAGGGAGCATGGAGGAAAGCAAATCGGTAACGGCGCAGCACGGCAGAAGCTGCCTCCGGCGTGAGATCGACCGGGATCCCCAGTGCCTCCAAAACATCCGCTGAGCCACATTGCGAGGTGATCGCACGGTTCCCATGCTTCGCTATCGATGCTCCGGCCGCCGCGGCGACCAGCGCCGCGGCCGTCGAGATATTAAAGGTGCGACTGGCATCCCCTCCCGTCCCACAGGTGTCCACCAGCAGGGCCTGCTCTTCAGGCGAAAGCGGAATCCTCGTTACCTCACTCCGCATCACGTCGACAAAACCAGCTACCTCGGCAGGCGCTTCACCTCGGGCGGCCAATGCGCCGACCAGACCGGCGATCTCGACATCGCTCAGTTCGCCGGCGACGATCTGCTGCATCAGTTCCCGGGCCTGCTCACGGGATAGCGTGGCGCGGCTCTCAATTACGTGCTTGAGAGGAAATTGAAGGGGCATCGCTTTCTTTAAAGGTAACAGTCGCGATGCCGGTTGGCTTATGCCGCAGGCTTCAGGATGATCTTGCCGTGGGGATGACCCTCCTCCGCTTCTCGTTGGGCCTCGCGAATCTTGTCGAGCGGGAGCACCTTCGCTATGGGAATGACCAAACTTCCACGCGCCACATCATCTGCCAGCTCATAGAGACGGGAAGCATCCGGTTCAGCCCACAAGGCTTTCACCTGAAAATCCAGCTTCTCGGCACCTTTGGGTGGACCGAGCACCGTACCGAAGATGCCGCCTGCCTTCAGGGCCTTCATGGACCGGGCGGCGACGGTACCCCCGACAGCATCGGCGACTGCGTCCAGATCATGCAGCTTCAGCAGCGCGTGTTCGTCATCGACGGCGACTACCTCCTGGACCGGCAGCAATCTCGCCTGCTCCATCTGGCTTCCGCGAACTCCTGCGATCACGCGTGCTCCGTGTTGGACCGCGACGTGCACCGCGGTGCGGCCTACTCCTCCAAGGGCTCCAAGAATCAGGATCTTTTGTCCTGCTGTAATTTTGATCGCGCGTTCGATCAGTTGTGCCCCAGTTGTCAGGACGAGCGGCAGGGCGGCTGCCTGCTCAAACGAGAGTTTTTCAGGAATAGGCGCGAGCGTGTCGGCTTTTACTGTCGTCAGTTCGGCATACGTTCCCGCAGCCAGCGCCATCACACGCTGGCCCTTGTTGAACCCGTTTACGCCGGGCCCTACTCGCTCCACCTCGCCTGCAAGGTCACGGCCAAGGATCGCGGGGAGCTCGACCGGATTGCGCCCCTTCAAATCTCGTCGCCGTATCTTCCAGTCCACCGGATTGATACTGGTCGCGCGCACACGGACAAGGACCTCGCCGGTGCCGACCTCAGGATCATCCACATTTTCCATCTGCAGCTTATCGACGTCCCCAAACTCTTCGAGAACCACTGCTTTCATCTTCGTTCCTCCATTTCTGTCTAGTTGGTGAGATGAGTAGGGGAGGGAATGGCGTTTCTTGATCCGCCTTGGGAGTGGGAATGCACCAAAGCCCGCGCGATTCTAGGAAAATTGACCTACGGGGATACGATAACCGCACCGTTGTTCGCGTTTCGCATTGCGACAGCTTGTTTGCGTCCGCTACACTTCTCGCGCGGGCGAAGATTATCTATGAAAATTCACGAGTATCAGGCAAAAGAGATTCTGCGGAAGTATGGTGTGCCGGTTCCGGGCGGCGAGATGGTTCAGACCCTGGAAGAGGCAGACAGAGCCGCCAAAGACCTTTTTGACAAGGGAAATGCGGTGGTTGTGGTCAAGGCGCAGATTCATGCCGGAGGCCGCGGCAAGGGCGGCGGCGTGAAGGTCGTCAAGTCGCTCGATGACGCCTCAAAGGCCGCCAAGGCGATCCTCGGCATGCAGCTGGTGACGCATCAGACCGGTCCTCAGGGACAGAAGGTCCAGCGACTCCTGATCGAAGAGGGCTCGGCCATCGACCGCGAGCTCTATCTCGGCATCGTGCTCGACCGCGCAGCTGCCCGCCTTGTCTTTATGGCGTCGCAGGCCGGTGGTATGGAGATTGAAGAGGTGGCTCACGCCACGCCCGAGAAGATCTATAAGGAGTACATCAATCCCGCAATCGGTCTGCAGCCCTACCAGGCACGCCGGCTGGCGTTCAAGCTGGGCCTCAAGCCTACCCAGATCAACCAGGCGACCTCGTTCATGCTCGGCCTCTATAAGGCCTTCGTCGAGACCGACTCGACCCTGATGGAGATCAATCCCTTCATCACGACCAAGGACGACAAGCTGCTTGCCCTGGACTGCAAGATCAACTTCGACGACAACGCCATGTTCCGTCACAAGGACCTGAAGGAACTGCGCGATCTGTCTGAAGAAGATCCGCTCGAGGTCGAGGCTTCAAAGTTTGCCCTCAACTACATCAAGCTCGACGGCTCGATCGCCTGCATGGTCAACGGAGCCGGACTGGCCATGGCGACGATGGACATCATCGAGTACGCCGGCGGCAAGGCAGCCAACTTCCTCGACGTAGGCGGCGGAGCCAACCAGGAGCAGATCGAGAACGCTTTCGGCATCCTGTTGAGCGACCCCAACGTGAAGGCGATCTTCATCAACATCTTCGGCGGAATCCTGCGCGTCGATGTTCTAGCGACAGCGGTAGTCGCCGCGGCAAAGAAGCTTAACGTGCAGCTTCCCATCATTCTTCGTTTGGAAGGAACCAACGTCGAAGAGGGCCGCAAGATCCTCGCGGAGTCGGGACTTAAGTTTGAAGTGGGTGCAACGATGAAAGAGGCGGCAGACCTGGCTGTAAAGGCTGCCAAAGGAAGCAAGTAATGCCTTTGGAGTATCAAACGTTCGGTCCATTCACGCTGCAGCCGGAAGATAAATACAAAATCACACGTGGAGTTCTATCCGATTTCTTCTCGGATGCCGAAACTGAAAAGCCCGGAATTTCCAACGCTGTGGGCGTTTATATTCTCACGGTGCAAGCTCATGAAGGAGCCGTTCCGAAACCTTGGTATGTGGGAAGAACGGACAGAGGGTTTCGCCAGAGATTTAGCTTTCAACTCGGGAAATTTCGCAACATTTTGGAGGACGCATCGAAGGGTATCCCAAAGATGTTTCTGATAGCCAGAGTTACTCCGAGGGGTGCGTTAGTAAAGCCCGCAAAAAAGAAACTGTTGTATAACGACGAGCTTGAGCAATTGCTGATCGGTTCATGCCTCGCTCAAAATTCGCAGCTTTTCAACGTAAGAGAGACAAAGCACCTGCGGGAGATTTCTGTTCCTGGGTATCGCAATAATAAGCCGGGAAAGCCCAAGCAAAGTGCCCAACTCCTCGCAAAAGTGCTGGGAATTCGATGATTAGGAGCTAATGACATGGCAGTTCTGGTTGATAAAGAGACACGGCTGATCGTTCAGGGAATCACCGGGCGCGAGGGCACCTTCCACGCCAAGGGCTGCGCCGAGTACGCAAAGCAGTTCGGCGTCGATCTGGTCGTGGGTGGAGTAACGCCGGGTAAGGGCGGCACGACGCACGAGGGATGGCCAGTCTTCAACACCGTCGAAGAGGCCGTGAAGGAGACCGGGGCAAATGCGACCGTGATCTTTGTGCCTCCTCCGTTTGCGGCGGATGGGATTTTGGAAGCGACGGCGGCAGAGGTTCCCCTGATCATCTGCATCACTGAGGGTATTCCCGTTCTCGATATGGTGAAGACCTGGGAAGTGGTGAAGCAGTCCAAGTCGCGCCTGATCGGGCCCAACTGCCCGGGCGTTATCTCGCCGGGCAAGGCTAAGATCGGCATCATGCCGGGGCGCATCCATAAGGAAGGCAACGTCGGCATCGTATCCAAGTCGGGCACGCTGACCTATGAGGCGGTCTACCAACTCACGCAGCGTGGAATCGGACAGTCGACGGCGATCGGTATCGGCGGCGACCCGATCATCGGGACGACGCACATCGATGCGCTCAAGCTGCTCAACGAGGATCCGGAGACCGAGGCGATCATCATGATCGGCGAGATCGGCGGAACCGCGGAAGAGGCTGCCGCGAAGTACATCAAGGAACACGTCAAGAAGCCTGTCGTTGGGTTCATCGCAGGCCAGACGGCGCCTCCAGGACGCCGCATGGGTCACGCCGGCGCCATCATCTCCGGCGGAGAGGGCACGGCTGCCGAGAAGATGAAGGCTATGTCTGAGGCGGGAATCACTGTGGTCAAGTCGCCGGCGGAGATCGGCGATGCGATGGCAAAGGTGCTTGGCAAGGCATAGCTGGTTTTGCTGGCTCGATGTGTACAGGGCGCAGCTTCGGCTGCGCCCTTCGCTTTTGGCCCGCTGCGTGCGCCTCCCCCCCTGCCTTTTTTGCGCAAAGTCTTCCAACGATAGAACTTAGGTCCGGACTTCGTCTTGAGCCTTTCCCTGGAGGGAGGGTTACCTCTCTTAATTATAGGAAATCGGATGCAGCGATTCGGCACTTTGCCGTAGCTGGTGCTTGGCGTGCAAACGACTTGCTTTGTGAGAGTTGTGGGCCGAACTGAGGTCCTGAAGGCGTGTGGCCTCTTGACACCATGTTTGGCACGATAAGCACGTAGTTGCGCTTATCGTTGCTGGCGCCGGTAGAAGAAGCCGGCTGCAAGGAAGACCATTGCAACAAGAAATGCCAGCTGGGCGTGTTGCATGGAGTGGTAGTGGAGGCTGATGAGGCCGTCAACTAACCATGCAGCGAAGCCGAGGAACCAGATCCATGCGAAGTTTCGCATAGGGCTATGATGCACCCGAATGGCGCTCTGCGCTGGTAACAGAACTTTCGTAGCCGTGCTTTACACTGAGAAAGCACGAAAATCGCAAGGAGAACAACGTTGTCACAGCGTACATTCAGCATCATCAAGCCGGACGCAGTTAAGAAGGGGCACGCCGGCGCCATCCTGGCCGAGATCGAAAAGGCCGGATTCAAGATTGTTTCCATCAAGAAGGTCTCCATCTCCAAGGCACAGGCCGAGGGCTTCTACTACGTCCATAAGGAACGCCCCTTCTTCGGCGAGCTGACCGATTTCATGTCCAGCGGACCCATCTTCCCGATGGTCCTCGAGAAGGACAACGCCATCGCCGACCTGCGCAAGCTGATGGGCGCGACCAACCCGGCCCAGGCGGAAGAGGGAACGATCCGCAAGAAGTTCGCGGCTTCGATCGGCGAGAATGCCATCCACGGCTCGGATGCCGAGGACACCGCGGCGTTTGAGATCGGCTACTTCTTCGCTGGTTTTGAGCTCCGGTAGACCCGGTTCAGGCAGGAAAAAAGAACGGCGGTTGGGGCAGAAGCCCTGACCGCCGTTCTCGTTTTTGGGGGTTACGGCTTTATTTCGTAAACAGCTTGAGATCGATGCTGTCGGACATCGCCTTGTAGCCCGCATCGCCGGGGTGCAGGTGGTCTCCGCTGTCGGCCGTGCTCGCGAAGACGGCGGGATTGGTTTTGTCCTGCGTGGCCTTGTCGAAGTCGATAAAGCCGTCGAGCTGGTTAGTGGTGCGGATCCAGTTGTTAACGGCCTGACGCATGGTTTCGCCTGCCGGGGAGGAGTATTTCGCTCCGACATAAGGGGTCAGGGTGGCTCCGTAGACCTTGATCCCGTGGGTGTGGGCGCGGGTGGCCAACTGGCTGAGCCCGGCGATCAGGTCGTCGGCCGAGACGACGTCGTAGGGCTTGACCGGGTCCTGGGCGTGGCCGATGTCGTTGATGCTTTCGAGGATAACCAGGTACTTCACTCCCGCCTGCGCCAGCACGTCGCGGTCAAACCGGGCCAGGGCGCTGGGGCCAGTGTTGTCGTGGAGGACGCGGTTTCCGCCGATGCCTTCGTTGAGGACGCCAAGATTGTTGGTCTTCTTGTCGGCCTGGAGGCGCTGGGCCAGCAGGTCGGGCCAGCGCTGGTTGGTGTTGCGGGTGCTGTGGGCGCCGTCGGTGATGCTGTCTCCGAAGGCGACGATAGCAGCGGCCTTATCGTCGCTGGTCCGGACGTCGATGCCCTTGAGGAAGGGCCAGTCGGTGATCTCGGTCGGGGTTTCGAGGGTGGGGGCTCCGGAGACGCTTCCGGCGGCGGTGTAGCTGGTCTGGTCGGCGAAGCCGTGGTGGGTGACCTGCTCGATGGTCTGGGCGGGGACGACGAAGCTGACGGCGACGTCGGAGAGCGCGGGCAGCTTGAGGGCGATGGGATCGCTGACGGCCAGGGCTCCGGCGGGAATGGTGACGGAGGTGCGGCCGCTGAAGGTGACGGGGCGGGCGTTGGCGACGTCGATCTGGCTGGCCTGGGTGCGGGGGGCCAAGTAGGCGGAGTTGATGGTGAGCGGGGCCAGGCCGAACTCGTTGGTCAGGATGATGCGGGCGGTATCGCCTCCGATGGAGATGTGGACGATCTCGCGATAGGTCGTCTCGGCGGCGCCGTACTTGGCTTCGGGGTTGGGAAGGGCGACGGGGGAGGTGGCCCAGGTTCCGACCCAGTGGTCGGCGGCAAGGGCGGGGAGGGAGAGAAGCGAAGCGAGGCAGGCGGTAACGGCGAGGTGACGCAGGTTCATGAACTTCCTTTCGCAGAGAAGTGGGACGGGATCATGGTAATGCAGGGATTGTGTGATCAGGATCTTATGGGAGCAGACGTTTTGATACTCTCTTTCTCGTTTGACAGTACGGAGATTGCTCTGCGAATGCGACTTCAAGGGCCCTCATCGTGTAGACATTCCAGCGGTGCGGGAAAACCAGAACAAAATAGGACAGAAACTCCGGTTCATCACGAAGTAGGTTCGGGATTGCGTCAATGTCTCTCGCTTCGGCTCCTTCCCTGAGTTCTTGCCAGCTTTGGGGCTCAGGATAGAACCGTGATGCCAATGAGGCGTTCTCCGCTCGCCAGCGGAACCATTCCCAACTGTGATCTGGAATGGAACTCATCAACGATATGCGTGTCAGTCCTCTCCATCTGCGTGCCAAGCCTTGGCGACGCCAACGCCTCGCCAAATATTCGACTACGGGCTCGGCGATATACGTAAAACCCGCGTAGCTCAATCCTTCTTCGTATCCTTTCAGCCGATGCTGGAACACTAAAGCATCTTCAATTGAGACGAAAATGTCCGGTATGCCTCGGTTCCCACGTTGATTCGCGATCCCAACGATATCCAGCATTTGAAGCATCAATCCCTCAGCTTCTATCGACTGGCATCTGTTTTCTAGCTCCAAGGACGCAAGGGCGAGGTAAGGTACCGATGATTCGCCCCAGAAAAACGACTTACGAATAGACATTCTGAAGAATGCCGCCCCGAAGTCTGAAGGATTTCCGCTCCGCCGTTGATTTAGTCCCCAAGCTGCCACTAGCCCTGTGAGGATCGTTTGCCGTGCACCATAGAAGTACCCGTCAGCTAAGGGGTGGCCCTCAACATACTCGCAACGTGTCTCACACTCGCGAACTAAATCCTCCAATGATCGGCGGGCTGACCGAAGCGCCAGGTCATACGATGGACGCCAATAGTTCTCTTCGAGAGAGTCCCGCGTGGTGACGCACAAGATGTAACTACAAACCATAGTCCACGCTTCAAACTGAGCCCAGAAGTTTCCGGCAGTGACGGAACTACCCAGGGCATAGCTCGTCAAAAGCAAACAGCTCGCAAATGCACGTGAAGTATCGCGCTTAGTGAGGTCTTCACCGAGCCGAAGTGTTTGTTCTAAGAAGTCCGCAAATGCAGGTTTATTCAGCGGAGCTTGGCCGTCCCGGAGAATCAAGCTTAACAGTGCTTGAAAGTCACGCGTTTCCTTAGGAAGAAAAGCACCGTGTAGCTCCGTGAACTGTCGCACCAGTGCGCTTTTCTCGATGGTTCGCAGCGGGTTTGGGAAGGATCGCTTCGACCAACCCACGTTGGCAGTGTTGATGTAATCCAGAACAGCATCGTCGATCCGCCCGTTCGTCACCACAAATGGCTCATGCCAGCCGGCGTTGCTCAAGGATGGGATCTCAATCGGAAGCTCAACGAGATTGTTGATTTGTTCACTGATTTCGCGCCATTGCGAGAGGTTGATATTGCCGCCCTTCATCTGATACGCGCGAATCCGCCCATCAGGGAGCTCCGTGACAATATCCTTACCTTTCTCGAATGGTCCATGCGAAGCGATGTAAAGCAGTTTTTCACCTTGTGCTGACAGAAGTTGGCAGAAAGGTATCTGGAAACTACGTTCGCTCGCATTAGTCAACCAGTTTTCGACGATTCTCTCGATCAATCCATTCGCTGTACTGCTTGTCCCGAATCTCATGGTGTCTGGACTTGAGTTTGGCATCATTCTCGATCTCTCGAATTGCAGCTCGGTACGTCTCCATCATGTTAGGGTGCGTCAGGAATTTGCTCGTTGGCAGGATGTTGCCATCCATATCAAAATCGGCGGGCAGCGTTTCGATAACATCGAGCAGAAGCGCTCCATCCATCACCTTTCCACCCGCGTCTATTTTGTTCCCCGTCATTTCGGTAGCTTCCTCATGCTTGGCCATGAAGGTCTTCATCTGATGATCGCCTACAGCACGCGCCAGCCCTTTGAGCTTGGCTTCGAGCTTGTCCCCAACCAAACTCGGCACTTCATCTATGGTGAGGTCAATCGGAAACGAATGTGCCTGCAGGTCCTCTTGTTTTTCTCCGTAGCCAATCTGCTCGTACCGCATAGAACGGCCTTCATACTGCGTCCGGACCCTGATTTCGGCGAGAACGGGGTGATGCTGATGAATAAGTTTCCGAATCTTGGCAGACGCTTCCTGCATGATCGTTCGTTTGAGTTCCGGGAAATCAGGTAGCACGGGCGTTCCTTCAAGGTTTGAGTCTCAATTCTATCGTCGTGCGGCTTCAGAGAAGCGATTTGGCGAGCAACTGGCCTTCAATGAGATTTCCTCAATATTGACTGGCAATTACTATGAGGCGGTCAACTGACATGCTTTGGGCGGCCTACGTTATAGTGGCAGGGTTGCAGAAACGGTCTTCGCCGCGGTGCTGGCGAAGTACAGGGAGCTGAGCGTGACGATACGTGGGTTAGCGGTTATGCTGCTTAGCATGGCTATGGCGGCAGATGCAGGGGCGGCAGTGACGAAGGCGGCGTTCGGGAAGATGCCGGACGGAACCGCGGTGGATCTCTACACGTTGAAGAGCGATGCGCTGGAGGTGAAGGTGATGACCTATGGCGCTCGTATCGTCGCGATCAACACGGCGGACAAGAACGGCAAGGTCGGCGACGTTGTGCTGGGGTATGACAAGTTTTCGGACTACCTGGCGGATAAGAAGACGTACTTCGGCGCCATTGTGGGGCGGTATGGAAACCGCATCGCGCATGGCGAGTTCAAGCTGGATGGCAAGACCTACGACGTGCCGAAGAATGACAACGGCATCAACTCCCTGCATGGGGGGACGGTGGGCTTCGACCAGCATGTGTGGACGGGCAAAGAGGTGCAGGGCGGCGTGGAGATGACGCTGGTGTCGAAGGATGGCGACCAGGGTTTTCCGGGCACGCTGACCGCGCATGTGAGGTATACCGTCCACGGCAGCACACTGCGTATCGACTACAGCGAGTCGACGGATAAGGACACGGTGGTGAATCTTACGAACCACACGTACTTCAACCTGGGCGGGGTGGGCAGCGGCACGATTCTGGATGAAGAGATCATGATCAACGCCGACCGCTTTACGCCGACGGACAAGGGTCTGATCCCTACGGGCGAGCTGGCTCCGGTGGCGGGGACTCCGATGGACTTCCGGCATGCGACGGTGATTGGCAAGCGCATCCACGACGACTATGAGCCGCTGAAGCTGGCGGGAGGCTATGACCATAACTGGGTGTTGAACGGGGCAGAGGGCCAGTTGAAGCTGGCGGCGAAGGTGCACGATCTGAAGTCTGGCCGGGTGATGACGGTACAGACCACGGAGCCGGGCGTGCAGTTCTACACGGGCAACTTCCTGGATGGAACCTTCAAGAGCGCGAGCGGATGGCCGTATGCGAAGAACACGGCACTGTGCCTGGAGACGCAGCACTTTCCTGATTCGCCCAATCACCCGTCGTTTCCTTCAACCGAATTGAAGCCGGGACAGACGCGGCACAGCACGACAACCTTCACCTTTACGACGCAGAAGTAGCTGCGGGGTTGCTGGCATGAACAAGGTCGTTGACTCAGCGGATGCGGCGGTCCAGGACATCGCGGCCGGGTCAACGATCATGCTCGGCGGCTTTGGGCTGTGCGGGATTCCGGAGAACCTGATCGCTGCGCTGGTGAGGCGGCGGATCGGGGGACTGCATACGATCAGCAACAATATGGGCGTCGATGGCTTCGGGATGGGGTTGATGCTCGAGGCGGGGATGATTGCGTCGCATATCGGCAGCTATGTGGGGGAGAATCGGCGGCTGGAACAGCTGGTGCTGAAGGGCGAGCTCGACCTGACGCTGGTGCCCCAGGGGACGCTGGCGGAGCGGATTCGGGCGGCGGGTGCGGGGATTCCAGCGTTCTATGTCCCGACAGGATTAGGGACAGTGGTCGCCGAGGGTAAGGAGACGCGCGAGATCGGTGGCCGCAGGTATGTGCTGGAGACGGCGCTGCACGCCGACGTTGCGCTGATCAAGGCGTGGAAGGGCGACCGGCTGGGTAATCTGATCTATCGCAAGACGGCGCGCAACTTCAACCCGGTGATGGCGACGGCTGCGAAGATGACGATTGCCGAGGTGGAGGAGCTGGTCGAGCCGGGAGAGCTGGATCCGGATGGGATTGTTACCCCGGGGATCTATGTAAAGCGGGTTGTTGTGGGCGAGTCGTACAGCAAGCCGATTGAGTCGCGCTTTATCCGGGAGCATGCGACGGCGGGAGGCGCAGCGTGAGCGGCAAGGAGAGGATCGCGCGGAGGATTGCACGGGAGGTCAGGGACGGCTTCTATGTGAACCTGGGTATTGGCCTGCCGACTATGATCGCTTCGTATCTTCCTGCAGGAATCGATGTGGTCTTTCAATCGGAGAACGGCATGCTGGGCGTGGGGCCTCCGCCGAGCGAAGACGAGGCCGATCCCGACCTGATCAATGCAGGCAAGCAACCGGTCACGGAGCTTCCGGGGTGCTGCTACTTCGGGAGCGACGAGTCGTTTGCGATGATTCGAGGCGGCCACATGGATATGAGCGTGCTGGGCGCGATGCAAGTGGATGAAGAGGGCAACCTTGCGAACTGGACCATTCCTGGGAAGATGGTGAAGGGAATGGGAGGAGCGATGGATCTGGTGGCGGGAGCGCGTCGCGTGATTGTGGCGATGGAGCACCAGACGAAAGATGGCGAGCCGAAGGTCCTGAGGCGTTGTACGCTTCCTCTTACAGGAATGCACGTGGTGCACGATATTGTGACGGAGCTGGCATGGATCAAGGTGACTCCCGCGGGCCTGCTGTTGACCGAGATCGCCGAGGGTATTATCCCTGAAGAGGTGCAGGCGCGCACGGAAGCGAAACTGACTCTCGCGAACCATATCTCAACGATGACTGTGAACTAACGAATGCCGACTGCGCGCGAGGATATCCTCGACATATTTCAATATGCGTTCCGAACCGCTCGTGTGGAGCGGGTCATGCAGGAACGTCTTCACTTCCTGGATGAGGTGATGGAGGTCGACAGCCACCGCTACGATCTTTCGAGATTCGATCGCTGCGTTCTTATCTCGATGGGGAAGGCTGCGGAGCCGATGGTCTCGTCGTTTCTGGCTGCCAGTGGAGCTGCGGCGAAGCGCTTCGAGGGCATCATCGTTGCACCCGATCCGGTGGAGCCGCCTTCGGAAAAGTTCATTGTGTTTCAGGCAGGGCACCCGAGTCCGAATGCAGCATCGCTCGAGGCTGCGGAAACGATTCTGCAGATGTTGTCCTCGCTTTCGGATCGTGACTTCGTCGTCTTTCTTGTAAGCGGCGGCGGGTCGTCGATGGTCGAGCAATTTCTGGATGCCGGCACTCCGCTGGAACTGATCGCGGAGATACACAAGGCGCTGGTCGAGAGCGCGGCTCCGATTACAGCGATCAATACGGTCCGCAAGCACCTGTCAGCGGTGAAGGGTGGAAGGCTGGCCGCAGCGGCGGCGCCTGCGGAGCAGCTGACGCTTGCAGTCTCGGATGTGCCGGCGGGAAAGCTGGATGCACTGGCTTCCGGGCCGACGACTCCGGACAACAGCACTTTGGATGATGTTTATGCCGCGGTGGAGCAGTATGGTCTGCTGGCGCGGCTGCCTGCACCGATTGGAGCCCAGATTCGTTCGCGCTCGCTCAAGGAGACTCCGAAACGCGGCGATGCCATCTTTGCGCGATCGCGATGGGTGGTGTTGTTGGACAGCACTTCGCTTGAAACCACTGCAGGGAAGCGTGCAGCGGAGCTGGGGTGGCAGGTGGTCGTTGACGACACGTGTGACGACTGGCCGGCAGAAGAAGCCGCAGCATACCTGGTCAATCGCCTGCGTGAGCTACGGAGATTGAGCAGACGCGTGTGCCTGCTTTCCGCGGGCGAGGTGACGGTCACCATTCCGCAGGGGCTCGCAGGAAACGGTGGCCGCAACCAGCACTTTCTGTTGGAGTCTGCGCGACGCATCGCCAACGAAGAGATGATTGTCCTAAGCGTAGGCAGCGACGGGGTGGATGGAAACAGTCCCGCTGCAGGCGGTGTGGTGGACGGGACCACCGTCGAGCGCGCAAAGCAGATTGGAAGGGCAGTGGATGATGCACTTCAATCGTTTAACAGCTATCCGTTGCTGGAAAAAATCGGCGATGCAATCACGACCGGCCCGACAGGAAACAATCTGCGCGATCTGAGAGTTCTGCTGGCTCCGTAAGGGCTGCGCCGGCACGATCGTGCTGGTAATTGGTACTGGCAGACGAGGGGCGAGGAGATGAACGCGGGGAGCATTCGGCGTTGCTCCCCATGCGTATATACGCTGCGCGCTCGCTTACGATGCCATGGCTGGGTCGAGCGAGACGTGGGGAGCAAAGTGCGAGCGCTTGGGGCCACGCTTGCGTGCGACGAGGACGCGGATCCGTTCGATCATCTCAGCCGGAGAGCTTGCTCCCTTGGGAAGGAAAACGTCTGCGCAGCATGCGCGATCGCAGGTTCCGGCAGTGTTGGAGACGATCATCGCGGGCAACGAGGGTTGCAGCTGTTTCGCGCGCCGGACGAGCTCGTTGCCGTCCATCTGCGGCATGTTGAGGTCGCTGAGCAGAAGGTCGAGCGATCCGGGGACGGACGTCTGAATGACTTCGAGCGCGTGCTGGGGTGAGAGCGCCGCGATGACGCGATACCCGCGGGTCTCAAGGAGAAAGGTACGAACGGAGAGGGCTTGTTCGTTGTCGTCTACGCAGAGGATCGTCTTCTTAGGCCGCAATTTCAATCTCGCTTCTGCCGGACGGCAGCCGTAGCGGCTGTGCCGGCGGGTAGGCCAGGCGCGTGCAGATCGTCGGGTTTACGATCCACATGCCCGGGGTGGTTCAGGCAGCCCCTGCAGGTCGGGCCGGACGCATTTTGGGCGCACGGCTCCTGTCCGCTCCCGGGAGGAAGCAGAGAGAAGAGACAAGGCTCTCCTCTCTGCTCCTGGAGGGAACAGTGGCGACTCCGATCGTCGAAGAACGGCCGGACCGCAGGGTGCGAGAGAAGCTCGCGCAAAGCAGGTTGCCTCGCGAGGTTTGGTTCGAACCAGTTGGATCGATCTGCCGGTTGGCCTGCGTGCAAGAGCCGTAAAGACGGATTGCACGCGGCTGGTTGCAGGCTGCGACGCCTTGGTTCGAAGACCCGCGACTGCGTTGGCAGCCGAGCGCCTCTCAACTCAGGTTTTCAGTAATACAGGCGAAAGACTCATCAGCGATGTTCTGCACATTGCGTGCGCGAACAATCGTTAACGCTTGCCAAGAGTATGAAGAGACGAGCGCCAGCGCAACGGCGAAGTTAGAGCGAAAAGAAGGGGGATTAAAACTTGCGCATCCACCGCTGCGTGAAAGAGGCGCGAATTTATTGGAGATTCACGAAGGTTGCCTGTTGAAATTAAGTGCATCACGGCAGGAAAAGACGTCCCATTGCAACAGGAATGGTGCGTCCTCCCACGTCGACTTCGGTGATGTTTTCGCCGTCGAGTTTCGCGGAGACATGAATGCGGCTTGGGCGCAGCATCTCGACACCCTGTTCGATGATGACGGTCTCTCCACTTTGTACGAGGCCGTGCCTCACAAGCCATGCAATTGCAGGGCCAGCGGCTGAGCCCGTTGCAGGATCCTCACCGTTGTAGAACATCATTCGTGCATGCCAGTCGGCTCCGCTATTGGGGGCGGCTCGCGTGAGGAAGTAGAAAAACTTAGCCTGATGGCTCCGCAGATACTGCTGCACGGCCTCAGTCTGCGGAACGGAGAGTCTTTGCGCGACTTCCAGAGAGCCCAACGGAAGGATGCAGAAAGGGTTCCCCGTGGTTACGGTCTGAATGGGCAAGGAAGGGTGCAGGTCGTCGCGGGATAATCCGAGCAGGGCTGCAACGTCCTCCGGGTGATGTGCAGGCCCGAAGACTGGATCGTTCTGCCGCATTGTTCCGAAGATGCCTGGCTTTGCATCATCGGGCGAGAACCGAACCGGGATGGTGCCGACCTGGAGATCGAGCGAGATGGTCTCCGCTCCCTGCAAATGGGGATGGTTCCAGTAAAGCCAGCTTGCAGTGCCGAGTGTGGGGTGTCCGGCGAAGGGAAGTTCCTCAGCCGTGGTGAAGATGCGGACGCGAACACCACGCTGTCGTTCGATCTCCGGTTCGCGCGGAAAGATGAAGGTGGTTTCGGAGAGATTGGTCTCGCGGGCGATGGCCTGCATCTCCGGCGCGGTGAGCCCGCGGGCATCGGTGAAGATGGCGAGCTGATTGCCTTCGAGCGGGCGCTCTGCAAAGACATCGACGAGGGCATATTCGAAGGCCATGTGCGCGTTGAACAAGGTCGGCGGAGTTGACATGAGATGCTCCCGGGACTATGGTTTGGATAGACCGCAATCAAGTCAAACAGCTTGATGCTAGGGATACTAGCTGCGGTACGAAATATTTGATGATCCCATGACGATGATGCGAAACACGCCCCTGATGTGCTGTTGCTGTTGCTCAGCGAGGGTGTGTGTATGAGCGAATCGGAGTAGACGTCTTCGAGTAGCACAGAAACCCACCCACGCCGACGTGCCGGGTGGGTTTTTCTCGGTCGTCGGCCAACCAGAAGCAAAAATGAACTTGGGGCAAAAAGATGCCCCGGAAAGCCAGAAAGAACATGTCACTGCGTATTAACGATATTGCTCCGGACTTCACCGCGGAAACGACGCAAGGGACCATTCACTTTCACGAGTGGATTGGCGACAACTGGGCTGTGCTTTTCTCGCACCCGAAAGACTTTACACCCGTCTGCACGACGGAGCTGGGAGCGGTGGCATCGCTCGAGAAGCAGTTTGCGGCACGTGGCGCGAAGGTGATTGGACTCAGCGTTGATCCTGTCGACAACCACAGCAAGTGGGCGCAGGACATCAAGGACGTGAGCGGCGCCGAAGTGAACTTTCCTATCATTGGCGATCCTGAACTGAAGGTCGCAAAGCTGTATGACATGCTGGCCGCTGATGCCGGCGATAGCTGCGAAGGACGTACGCCTGCTGACAATGCTCCGGTTCGCACCGTATTCGTCATCGGCCCGGACAAGCGCATCAAGCTGCTGCTTGCGTACCCGATGACCACCGGACGCAACTTCGACGAGATCATTCGCGTGCTCGATGCAATCCAGCTCTCGAGCAAGCACAAGGTTGCTACGCCTGCGAACTGGAAGCAGGGTGACGACATCATCATCACCGGGGCCGTCTCCAACGACGAGGCCGATAAGCTCTTTCCGGGCTACAAGACGGTGAAGCCGTATCTTCGTACCGCGGCCCAACCGAAGTAAGGTAAGCTGTATGAAATCGCACGCCGTTCCGAAGGCTTCGGATGCGGCGTGATGAGCACCGATGGCGAAGTGGCTAACGCGCTGGTCTGCAAAACCAGTATTCATGGGTTCAAATCCCATTCGGTGCTCCAAAGAGTTTTATGACGAGGCCAGCCCTTCGCGGCTGGCCTCATTGCTTTTGTTTATTCGTATCGAAGCGCCTCGATCGGGTCCAGGCTGGCCGCCTTGCGAGCCGGATAGTACCCGAAGAAGATTCCTACGGCAGCGGAGAACAGAAAGCCCCCCACGATAGCGGACGGAACGATGTTAGTGGGCCATTTGCCTAGGGTGGATATGAGTTTCGTGGCGAGGATGCCGCCGGCAATTCCGGCAAGGCCTCCGATTCCACTGAGGAAGATCGCCTCGATCAGAAACTGCATGAGAACCTGACGCCGCCTTGCTCCGATGGCCATGCGGAGACCAATCTCTCTGGTTCGTTCCGTGACGGACACAAGCAGAATGTTCATGATTCCGATTCCGCCGACGATCAGCGATATGGAAGCGACGGTCGCGAGCAGCAGCGCCATGATGCGGCTGCTACCTTCGGCCGCTGTCGCAATTTGGCTGAGATTGCGGACGGCGAAATCGGGGACGTCTGTGGGCTTGAGATGATGCTGACGAGTGAGCGTTGCGGTGACCTGGTTGACCGCTGCCTGGACCTCCGTGGGGCTCGTGGCCTGGACAAAGATCTGGTTGACGACACCCGTAAGACGAGGTGGGATATTGAGAGGATTCGGCGGAGGGAGATAACTCCAGGTCGCGCTGATCGATTGTGTCGGCGCCGCAACCCCGAGCACTCTGCGCTCGGCTGCGGTGAAGGGAATCATCACCAGATCATCCTGATCCATTCCGAACGGCGTTTGCCCTTTACTGGCGAGTAGCCCGATCACCTGAACGGGCGTCCCGCGAACAAGAATTTTGGTTCCGATCGGATTCTCGTCGGGGGCAAAGAGCTGCTGGTAAACCGACCTCCCAATCAGGGCGACGGGAGCTCCGGTGTTTTCGTCCTGTTCCGTGATTAAGCGGCCTGATGCAATCTCCCAGTTGGTTGCAGGCGGAAAATTGGGCGTGACTCCAGCTACGATGGTGGTCCAGTTGCGATCGCGATACTGCACCTGTGCCATCTGGCGAATGACGTAAGCAACCTGCGCGACGGAAGTATCCTCGCGAAGGATTGCCCTGGCATCGCTCTCAGTAAGGGTAGATGCACTCCCGAAGCCGCTGCGGACACCGCCGGTCGTCACGGTGCCGGGAAGGACAACAATGAGGTTTGTTCCCAGGCTGGCGATCTGCTTCTGAACCGCTTCGTTGGCTCCCTTGCCGATGGCCACCATCGCAATCAATGCGGCGACTCCGATGAAGACGCCAAGCATTGTGAGGATGGAGCGCATCTTGTTGCGAACAATCGCCTGGAGAGCAACATTGAGCACCATGGTGTTGATGTGCGAAGAAGTCGCGTCGAAGATGTTGGGAGGCCGGACTCTTGATGGGGAAGTTCCGACTTTGCCGGCGGTCAGAGATGTTGCTTTGCGAACGTCAGAGAGGATCTTCCCATCGCGCATGGTGATGCAGCGATCCGCGAATTCAGCAACATCGCTGTCGTGGGTCACCAGAATGATGGTTACACCCTGCTCTCGATTCAGGCGAACGATCATCTCCATGATCTCGCGCGAGGTTTTGGAGTCAAGGTTCCCCGTGGGTTCATCCGCAAGCAGCACTGCCGGTTGATTGATGAGCGCTCGCGCGATGGCGACTCTCTGCTGCTGTCCGCCTGAGAGTTGCCCGGAGGTGTTCTGCTCGCGATCGGCGATCCCCATCTGTTGCAGCATCTCGTGCACGCGCTCTGTCCGGGCTGTGCGCGACCCGCCGGCTGAAGGGGTGTAGAAGAGCGGTAGCATCGTGTTCTCAAAGGTCGTCGTTCGCGGCAGAAGATTAAAGCTCTGAAAGACGAAGCCGATGGATTGGCTCCGCAGGCGGGCAAGTTCAGGTTCGCCGAGCTGCGAGGTATCGGCGCCCATCAGGATGTACTTGCCGCTTGTGGGCTTGTCCAGACAACCGAGAATTCCCATCAGCGTCGATTTGCCTGAACCGGACGCACCCATAATCGCAACCAGCTCTCCGGGAAAGATCTCAAACGTGACCCCCCGCAGAGCGGCGACCGAGACTTCGCCGATGTGATAGATCCGCTCAAGATCGCGAATTTCCATAAGAGGCGAAATTTGGGAGGTGTTCTGCATGTGCCTCACCCTAGAGCCGCGGAGTTAGCTGAGTTGAGCGTGTGTCGCGCTTCTTCGGCTTCTCAGCGAGGATGACAGTATCCTTCTCGTGCAGTTCGCCTGGCTGGGTCTCCGTGAAGTTATCGCCCTCAAGGCCCTCCTGGATGACGATCTTTTTCGGTGTGCCACTCCGCAGAACCCAGACGCTTTGTTGCTGCGGCGTTGTGCTTTCTGACGTGCTCTGCCTCTTTACGCCGGAAGGAAGATACCGGAGGGCCTGATTCGGGATGCGCAAAACATTCGCGTGCTCGCCGGTGATGATGCGAACCGTAGCGGTCATTCCTGGTCTCAGTGCCAGATCCGGGTTCTGTACACCGACAACAACGTCGTACGTGATGACATTCTGAATCGACTGCGGCGCCTGTCGCACCTGCACTACCGTCCCGCGAAAGATCCGGTCAGGAAAGCTCTCAACGGTAAAGGTTGCGGCGCGTCCCTCTGTAAGGTGGGCAAGATCGCTTTCGCTCACATTTGTGTCCACCTGCATCTTCGTCAGGTCTGTGGCAATGAGGAACAGGGTTGGTGTCTGGAAGCTGGCAGCCACCGTCTGCCCGATGGTGATGTTTCTCTGAATCACCATTCCGTCTACAGGCGACCGTATATCGGTGTAGGCCAGATTGACCTCGGCGTTCTGCAACTCGGCCTGGCGCTGCAGGATGGAAGCCTGATCGAGCGCGACCTGTGCCTTAAGAGCATCACGAAGGCTCCGTGCATTGTCGAACATCTCCTGCGAGGAGACCCCGCTCTGCGATAGCGATTGCTGCCGGGTGAACGTCAGCTCGGCATAGGCGAGGCTCGCCTGGTCTTTCAAAAGCTGCGCTTGCGCCGTGGCGACATTGGCGCGGTCCTGATCGACAACTGTCTGGTAAGGACGAGGATCAATCTTTGCGCAGAGCTGTCCTTTGCGGACCCGTGTATTGAAGTCGCAGTAAAGGTCCTGAATGACTCCGGAGACATAGGTTCCGACGATGATGTTGAGGACCGGATTCACGGTTCCTGTTGCTGTAACGGTGCGTATAACTTGGCCTCGTTCGACCGGCGCCGTGACATACGCTACCTGCACCATGGTTCTCGCGCGCCACCATCGCAGACCGGTGATGAATCCAGCGACGATGGCGCAGACGAGCAAAGCGATCCAGAACCATCGTCGCCGGTGAATTTCCCGGGAGGTATCGATCCGTGACGGAGCGGCCGAAGATGGGGGCGACGTGTTCCTGGTGCCCATTTCCGATTCTGCGAGGTGGAGAGCCATAGAGGACCTCTGGGGGTCACTTCCGCCGGCACAGAATATGCACGTACGTGCCGGTGTGAACGTTGTAAAGCAGGTACCAGTCGGGATGGTCAGGATCTTTGTATATTGCGAAGTCCCTGCCGCAGTCCAGACACCAGTCTTCGAACAGGGACCAGTCCCAGGCCGCTACTTCGAAGGAGGAACCCGGAAGAATGGAGATGCGTCGAAGCTTGCGGTCCGTCGCGACGACAGCGTAGCGGTACTTCGGCCCGAGCTCAGCGACAGTATCGTGCTGCGAAAGAGGGAGTATGCGATAGCGGGAGTCTGCTTCGCCATCCTGTCCGTACCAGTGATCGTGGTTCACATGCGGCGTACTATTTACGCTTCCGTCCTGCCGGTGCTCGATTGACGCTGCCTGTCTTCGAGGCGGGGGAGGAAGATGCCCCTCGTTGGCACGAGGAGGCGCATCGCTCAATGGTCCTGCGGCTCTCTGGTGCGACGCGGCCCGCCCGGCATGTCTCTGCAGTGCTGCGGCGTGCAGCATCAGGATGAGAGAGACCAGCAAATGGACGAGCGCCTTCATTCACCAGATACTAGTGGGCTAGCCGCAGAGTATCGGTGATTGAAGTCACAAAGAGCGTGGCATCGCTCTTGCTGCGCCGCCCTGGCAGCAAGAGGACTAGTTCGGAAGAATCCGGAAGGGCTGTGATTCAGGTTCCGATGTCTTCGAAAATTTGCTCCTCACCCTTTTCATCGAGCGTCCGACCTTGGCGGAGGCATGGAACAGGTGCCCTGCCGTGAGCGGCCCCAGCACACGGTGATGCCCGACGGCAGCCAGGCCCATGGATGCGATACAGCCGCATTGTGAGCAGTCAGGTTCGCCTCCGAACTGGCATGGCGTGATCCTGGTTTGAAGGTCTGCGGATATGGTTCCGGTTGTGAGCGCGAAGATGCAGTCTGCAGGACTTTCGGGAGGAGAGAGAATCTCCTTGATAAGTCCCTCCGCCATATCCAGGATAGGATAAAGAGTACGCAGACGAAGAAGCTCCTGGGCAACAAAGACGCGTTGCTCCGAGCTTAGTATCTCCGGCCCCTCTGCTCCCACCTGTGGAGTGAAGAGGCTGAACCAGACTTTGTTGATCTGTGGCCGCGCGCTCCAAAAACGAAGGAATTCCTCGAGATAGCCGGGGCGCGATGCGATATTTCCGGTAATAGTGGAATGAATCGTTATCTTCGCATCGGCAGTATTCTTGAGAATTCGTTCGTAAGTAGCCGGCTTGCGCCGCTCGTCATGTTCAGGCTGAAGCCCGTCGATGGAGACGACGATATTGAGGCGCTTGTATTCCTTCCATGACGGGGGAATTACCCGGAATGCACTCGTCACGATCTGCGTATGGACTCCGCGGGCGTCAAGTTGCGGAAGAAGCTCCTCCAGTTCCCGATAACGCACCATAGGGTCCCCGCCGACCAGAGAGACGTGCAGGGGCTGTTCGCGATCTACGATTGCCAGAATCTTTGTGACGAGTTCGCTCCCTTTGTAGTCAGAGAGTTGCCGAAGAGCCATCTCTCCACCTAGATGAGCTGCATCAAACGCATAGCAACCGGGACAACGAAGAGGACACTCCTTCGTTATCTCAATCGAAAGTGATGGCTTACGGCCGGCAAGGATCGCAGACCACGCTTTAAGGACTTCATTTGTTTTCATCAGACCTCGATTTCTAGATAAGATGCATCTCTCAACGATGCTGTTCGATCAGGACAGCTGAATTGTGGTGGAATAGATGGCAACAGGAGCTGCCCTTTGATTGCAAACGGAATCGCGACCGAACTCGAACTACGACGCGACCTTGTCAGGTTCAGCAAATGGCTTTATCGGCTTGGATTTATGCCAGGCAGTTCCGGAAACCTTTCGGTACGGGCAGACTCGGACACAATCCTAGTCACTCCAACGGGCTGCAGCAAATATCTTGTCAAATCCGATGACATGGTCCTGGTAGATCTGGAAGGCCATAAGGTATCAGGTTCGAAGCGGCCTACCAGCGAGGTAGGTATTCACCTTGCCATCTATAACCTAAGGCCTGACGTGAACGCGGTTGTGCATGCCCATCCGCCGGTCGCTACGGGATTTGCCTGTGCGGGGAAGGCTCTGGATGTGCCCCTGTGCGCCGAGGCCGTGATGATGCTGGGACCGGTGCCGCTGGCGCCCTACGCCACGACAGGTACAGCAGATCTGGCCGCCAGCATGGCGTCCCTCATCCCGGACCATACCGCCATCCTCATGGCAAACCACGGGGCAGTGGCGTATGGAGAGAGTCTGCTGGATGCGTTCCTTAAGATGGAGACGGTCGAGCACTTTGCGCATATTTGCCTGGTCGCAAACCAACTTGGCTCCCCATGTCCCCTGGGCGAACCTGCGGTGGGCCAGTTGCATGAGGCACGCAAAAAATACCTGAGAAACGCCCGATAGAAGCACTGCTCCAATTGCGTCACGCTTCCTGGCGGAGCGAAGTCTCCACTGCGGCGCGATGACGTAGCACTGCGGACTGCAGATGATTCTGCATCGCGGCGCGAGCCTCTTCGGCATCACGATTCATCACGGCCTGCAGAATCTGCTTGTGTTCCTGTACGGAGAGCGGCATGGCGTCCGGCAGTTGAAGCACTTTAGCCACGCCACGCTCCAGCTGCCCTCGAATGACCGCCACCAGATCGAGGATGAGTTTATTGTTCGACGCCTTCGCCAGACTGAGGTGAAACTCAAGATCGAGCGCGGCAAAGCGGCGGGCGTCACCGAGGGAGTCTTCCATCCTTGCGACAAGGTCTTCCAGTTTTTTGAGGTCCTGCCCTTCGGCGTTCCTGGCCGCGCTGGCGGCGGTTACTCCCTCCAGCGCCATACGGACCTCCATCAGGTCCTCGATATCGTGCTGCTCGGTGCTCATGCGCCATTGCAGCACTGTCTCCATAAACTTCGAGCCATCCATCGCAACGGAGGTTCCCTCGCCGGGCCGGGCGGTAAGGACCCCCATAATCGAAAGGCAGCGCAGCGCCTCTCGCAGCGAGGAGCGGCTGGCGGCGAACTTGACGCACAGGTCCCGCTCGGAAGGAAGTCGTTGACCCGCCTTGAGATCCCCGTTGGAGATCAGGGTGATGATCTGTTGAACGATGTCGTCGCTGATGGAGCTTTTTCGGATTGGCCGAACTTTCAAGCGCATACTTTCCCGGTAACGGTTCGGATTAAATTCCGAATCTGGCATCCTCCACGATACAACATTGAGCGCACAGCTCTCGCATACTGCCCCGGTCTGTCCGATTGTGGTATGACAATATGACAATATTTCCGGGTTACACGACGGCTCGACTTGGTATCTCGGTGAGCGAACTGCAAAGGAGAAATTCGTGGAAGAGGTTGGATTCTTAGGTCTTGGCATCATGGGTGCGCCCATGGCTCGCAATCTTGTGGCTGCCGGCAATCGTGTCACCGTTTGGTCGCATAACGGTGAAAAGGCTGCCGAGTTCGCCCGGCAACATGGTTGTACCGTGGTAATGACGCCGGCAGAGGTCGCAGAACGTTGCACGACTTCCTTCCTCTGCGTCGGAGATACCGCGATGTCGCGCGAGGTCATTCTGGGCGAGCACGGACTCGCGCAGGGCGCCGCTCGCGGGTCTCTGATTGTTGACTGCAGCACGGTTTCGCCGATGGAGAGTAAAAAGACCGGGAAGGCGTTGGGCCGAAAGGGAATTCGTTTCCTCGATGCGCCCTGTACCGGATCGAAGCCCGGAGCGGAGGCTGGCACTCTCTCCTTCATGATCGGGGGCGATCACGCGGACTTCGAGGCTGCGCGACCACTATTTGAGGCGATGGGAAAGACCTTTTACTATTGCGGACCGCACGGCAGTGGGCTTCACGCCAAGATGACGCAGAACCTGGTACTGGGAAATATCATGCAGGCCTTCAACGAGGGCCTTGTCCTCAGCACCAAGGGAGGAGTTGATCCCAGGACAATGATTGACATCCTCAACAACACGGGAGCGCGGTCCGGTTACGTCTCCACCAAGGCTGATTTCGTTCTTAAGGGAGATTTCTCCACAACGTTCTCCGTGCGTTGGCTGGAGAAAGACCTTGGGCTGGCGCTCGAGGTTGCCTCCGAGCTGGGTGTGCCGATGTACACCACCTCGGCCACCCAGCAACAACTACGGATGGCTATGGCCATGGGCTACGGGGAGGACGATATCTGCGGATCCATCCGGGCTCTTGAAGAGATTGCATCCTGCACGGTGCGAGCTGAAAAGGAGAGTTCTTCCTGAACCAATTCCTCGACTGGAGCCTCGCGCTGTCTTTGCGGCCCAAGGGTCTGGCCAAAGAGAGCATAATCGATCACACTGTACACACTGCCAGTCAGGCACGATAGAACCGCACATGCGAAGACCTTCTCTAACCGCCGTTCTCATCGGCCTTGTTCCATTCGTGGGCATGTGTTTCACGGTGCCATGGTGGGACCGTATCTCGCCGATGGTATGCGGGCTGCCATTTAATCTCTTCTGGCTGCTGCTGTGGATCGTGCTCAGCAGTATCTGCATGGCGTTTGCAAACGGTATAGAAGAGACTCGAAAGAAGGAGAGGCACAACCGGTGACGCCCGCTGTCGTCGCCATGAGCATCATCGTTCTCATTGTTTTCGCGGGCACTTTGCTGGGGCTCCGCGCAGGCAAGGGCCGCCATATGAACCTTGAAGAGTGGTCGATCGCGGGCCGCTCCTTCGGGCTGCTTTTTATGTGGCTGCTCATGGCGGGCGAAATCTATACAACGTTTGCGTTTCTCGGGGCCAGCGGCTGGGCCTATTCGCGCGGAGCGCCGTCGCTCTACATTATGGCCTACATCACGTTGGGATACGTGGTGTCGTTCTATATCCTTCCCTGCATTTGGGAGATCGGCCGCCGTCACGGTCTTCAGACCCAGTCGGATTTCTTTGAGCGGCGCTACGGTAGCCGGTTTCTCGCCCTGCTTGTTTCGGTAGTCGGTGTTCTCTTCATCATTCCGTATCTGCAGATTCAGCTCACAGGGCTGGGCATCATCGTGCAGGTTGCCAGCTTCGATCACATTCCCCGAAACCTGTCGATGCTCATCGCTGTCTGCGTAGTAGCGATGTTCGTCTACTTTGGAGGAATGCGCTCTGTCGCCTGGGTCAGCGTGCTCAAAGATTTTTTGATGATTGTTGCCGCACTCTCCATCGGAATCTTCGTGCCCTGGCATTACTTCGGTGGAGTCTCACCCCTCTTTCACGCGCTGGCCAATGCGCATCCGGAGCATCTGGTGATGCCCGGAGCCACAAAGACGATGGGACACGGCTGGTTCATCTCGACCGTCCTCCTGAGCGCCTGCGGCTTTTACATGTGGCCTCACACGTTCGGCGCAGCATTTACGGCCAGGAGCGGGGAGATTCTGCGTCGCAATGCGATTGTGACGCCGCTCTATACCATCAGCCTGATCTTCATTCTGATTACCGGATTTGCCGCGGTCCTGATCGTTCCCGGTCTGCCCAACGGCGACATGTCACTGCTCGTCCTTGCGCGGAAGAGCTTCCCGGCGTGGTTCCTGGGAGTGATTGGCGGGGCGGGCGCTCTGACCGCCATGGTGCCTGCGGCCATCATCCTGCTGACGGCCTCCACGCTCTTCGCAAAAAACGTGTTTCGGCCGGTCTTTGCGGCACAGATGCCCGAGGAGAGTGTCGCCCGGCTGGCGAAGATCATGGTCCTTGTGCTCGCGGCCACCAGCTTCGTGCTTGCACTCCATAGCTCGTCAACCCTGGTGGCTCTTCTTCTGCTTGGCTACGCTGGAGTTACCCAATTCTTCCCCGGAGTCGTCCTCGGCCTCTTCTGGAATCGGGTGACAACTGCGGGCGTTACTGCGGGGCTGCTCGCAGGCCTTGCGACGGCTTCATCCCTCATGCTCGCGCACCGGGACCCATTCTTCGGCTTGAACGCAGGCTTTGTGGCCCTTGTCCTGAACTTCGTTATTACGATGGCAGTAAGTTTCAGCACACCTCGTCAGCGCAATCCGTTTCCTCTGGCCGGTGAGGAGCAGGATGTGATTGCGCCGAGGCCGGCCCGCGCATCCGACACCGCACCAGCTTCGCTGAGCGGATAACGGTTGCTCCCGGGTAACGATCAGTTGGCCTATGGGTGGGAATAGAATCGGAACGAGAGGATTCCTGCCGCTTTATGGAAAGGGAAGTTTGCCCATAGCTATGATGCCGCTGACCCAATGTGGACGGAGTATGATTCTGGGCTTGTGCCTGATGTGCATGCTGGCCCCTGCGGGAATTGCCCAGCAGGACACCGCGCCTGGGAAAGCTGCGGATGCGAAGAATCCTGAAACGAAGCCTGACCAGGCGGCGGCCAGGACACCCCTCACCCCCGAAGAGAAGAAGCAAGAGGAGCTGCGGGCCGATACCGAGAAGCTCTATCAACTGACGCAGCAGCTAAAGGCTGAAGTCGCAAAGAGCAACAAGGATACACTCTCTGTAACAGTGATAAAAAAAGCGCAGGAAATTGAAAAATTGGCGAAGAGCATCAAGGAACGTACTCGTAACCAGTAGCCATTCCACCGGACTTGATCAGAGCGAAAAAGTTGCGATTCCTTAGGAGATAGTGCGAGTGACAGCTGTTCGTGCCCGGGGTGACTGGCCTCCCGTCGTCGTTGCAAGCGTCTTCCAGACAGGTCTGAATCTGATGCGTGATCTTCTCCGCCGCGGTGTGCGCACCGTGGGGGTGGATTGCGACAGCAGCCACGAGGGCTTCCGCTCGTCCTATGGCAAGTCCTACCTCTGCCCCAATCCGGATACTCATCCCGGGGAATGGGTCGCGTTCATGATCGAACTTGCGCGCAACCTGGGAGAAAGGCCGGTCATCATCCCTGCAGCCGATATCTTCGTATCCGCGCTGGGAAAGCATGTCGACGCCCTGAGGCAACACTACATCTTCTCGCTGGAATCAATCGCAGTGCAGGCGGCGCTGGCCACCAAGGAGCAGCAGTATGCCCTGGCCGCAAAGCACGGGTTACCGATTCCGCGCACAGCGTACATCCAGTCACGCGCAGACCTCGAACACTTTGCCTCCCAGGCGCGCTTTCCCTGTCTCATCAAGCCCCGGCACCAGCGGGAGTGGGACGCTCTGCCCGAGGGCAACCCGCTGCGAGGGTTGAAGCTGATTACAGCAGAAAGTGCCGAAGAGCTGCTGGCGAGTTACGCACACACCGAGGCACTGCGTCCGGAGGTCGTCGCACAGGAGATTATCGCCGGAGGAGACGACGCCAAGTACTGTTATCTGTCGGTCTACGGAGCGGGTGGCCGTCGGCTCGGACACACGGTGGTGCACGAACTCCGCGCGCATCCTGTCCTCTTCGGCAGCGGCTCGATGGTCGAGCCGGTGATCGATCCCGAGATCGCCTTGCTGTGCGATACCTTCCTGCGAGGCATCGGTTATGTCGGCATCTGCGAGATCGAAGTAAAGCGGGACACCCGCGATGGTGTCGTTCGGCTGATTGAGGCAAATCCACGCTACAGCGTGACCGCGGATGCCTCAGTCTATGCCGGCGTGGATATCGGCTGGTTGCATTATCTGGACCTGATCGGTCAACCTGTAGAACCGGCAGAAGCTACCAATCTCGGATACAGGCATGTGGTACTGCGGCGAGACATACCGGCCTTGCCGCGTTATGTGGATCGAGGTTTGCTTACCTGGAGCGATATCCGGCGAAGCTACCGTGGGAAGCTGGCCTACTTCGACTTCGATCGAAAGGACTGGCGCCCTACAGTCGCAACTCTAAAGGGATGTGCGCGCGCAGCAGCGGGGACGGCCCTGCGTTCGGTGGGATTGATGCGCAGACTCCCGGACTGACGCACAGACGACCCTCCTTGAGAGAAACTCATCCAACAGAACTGGTCAATAGGCGGGCGAAGAACTGCAGATAGGCGAAAGACTGCTCAACCAGCAGGCGAAAGCGGGAAGTCAAGAAATGTCGAAGCGAGAGTTGGCTGCAACACTGCTGAAGAGATCAGGCGCGCTGGCGTTGTTGGAGACCCTTCGCTCCAGGCCTGGAATTCTGGTCGTCAATCATCATCGGGTAGGAGATGCTTCGACCACACGCTTCGATCGCGATGTCTTCAGCGCCTCTGCCGAAGGCTTCGAGATGCAATTGAAGTACTTCAAACGGTACTTCCCCATCGTCGCCGGCGAGGAGCTGGAGGAGCTGGTGTCAGGGAAGAAACCCCTCACCCGCACCTATATCTCCATCACATTCGACGACGGATACATCAATGACTACTGCGTTTCCTACCCAATCCTGAAGGCGCATGGCTGCGCCGGGACCTTCTTCCTGGTCCCGGAGTACGTTGGAACCCACACCGTTCCATGGTGGGACGAGATCGCTTACCTGGTGCGAAACTCGCCGCGTTCGGAACTCCATCTCACCACCCCGGCTCCGGTTACCATCAGTCTTCAGGGAGATCGCGAAACCGCGATCCGGAACGTGCTTCGCCACTACAAACGCCCTGACAACCACGATGGCGAACGCCTCGTGCAAGAGCTTCGCGAGCAGGCAGGGTGCACCGTCCCTGAGACGGGACGCAGATTCATCAACTGGGAGGAAGCCCATGAGATGAAAGCTGCCGGCATGGCCATCGGTTCGCACACGCAGACCCACCGCATTCTGGGCCAGATGTCTCCCGGAGAACAGGAGTGGGAGCTGCGCGAATCCAAAAAGAACATCGAAGCCAAAATTGGTGCGCCCGTGCGGAGTATCGCCTACCCGGTCGGGATCCACGGGGCCTTCACGCCGGATACCGAACAAATCGCCCGGTCGCTCGGGTACACGATGTGCTTCTCGTTCTATGGCGGATTCAACTCGCCGGATCATTTGAAACCGACCAACCTGCTGCGGATGGCGACCAACCGGGACCCCATGCTGTTTCGGGCCGAAACAGCTCTTCTGTCGAGGTTCGGTCGTCTGCCATACTAGGCGCGATCAGAGTCAGAGCTGCCGGCCTGCGGCTGAAGAGTGCGACGGCGACTGTATAGATTTACCAGCGCCGCGGGAACAGAAGGCATCCGCAGGCCCGTATGGTAAGGACCGCTGCGGTCAAACCAGCCATCCCACAATCCTGCGAGAAGAGAGGCTCTGCTCTCTGGCCTGCTGGAAAGCCGGTTGTAATGGCGCAGGAAGCCGTTGAAGCTGTACCAGCTCTGCCGCAGGCTTCCCATCCATCCCAGATGCTTTCGCCAAAACCGGCTCTCGTTCCTGGCCATGTAGTACCAGTAGTGCGGTTTGATCTCAAAGGGCCGCGTGTTCCGATTCTTCTCCAGGTGTCGTACAACGGAGTTGGCATCGACCACGTTGCGAAAGCCGGCCTGCGCACTTCGCGCCGAGTAATCGATGTCTTCGAAGTAGGCAAAAAAACGATTGTCCAGCATGCCGATCTTCCGGATCAGCTCAGTTCGAATCAGCATGGCTGTGCCAATCACCAGGCCGCTCTCCGGATACCGCAAACTCCACTCGCGCGCTACCTCTGGATCGTGCGTCTCGTTATATAAACGGCGTTCGATCGAGATGATGCCTCCGGCAAAGGTAAGGCGATCTTCGTCCAGTGATGCGATGCGCGGGGTGACGAGGCCGACCGACGGTTCACTCTCCGCAAGAGAGACGAGGGAAGAGAGCGTGTTCGGCTCCACGACAGCATCGTTATTCAGCAGCCAGACATAGTCCACCTCCAGTTCCAGCGCGCGCTTCATCCCCTGATTGCAGCCTCCGGTGTAGCCGGTGTTGATCGGCGATTCCAGCAGGTCAAGATCTTCAGAGACAAGCGGGCGAAGCCGCGCGATCGAATCATCCTGCGATGCATTGTCGACGATCAGAACACGATACTTGCGGTACTCCATCCGGCGCAGCGACTGGACTGCTGCGATCGTCTCATCCGCGCTGTTCCAGTTCAGCAGCACAATCAGGACCTGCGGTGTGTCATGTCGGTTTAGCAAGTTTGAAAAGGCTCCATATCGTCTTCAAGGTGAGATGCGCAGGCGGAGGGCGTACCAGCGGGAACGCAGTTTCTCCTGTTGTCATTGTTTACAGTTGTCCGATGGTTAGACCATACTGTTTGTCACTCATTCTTGTGTGGGGGAAGTGATCACAATTTCCATGTTCAACCCAGCGTCCGCTCCTGGAGTCGCACTCGTGTGCGTGTTTGTCGAACCGGCGATCAAGTGGGCCCAGAGCTACGATCCCGCTCATCACTGGCTCCTCTCCGCCGCGTGGGCCGCCTTGCCGCTCTGCGTATTGCTGGTAACCATGGGCGTATTCCGCATCAAGGGACATCTGGCTGCGCTTGCAGGCCTCGCAACGGCCTTCCTGCTTGCGGTCAGTGTCTTCCATCTTCCTCTAAAAATGGGCCTGCTGGCGACTGTATATGGGGCCGCCTATGGGCTCTTCCCCATTGCCTGGATCGTATTTCCTGTTCTGTTTCTTTATCAGCTTACGCATAGGACAGGCAGCTTTACCCTTCTGCAGCAGAGTCTGATTGGCGTAACCCAGGATAGTCGCCTGCAGTTGCTCCTCATCGCCTTCGCGTTCGGCGCCTTCTTCGAAGGATCGGCTGGATTTGGAACACCCGTAGCAATTTGTGCCACGATCCTGATCGGGATCGGCTTCAGCCCTCTCCAGGCTGCGGGCCTCTCCTTGCTGGCAAATACTGCTCCGGTTGCATTTGGCGGGCTCGGAATTCCAATGGTTGCGCTCCACGGCATCACAGGGCTGGATACGCTGCTGCTGTCGCGGGTAGTCGCCCGGATGATTGCGCCGTTCTGTATCCTCGTTCCGTTCTGGCTTATTTGTGCCTATGCCGGATGGGCGGCAATGCTTGAGATATGGCCGGCGATTCTGGTGCCAGGTGGCGTGTACAGTCTGACCCTTCTGCTGGTGGCAACTCTGCACGGTCCCTGGCTTGTCGATATCTTCTCATCGAGCTTCACCATCATTGCCTTGCTTGTTCTGTTGCGCTTCTGGAAGCCAAAGCGTGCGTTGAGCCCGACCCTGCAGGTGATCGAAGACGATGCGCACGTTGCAGCGCGTCAACAGGACGGCTTTCTCAAGCAGGCCATCCTTCCATGGGCCATCCTGTCAGTTTTCATCATCGTATGGGGCCTTCCCAAATGGTCGCAGTGGCTCGACTCGATCAGCAGCATTCATATCGTGGTTACCGGACTGCATCAGGCCGTGCTCCGCATGCCGCCAGCCGTACCATCTCCGACTCCCGAATCCGCCATCTTCAACTTCAATTGGCTCTCCGCGACAGGAACAGGCATCTTTATAGCCGCCATCGTCGCCGGATTTGCTATGAAAACCCGTCCGGCTGTGCTGGTCAAGACCTGCGCTGAAACCTTCGTCTCCATGCGCTTCACCTTCATCACCATCGCCGCTCTGATGGCTTTGGGGTTCGTCACCCGCTACGCCGGTATGGACGCCACGCTCGGCCTGGCGTTCGCACGTACGGGACACCTGTATCCGTTCTTTGGAACCCTGATCGGCTGGATCGGAACCGCCTCGACGGGCTCGGACACTTCTTCAAATGTCCTCTTCGGCAGTCTTCAGAAGCTGACAGCGCAACAACTTGGAATCTCCGCATACCTGATGGCTGCGGCGAACTCCGCCGGCGGTGTGATGGGTAAGATGATTGCCCCGCAGAGCATCGTAGTCGCAACCACAGCCACCGACCAGTACGGCAAAGAAGGATCACTGCTGCGGTTCGTTATCCTCCACAGCATTGGCCTGGCTTGTCTTGCGGGTCTCCTGGTGCTCCTCTACACCTCCGTCCCGGCGATCAATCAGCTCGTTCTGCGCTGAGTGCTCCGCCGGGGCGAGGGCAGGATCGTCAGGATCAGGCTTCTACCAGACCATAGCGGCGTTGCCATTGCTGCTTCAGTCTCTCCCAAACCGCATCGCGCTCTTCGCGCGTGATCTGCGCATCGGGCGCTTCAACGAACTTTGCAGCTTCGGCTTTAGCCAGCTCCAGCAGCGACCGGTCGCGCAGCAGGTTGGCCACCCGAAACTCTGGCATACCCGCCTGACGCGTTCCGAAGAACTCGCCCGGTCCGCGCTGCTGCAGGTCCAGCTCGGCAAGTTCAAAACCGTTCTGCGTGGAAACCATGGCTTCCAGTCTGGCATCGGCCTGTTCGCTCACGCGATCGCTCGTCATCAGGATGCAGTAACTCTTCGCCGATCCGCGACCGACACGTCCGCGGAGCTGATGCATCTGCGCCAGCCCAAAGCGCTCTGCGTGTTCGATCACCATGACGGAGGCGTTCGGCACATCCACACCTACTTCGATCACCGTGGTCGCGATCAGGACATCGATCTCTCCGCGCTGAAAGCGCCTCATCACAATCTCTTTTTCGTCTGCTCCAAGCCGCCCATGCAGCAGACCCAGCCGGAGTCCCTTCAGTGCGCCCTGGCGAAGCTGATCGTACATCTCCGTGGCGGCGCGCAGCGGTTTTTGGGGGAACAGACCCGCAGCCCTGGGGCTCTTCTTCGCGCGAATGGTCTTGGCCGTCTTCTTGGAGCGACGCAGGGTTGCCCGCCCTTCCGTCATTGCGGTTTCTGCAGCCTCCTCAGGCTGGTCCTGCGGAAAGTCGAGCTCCGGCTGATCGTCCCTGCTGCCCTCAATGACTGGATAGACGATGTAGGCCTGTCTTCCTGCTGTGACCTGTTTGCGTAGGAAGGCCCATACGTCATCGGAGCGCTGTTCGCTGGTCCTGCGGGTAATGATTGGCCTTCTGCCTGGAGGAAGCTCGTCGATGACGCTCGTCTCCAGATCACCATAGAGGGTCAGGGCGAGCGTTCGCGGAATCGGAGTGGCTGTCATCACCAGCACGTCCGGCTCGGCTGCTCTGCCGTCCGCTCCGGGCTTCTTCATCAGCTGAAACCGCTGCTGTACTCCAAAGCGGTGCTGCTCATCGACGACGACCAGGCCCAGGTGATGAAACTCCACCTTCTCCTCGATCAGCGCGTGGGTCCCAATGGCAAGATCCGCCTCTCCACGGTAGATCCGCGCCCGGGCTTCTCGCTTGGAGCCGGCATCCAGGGACCCGGTGAGCAGTGTAATCCGATAAGCTCTACCCGTACGTGGTGAGATTGCGCCTGTCAGCAACTTCCGCGCCGAAAGATAGTGCTGGGTTGCGAGAATCTCGGTTGGCGCCATCAGCGCAACCTGGAATCCGTTCTCAATCGCGATCAGCGCAGCCTGCATGGCGACGATCGTCTTCCCCGATCCCACATCGCCCTGTAAAAGCCTTCGCATCGGTTGGGTCCGCCGCATATCTGCAGCAATCTCGGCGAGGACGCGTTTCTGTGCCGTTGTGGGATGAAAGGGAAGAATCTGCTTGATGGCTTTGCGAACCTTCTCGTCGGTGGCAAAGGCATTCCCTGCCCGTTCTCGCATGCGCCGGCGCTTCAACTCGAGGCCCAGCTCGAGGTAAAACAGCTCCTCGAAGATGAGTCGCCGGTGGGCCGGCGTCTCCGCCGACATCAGCTCCGTGATGGGAGTTCCCGCCTGCGGAAAGTGAACACGTCGGAGCGCGTCAAGCCGCGTCGGCAGCTGCAGCCGCTTCAGAAGCGCGCCGGGCAGGGTCTCTGGCACATGCGCCGGCTCATCGTTCAGCTCCTGCAGAAGCGTCCATATCACTCGCCGAAGCCATCGGGAGGTCAGCTTCGCTCCCCAGGCGGTCGTTCCGCCCAGAGACTCGTACACCGGAACGATGCGTCCTACCTCAAGCGCTGCAAACTCAGCTTCCTTCGAATCGAGTGCTGGCAAAATCTCGAACTGAGGCTGAATGATCTTGAATCGGCCTGGGCTGCTCCGAGAGCTCTCAAGTTTCCCGTACACAGCCACCATCTGTCCTGTCTGAAACCTGTCTCTGAGGTAGCTTCCGTTGAACCAGATGCACTTTACCGTGTCCAGGCCTTGCCCGAGCGTCATCTCGAAGATTGGCATGGACCTGGTTCGAAGCAGCGCCGATCCGCGAACCTCGCCGACGATCGAAGCCATGGTCCCGGCCTTCAATTCGCGAATGGGAAGCGGGTTCAGACGATCTTCGTAGCGGAAGGGAAGATGGTAGAGCAGGTCCTCGATGGTTTCGACTCCGCGTCGGCCCAGCGCCTCTGCCACGCGCTCCCCTACGCGCCTTACATATTTGATCGGAGTCGAGAGTTCTGCCACAGAATCGATGCTACCAACACCTATAATTTAGTCCATACAGATATGACTGTCTTTTAGATCTCCATAGACAATAGACAATCGTTCGACCCTGTTCGAGGTGCGATCCCGTGACATTTCTTGAGACGTGGTTTGAAGAAGTCTGGAACAAGGGGCGCGTCGAGGCAATCGACGAAATGCTCGCTGCGCATGTCAGGACGCACGGGCTGGAGCACCCGGATGGCACATCCGTAGATGGAAACGGAGCCTTCAAGGCATTTCATCAACAGCTCTGCTCCAGCTTCTCCGGTATCCATGTGGATGTAACTCAGACCGTCTCCGAAAACGACCTGACCGTCGCCCGCTGCGTCGTGACGGCCACACACACCGGTGATGGACTGGGGGTGCCGGCGACAGGCAGGACGGTGAGCTTTACCGGCATGTGCATGGTGCGGCTTCAGAATGGAAGAGTAATCGAGGCGTGGAATAACTTCGACCTGAATGCGATGTACAGACAGTTGCAATAACTCCCTTCTTCTTCTACGACTGCATCCATAGTGAATATGCCGTTCGAAAGAGACAGCCCTGCTACACTCGCCACAGCCTCAGCAGACTTAGCTTCCATGGCCATCGTTCAACTCCAGGATGTGTCGAAAGCGTTCGACTCCAAGCTAGCCGTCGATCACCTCAGCTTCGAGATTGCGAAGGGCAGCATGTTCGGCCTGCTTGGGCCGAACGGTTCCGGTAAAACTTCGTCGATTCGCATGATGATCGGCATGACGATGCCTGACACCGGATCCGTCTTCCTCTTTGGTCAGCCATTCGACCGCAGGAGTGTTTACAGGATCGGCTACCTGCCTGAGGAGCGTGGCCTTTACAAGAAGATGAAGGTGATCGACCAGCTTGTTTTTCTCGGTGAGTTGCATGGCCTGGATGCGGTAACGGCCAGCAAGCGTGCTCACAGATGGTGCGAGCGCATGGAGATCACCGAGGCGATCCCGAAGAAGACTGAAGAGCTGTCAAAAGGCATGCAGCAGAAGATACAGTTTATCGCCGCGCTGCTGCACGAGCCCGAGCTTATCATCATGGACGAGCCCTTCAGCGGCCTCGATCCGGTGAACGCGGCCCTGCTGCAGGACACGCTGCTCGACCTTAACCGGCAGGGACGTACCGTGCTCTTTTCCACGCATCGCATGGACCAGGTTGAGAAGCTATGCGACACCATCTGCCTGATCCATCGCGGCAGAAAGGTACTTGCAGGCGCCATGCAGGAGATCAAGGCGCGCTATCCCAAAAACCGCGTTCAGATGGTCTTTGAAGGCGATCCTGCCTTCCTCAATCATCCAGTCATCGAAACTGCAAAGAACTACAACGGCATGGCCGAGATCAAGCTGCGCGATGGGGGAGATGCCCAGCTCCTGCTGATGGATGCTGCCTCCAGGGTACGTATCACCCGCTTTGAGGTGATGGAACCTACCCTGGAGGAGATTTTTATCGAAAACGTGGGAGATCGCGTCGATGCGTAACATCTGGCTCATCGCAAAGCGCGAATACCTCGAGCGGGTCCGCACCCGGGCGTTCGTCATCTCCACCCTCATGATCCCACTCCTCATGGTCGCCGGGATTGTGGCTTCCGTTCTGGGCGCCGGTCATACCAAATCGACTTTGCATATCACCGTCGTCTCCAGAGACCAGCAGCTCGCACTCGATCTGCAGAAAGAGCTGTTGAACAGCAAACCGAATCCGATGATGGTCGACATCATTTCGCCGGGAAACCCGGAAACGAAAGCGACCATCGATTCCATGCTGGCTGATAAGCAGATCGATGGATACTTGTGGATAACTCCAGCCGCCCATCCGGGGGAGCGGCCCGCTTTCTCCTATACGCCTCGCTCAGCCGCAGATATCGCTACCAGGGCAGCGATTACAGCAGCACTGCGCACAGTGCTCTTGCGCGAGAGGCTCGCGCACGAGGGCATGGTAGCCAATGACGTGGACTCGCTCACGGAACCGGTCAAGGTCGATACCGCCCAGGCCGGCAGGAATGCCGAAACTACATCGAGCTACGTTGCCATCTATGTCCTTTTCTTCCTCATGTACATGGTCATCCTGCTGTACGGCATGAATGTCGCCCGTTCCATCATCGAGGAGAAGACCTCGCGCATCTTTGAAATTCTCCTGGCGACCATACGGCCGGAAGAGATGATGGCAGGCAAGGTGATCGGCGTCGGCTCCGTCGGGCTGACGCAGGTGGCGGTGTGGATGCTCACTGCAGTCCTGCTCGCAACCGGCTCATGGTTCCAGGCGATCGCTGGCCAGAGTGCCCACATCTCCCTGAGCGCAGCGCAGGTTATTTATTTCTTCATCTTCTTCCTGCTCGGATATCTGCTCTACTCCTCCGTTGCGGCCGCGCTGGGGGCAATCGTCAACTCTGAACAGGAACTGCAGCAGCTCAATATGTTTCTCGTCATGCCTCTGGCGGGCTGCATGTTTGCCCTGGGACCGGTCATCAGCAACCCGTCGGGAACGATCGCGCGAATCATCTCGTTCATCCCCTTCTGCACGCCTCTCATCATGTATCTGCGAATCTCGCTGGCCCCTCCGCCCGCGTGGGAGGTCGCTCTTTCCATCGCGGGAATGATCGTTACGATTTATGGGGTTCTCTGGTGCGCCAGCCGGATCTACAGAGTAGGAATTCTGATGTACGGCAAGCGCCCGAATCTCTCCGAGATCATGCGCTGGCTCAAGTACAGTTAACAGGCCGCCGGTAAGAACCAGGCGGTAGACTTCTCTCAGTGGCTCCGAACTACACATTCAAACAGCGGCTTGTCCTGGCGATCGTTCCGCGATTGGCCTACATGATCATCTGTCTGTTGGGCGTCACGCTGCGCTACGAGGATGTAAGCGAAGGAGGCGCCGAACCTGCCTATCACACGCCTCCACCGCTTATTTATGCGCTCTGGCATCGTTGCCTTCTGCCATGCGCATGGCGCTTCCGCAACGGTGACATCCACATCCTCATCAGCCAGAGCTTCGATGGTGAACTGATCGCCCGCACGGTCCGGCAGCTTGGCTTTGTGCCGGTACGCGGATCAAGCTCGCGCGATGGCGCGGTCGGTCTCCGCAACCTGCAACGTGCCTACCTTGCCGGAAACTACTGCGCCATCACGGCCGATGGCCCACGCGGCCCGGCGCAGATTGCCAAGCCAGGAGTAACGCAGCTGGCCAAGGCGGTCGACGCTCCCGTGGGTGCGATCTACCTTCATCCTGAGCGGGCATGGACACTGCGTTCGTGGGACCGTTTTCTGATCCCCAAGCCCTTTTCGCGCGTCACCGTCGGCTGGGCAGCCCCAGCTCCCGCGCAGCAAGAAGCTGTGCAGGCTGCTCTTGATCGAGCCGTGCAGATCGCTGAGGCAGGAACTCAAGGTAAGCCCGCATAGCCTCCCGTAAAATCAGAAGAAGTGCATGTCTCTGACTTCCATTTCGACCTTCCTGAAGAGCTGATCGCGCAGGCCCCTCCTGCAATTCGCGGGTCCAGCCGAATGCTGGTCCTCGACCGCCGGCTTCGGGAGTATCGCGATAACTTCTTCCGCAATCTGCCAGAGCTGCTGCACCCGGGCGACCTGCTTGTCCTGAACGATAGCCGCGTCATCCCGGCGCGTCTGTACGCCACGCGCGCTCGCAGCGCCGCCACCCAGGCCAGCTCGCCTTCTCCCAGTGGACGCATCGAAGTCCTGCTGACCCAGCAGGTCACTGAAAATGAGTGGACGGCCCTGGTGCGCCCAGGCCGCAAAGTTCAGCCCGGCGAACGCCTCCTCTTCGCGGCTTCGGATGATCCCACTCCGCTGCTCGATGCTGACGTGATCGCCGCTGGCGAATACGGCGAGCGGACGCTGCGCTTCGCTCCAAATTCCGAGTTTCGCGCCATCCTCGACCGCATCGGACACATGCCCCTGCCACCCTACATCCACCGCGACGATACCGCCGAGGATCGGGACCGCTATCAGACGGTCTTCTCGCACGAGCCCGGCTCTGCCGCTGCACCCACCGCAGGTCTTCATTTCACTCCAGCCATCCTGGACGAGCTAAGAGCGCACGGTATTCAGATTGAGACCATCACCCTGCACGTTGGACTGGGGACATTTCAGCCGGTTCGCGCAGAAAAGGTCGAAGACATCCACCTGCACGCCGAGCATTACACGCTTCCCGCCCGAACAGCCGAAGCAATCAATGCAGCCCTGAGCGAAAAGAGGCGTGTCATCGCTGCAGGCACGACCACGACGCGCACGCTCGAGCACTGCGCACAGGTTGCCGCCGTCGACGGCTTCGAGCCCCACGGCGGGATTCGCCTGCATCCCCACTCCGGTGAGACCAGCATCTTCATCCATCCCGGATACCAGTTCCGGGTGATCAGCGGCCTGCTCACGAACTTCCACCTGCCCGAATCCACGCTGCTGATGCTGGTAAGCGCATTTGCAGGAAGGGGCTTTGTGCTGAACTCCTACAGACACGCTGTTCGCGAGCGTTATCGCTTCTTCTCCTATGGCGATTGCATGCTGATTCTTTAACAGGGAATCAGCATGCGACAGACGTCATCCGTTCGAGAGACCTCCCATAACGCGCTACCATCAAAAGGCTATGGCAAAGACGCCGACCAAGCCCGCCGAAATAAAGACCGCCTCCGGCAAACCACACAAGACCGACAAGCCTCCCATCTACCTGCTCGATTCGATGGCCTTCATCTTCCGCGCCTATCACGCGATGCAACGCTCGCGGCCCATGTCCACGCGCACCGGCATCCCCACGGCTGCGACCTATGTCTTCGTCAATATGATCAACAAGCTGCGCAAGGACTTTCAGCCCGAGTACCTGGCCGCTGTCTACGACGTCGGCGCGCCCGTCCATCGCAATGAGATGGCCGCACAGTTGAAGGATGTAAAGAAGTTCAACATCAAGACCCAGCAGTTCGAGGTGATCGAGTACGGTGGGTACAAGGCGAACCGCGCCGAAACGCCGCCCGATTTAATCCAGCAGCAACCCTACATCCGGCGTGCGCTCGAAGCATTTCGCATCCCCATTCTGTATTACGAAGGGTTCGAGGCAGACGACGTCATCGGAACCCTCTCCTGCCGCCTGGCCGAGCATGGGCATCACGTCTACATCGTCTCGTCCGACAAGGACATGATGCAGCTGGTCAACGAAAATGTCTCCATCCTCAACCCGACCAAGGACAACCTGATCCTCGATCCCGCGGGCGTTGAAGCGGCACTCGGTGTCCCTCCAGAGAGAGTTATCGATGTGATGGCCCTCCGTGGCGATTCGATCGACAACATCCCAGGCGCCCCGGGCATTGGGGACAAGGGATCTGTAGAACTCATCCAGCAGTTCGGCACGGTTGAGGCGGCGATGGACGCCGCCATCCAGAATCCCGAGAGCATCAAGCGCAAGACCTATCGCGAGTCGCTTGCAAACAATCGAGAAAATATCCTGCTCTCAAAGGACCTGGTGACGATCCACAACAACGTCCCCATCGAGTACTCGCTGGACACCATGCGAACGCAGCCGCCCGATCTTGAAGCGTGCCGCGAACTCTTCTCCGAACTCGAGTTCACCACGCTCCTCAAGGAACTGGCCCCTGCAGAGGACGCCAGGGTCGTCACCTACGAGCTGAAGCCGACGCCAGTGCAGATTAAGCACCTTATCGAAGAGGCCCGCGCCATCAACCTAGCTACCGGCAAACCCGCAGGTCTGGCAATCGCCATCTCTGAGGACGCGCAGACTCTCGTCGAAGAGACCGCGCCTGAATTGACGGAAGACACCTCCGAGCCAGAGCCTCCACCGGCGGAGAACATGTCCCTCTTCGCCGCTCCGCCACCTGCCGCGGCGGCCCCGGTCACTCCGACGGAAGAGGCTGCCTGCCGCCTTGGATTGGCCGTGAACGATCATTTCGCAGTAGAGGTGCCGCTCGACCAACCCGGTATCCGCGATGCCCTGATGGATGCCGATCTTCCCAAGGATGTTCACGACCTGAAGGCCGTGCTGCGTGCGCTCGAGCCGCACAGGATTCCCCTAAACGGCGTGCGCAACGACGTGATGCTTCTCAGCTATCTTGTCAATCCAACGCATGGATCGCACACGCTGGTCGACATCGCAGCGCGCAGCACCAGCCGTGCACTCCTTCATCAGCGCAGTAAGGAGAACCCCAACGACCCCAGGCGGCTGGCGGAGGCCGCAGCGGCCGTCGCTCGCCTTTCCGTCACGCTTGGCCAACAGGTTGCGCACTACGCCCCCGTGACTCACAACACGCCTGCCGATCAGCCGACCCTGGGCGGGGCTGTCACCACAGAGATGCTCTTCGCAGCCTCGCCGGCAACGACTGCAACTGCTGACTCAGCCTCTCCCTTGCAAAAGGTGTACGAGACGATCGACAAACCCCTGGTCCCTGTGCTGCTGCGCATGGAACAGGCCGGCGTCCGCATCGATACAGACTTCCTCCGCGAGATGTCATCGCGTCTCGCGCTTGAGATCGACACTCTCGCCGAGCGTATTTACTCCGACTCCGGACACCGTTTCAACATCAACTCGCCCAAGCAGCTGGGCGATGTTCTCTTCAACCGGATGCTGCTGCCCAAGCCGATGAAGTATGGCAAGGGGAAGGTTGTTTCGACCGCCCAGGACGTTCTCGAAGAGCTTGCCCAGTCCCACCCTATCGCTGCGCTCGTCACGGAGCATCGCCAATTGCAGAAGCTGAAGGGGACCTATCTCGACGCGCTTCCTGTGCTCGCCGACTCTGACGGGCGTATCCACACCACCTTCAATCAGGTTGGAACCGCCACCGGCCGACTCTCCTCCATCAATCCCAACCTGCAGAACATCCCGATCCGCACGCCCATAGGCCGCGAGATCCGTGCTGCCTTCATCGCTGCTCCAGGCAACCTCCTGATGTCCGCGGACTATTCCCAGATCGAGCTTCGCCTGATGGCGCATTTCTCGCAGGACCCGCTGCTTCTGGACGCCTATCGTACCGGCAAGGACATCCACACCCTGACGGCGAGCGAAGTCTTCGAGGTCGATCCGGAGACGATGGACAAGGAGACCCGAAATCGCGCCAAGGCAGTCAACTTCGGGATCGTCTACGGCATCTCTCCCTTCGGCCTGGCGGCGCAGCTCGGTATCGACCAGAAGACGGCACGGGAATACATCGATCGCTACTTCGATCGCTACAGCGGCGTGAGACGATTTATCGAAGAGACACTCGATACCGTGCGGCGCGAGCAGGCCGTCCGGACCTTCTTCGGCAGGGTGCGGCCCATCCCTGATATCCAGTCCCGCAACCCCAACATGCGAGGATTCGCCGAGCGCACTGCAGTCAATACGCCGCTGCAGGGAACAGCTGCCGACCTCATCAAGATCGCCATGCTACGCATCGATGCGGAGATCATCAGGCGCAAGCTCCAATCGCGCATGACGCTCCAGGTTCACGATGAGCTTCTTTTCGATGTCCTGCCGGCCGAGTCAGACGAATTGCAACAGATCGTAAAAGACCAGATGGAGCATGCCGCAGAGTTCTCTATCCCCATCGTCGCCGAGATCGGGGTAGGGAAGAACTGGCGCGATATCAAGTAAACCGGCCAGCCGCGGCGATCCCATCTCCCGGAGCGCAGCATACCCTGTTTCGTCCTTCTGCCTTTGCCTGGTAGAGTGCCCTGTCCGCCGCCTCCAGCAACTGCTCTGGCGCGTCCCTCGCCGTGGGATAGGCGCATGCCACGCCGCAGCTGACCGTGGCGCGGATGTTGAGGTCATAGGGCCCTTGCGCCGGATCGATCGCTGGGAATCCTGCAAGCTCGACCATCTTGCGCAGGCGCTCTGCGACCTGTATGGCAGCGCTCTCCGGAGTTCGCGGAAGCAGGATTACAAATTCTTCTCCGCCGAATCGCGCTGCGTAGTCGTCCTTGGCTCGCAGCGCCTGCTGCAGCAGCGATGCAATCCGCTTCAGCACTTCGTCCCCGTAAAGATGGCCATAGCGATCGTTCAGACGCTTGAAGTAGTCGACATCGACGATCACGACGGACAGAGGTCCGGCAGTCGTCAGGGCGGACCTCCACAACTCCGCATACTGGGTGTCGAAGGAGCGCCGGTTGGCCAGCCCGGTGAGCGCATCGCTCTCGGATTTGCGAAGCAGCTGAGCGTTCAGGCGGTTGAGATCGGCCACCAGCAGCTCTCCCCGCAGATGCAGCAGATAACTCAACCGTTCTTCGCGGCACGCGTTGTAATTGGCTACAAGCGTCAGCGCAGTCGCTCCGAGGACCATTCCGGCCCCGAAGATCTTGTCCTCTGTCTTCAGCATCTCGTCTTTCCACAGAAAGACTGCGTCGCCAAGAAGCATGACGAAGGACGTGGCGGTCGCATACGGAAGGCGCAGCCGCATGACGATATTGGCAAACAGAATGACAGCCAGGACCGTCATCTGGACATAGGCGGAAGCTACGCGGCTGCGATTCAGCTCCAGATAGAGTTGCGCCAGACCCGCCAGGCACACGCCGACGGCCAGACTCGACTCGCGCCAGACGCGCCCCCTCAGCCGAAGCAAACCCGCATGGATAAGCAGGCACACCGGTGTGACGATGAGCAGACGGACGACAAAGGCCTGCCGGAACTGCTCGTGCGACCCGTAATGGTCGGCAATCAGAAACAGATCGAAGAGCAGGATCGCAAGCAGGGCTTCAAACCAGAGGCGCTTGCTGCGCCGCTGCGCAGTGGCTGCCTCAAAGCGCTCTTCCAGTTCATGTGGGAACGTTAGCCACTTGAACTTCAATCCGGAGAGCCTCTTGATCTGCCGGTCTACCTCGTCATTCTGCTCTGGCGAATTGGTCAGCATAGCGTTTGACGCCCACCACGGACAGCGTTTCTCCCTCCACAGGCCGTTCCTCGACCGACATGCCTCTCGGCAGAACGCGCCGCCTGCCATCAGGATTGCAGAAAACGGCTCACAAACTCAAAAAAATTGATTTGGGACGGAAGAGAAGTTTGACACCGGCCATATGCCTTTGGCAAAGATAAAATTAACCCCCTTGGTTGGCTGACCAAATAGGACAACCGGCGGTTCACTGATAAACTGAATCTTCGCGCCCGGAAGATCGTTTCCGTGTGGAATTCGCCGCAACCAGAAAAAGGAATATCAGAACGTGGATCAACAGACCCGCCAAGCGCTTAAGCACGATCAGTTTGTAGACACCGCCCAGCACGGACTTGAGTGGGCAAGTGAGAACCGGCGTCCCCTGATTCTGGTCGGCTCTATCGTGGGCGCGCTTATCATCCTCTTCGCCATCGCTGCCGTCATCTTCAACCAGCGGAGCGAGAAGGCCGAAATCGCATTTGGCGAGGCCATGCAGACCTATCAGACGCCGATAGCAGCGCCTGGTCAGCAGGTTCCTCCCGGCGTAAAGACCTTCGCAAGCTCTGGAGAGCGCGCCAAGGCAGCCAATCAGCTCTTCCTCAACGTCGCAAACAGCTACGGCATGACCTCCAGCGGGAAACTGGCCCGCTACTTCGCCGGTCTGACGTACGTTGAGGCTGGCGAAAACTCCCAGGCGGAGAGCACGCTCAAGGACGTGGCCGGCAGCTGGAACAGCGATCTCTCGTCGCTGGCAAAGCTCGCTCTCGCCCAGCTCTACCGGCAGTCAGGCCGCGACGCTCAAGCCATCGAGGTCTACAACGACCTCACCGCTCATCCTTCTACCTCGGTGCCCGCAGGCACTGCGCAGCTTCAGCTCGCCGACCTCTACGAGGCGGAGAACAAGCCGGAGATGGCCAAAAAAGTCTACGCCCAGCTCAAAGACAAGGACGCCAAGGGGCCGGCTGGCATGATCGCCGCCCAGAAGCTCAACCCCTCCGCTGCTCCTGCAGGGGCCGTCGCACAGTAGCTCCCCTCAATGGTCGTCCCGGCGAAGAAATGCTGCAGCTGCGGACTGGCGATTCTCTACCGCCGTCCCCGGCCTGTCTGCCCGGGCTTCCGTACGAAGTCGTGACAGCAGCTTCCACTGGTCCTTCTCCTTCAGCACGGGAACCCACGCCGGTAGCGGCATCCTCAGGTAATCCGAGAGTGCGCCTGCGTACACCTCGTAAAGGCCGCGGATGGTGTGCAGCCTCTCGGCTGCGGCTCTATCGTTGCACAGGCGCAGCCCCACCTCTCCCAGAACATCGCACAGCCGATCGAACTCCTCCTTTGGCAGCCGTTCTCGTTCCACCTGCTCGCCCCAGGCCTTCTGCTCCTGGATATGAAAGGCATTCCCCAGGTCCGTCAAGGCGTGCCGCGCTATAACAAACGTCAGCTGGGCCTGCCTGGAGGCCGGGCCCTCCAGCATCGAGATCAGCAGCGAGCATGCATCCAGAATCGACGTCAGCGCCGCCAGCCAGCTCTGATTATCGTGCTGCGAGCGGTAGTAGCACAGGATGGGATACGAGATATGTGACTCCAGAATCTCGGCGGACCATCGCTCCCACTCCTCAAGTAATGCGATCAGTGCCTCTTCGCCTCCCTCGAAACCATGCCTGCGAAGCAGCTCTGCGGCCGTCGGCGGAGAACCAGCACGAGCATCCAGCAGGGCGATGCTCACCTCTCTCCGCGAAAAGGCCTGGTAGAGCACCGGCAGGTAGCCGATTACAAGGGCCACAAAGCCCAACCCCACTCCCGATTCGCAAATCACAACGGTGCGCGCACCCAGACTGTGGGGAACCACATCTCCCAGTCCCAGCGTGAACATCGTCGTTCCGCTCACATACAAAGCCGTTCGCAGCCGGGACAGGCCCGCCGCCGTCTGGACGCCCATCACGTCCGTGAAAGGTGTGCCCATGGCGAAATAAAAGAGACCGAAACCGAGGATCAGCAGGACTGCCCAGAGAAGCAGCAGAAGAATCAGCGAAAGCGGGCCGTAGATGCTGTAGATGTACTCCCTTCGCTTATTCGAATGGCTCCACTCCGCCACCGTCCTCCAGGGCTGCCAGGTCGCAACCAGAAACATGCGCGTCAGGCGAAATCGTCCCGTCGCCCGCCGCGGCAGAATGATGGTCTGGAATGCGTCCAGAAACACGGTCAGACAGCACACCAGTCCGCCTATGAGTGCAAGCAGTTGCAAGATTCCTATACGCACGGATCGCCTGCTTTGGGGTTCATCTCTCGATGATCTCCTTCACCTTTTCTACGCTTCCAGTCATCCCTGTACATTTCTGTGGCTACTCGTGTGGGTTTCTGGCACGATAAATGCTCTTCAGCAGGAAGTGATATCGAGAACGACACCAATGAATCCCCGAATGCAGAAGGTTCTGATAGTAGATGATGATCACCTGGTTGCAGATACTCTAAGCATGATCTTCCAGCGAAGCGGATTCGCAGCAGAGGCATGCTATTCCGCCGACCAAGGAATGCTCTCCGCCCGCCGTTTTCGACCAGATCTTCTCCTGTGTGACATATGCATGCCCGGTCGCGATGGTATCTCTCTCGTTCGAGAGATCAGCGAGGAGATTCCCTCCTGCAGAATCCTTGTATTTACAGGCTCTTACGCCAAAATACCTTACGTGAGGGCATTTACGGACCAACTGGCCCATCCCGTGGGGCTCGTCACAAAACCCTGCCCCCCGGACGACCTCATCCGGAGAGCTACCCAAATCCTCGCGAATGCCTGATGATGAGCAAAGGTAGACATGTCTGACCTTGGACGCATACTCATTGGCCTCGGCGTTCTCATTGTTATCATTGGCATTATCGTTCTGGGCTTGTCTCGATTCAACATCCCCCTTGGACGCCTGCCGGGCGATTTCTCCTGGAAAGGCAGAGGGTGGTCGGTCTCCTTCCCGCTGGCGAGCTCCCTTTTGATCAGCGTGCTTCTAACCCTCCTGTTCTGGATTATCAGTCACTTCCGCCGCTAGAAGTTTTTACCCGGCGAGCGCCCGTTTCTTCGCAGTCCGTCCGGCGCCAGCCACCTGGCGAGCGCCGATTCCGGCTGCTAGACTCGACCCCTAGGATGTCTTTTGACCCCAAAAAGCCGCCGCCCACCCTCGCCAGTCTCCGGGCGGCCCGGGGTAGATCGCGGGCTTCTGACGAACGCACAAACTCTGCACAGACGAGCCTGATCTTCGGCTTCGGAGCGTCCGTCGGCGAGCAATCCCCAGCTCCTGCCCCTGCGGCTCCGTCCGGACCTTCCAAATCCTCCCCGCCGGAGCGCCGCATCTGGAGCGTCGCTGACCTGGTCGGCAGCATCCGGCAGCAGATTGAAACCACTCGGAACGATCTTTGGGTCGAAGGCGAAATCTCCAACTGCCGTCCCGCTCCCTCCGGACACATCTACTTCACGTTGCGTGATGCTGAAGCCCAGCTTCCGGTCGTGCTGTTCCGCCGCCAGGCGCAGCTGTTGCGCTTCCGGCCGACAGACGGACTCGCCGTGCTCGTTCGCGGCCGCATCTCCGTCTATGAGTCCCGCGGGCAGCTCCAGCTTATCGCCGAGACGATGGAGCCCCGCGGCGCCGGGTCCCTCCAACTCGCCTTCGAGCAGCTCAAAGCACGTCTCCTTGCCGAAGGCCTGTTCGACAGCGCCAGAAAGCGTCCGCTTCCTCCATTCCCGCGATGCGTCGGCATCATCACTTCGCCTGCCGGCGCTGTCATCCGCGACATCGTGACCGTCGTTCGACGAAGGCACGCGCGGCTGAATCTGCTGGTCTATCCCGCAATCATGCAGGGCTCCTCCAGCCCGGGCTCCGTGGCCGCCGGATTACGTTTCTTCAACCGCAATTCCGGCCTGGCGGATCTCATCGTCATCGCACGCGGCGGCGGTTCCATGGAAGATCTCGCATGTTTCAACGACGAGGCGCTCGCCCGTAGCATTGTCGCCTCACAACTGCCCGTCGTCTCCGCCATCGGGCATGAGACCGACTTCACCATCGCTGACTTTGTCGCTGATCTTCGCGCCCCCACTCCCTCTGCCGCTGCCGAGCTGGTCACCGCCGCCCAGCATCGGGTCGAAGACCGCATCGCCGCGCTCTCCAGCCGCGCCTCCCGCGCCATGCGGCTCCACCTGCTCGAGCTCCGCCAGCGCTATGCCCGGCTCTCCGCCCCCATCGTGCTCCGCCGTCTGCATGACTCCATCAATCGTCGCGGCCAGCGCATCGACGAGCGGCAGATGCGGCTCGAACGCGCCTCCTCGCGGCACATACGTGTTGGCGCCGAACGCCTCCGCATCCTCACCGAGCGCCTGCACCGCCAAGACATCCGTTATCGCCTGGATGCATCGCGGCGCCGGGTGGAGCGAGCGACAGGCATCCTCGACCGCTCGATCGCAGCCATCCTCTCGCGCCACAGGGGTAGACTGGAAGCCGACACCGCCCGCCTGCGAGCGCTTTCGCCCCTCAGCATTCTCGCCCGCGGATACGCTCTCATTTACGCTGAAAATGGCATCCTCCTGAGGTCCGCCACGGAAACTGCGCCTGGCCAGCCTATTCGTGCCCGCCTGGCCTCGGGAAACCTGTCCGCAACTGTGACAGCAACTGATTCAACGGAGAACAGTGACTCATGAAAAAGCTCTTTGGAACCGATGGCATACGCTCCGTTGCAGGACAGTATCCTCTCGATCCTGCAACCGTGCACGCCATCGGACTTGCTCTGGCCCATACCCTTTCCGCGGCATCGCCCAATCCCCGCGTGCTGCTCGGTATGGACACCCGCGAATCGGGCCCGGCGATCGCATCGCAGCTCGCCGCCGGACTGACTGCGGGCGGAGCCAGCGTCGAGAGTGCTGTCGTGATCACCACTCCCGCCGTCGCCTATCTCACCCAGGCACAGTCGTATGCGGCAGGCATCGTCATCTCCGCCTCGCATAATCCCTGGCAGGACAATGGCATCAAGGTCTTCGGGGCTGACGGGTACAAACTTCCCGATGCAACCGAACTCGCCATCGAGGACGAGATCTTCCGTCGCATCGGCAATCAGGCCGGTTCGTACCCCGCAGCCGCACCCGAAGCCGCCGTCCCGCAGGTCAACGAAGCTGCGCCCGCCGAATACATCCGGTTCCTGCTGGCCTCTGTTCCCGGTCTGTCGCTCGACGACCGCCGGATCGTCGTCGATTGCGCTAATGGCGCCGCATCTGCCGTCGCGCCGGAGCTCTTCGCGCAGCTCGGCGGCAAAGAGGTCGTCATCACCCACGCCTCACCCGATGGCCGCAACATCAACGAGCACTGCGGCGCCCTCCACCCGGAGATCGTGGCCGCGCAGGTCCGGCACTACAACGCCGCCCTCGGCATCACCTTCGACGGCGATGCCGACCGTGCGCTCTTCGCCGATGAGCACGGCCGCGTGATCAACGGCGACGCTGTCCTTCTGCTCGCCGCGCGCGACCTGCAGTCCCGCGGTCTGCTCACCAACTCCACCGTCGTCGCAACCACCATGTCGAATATGGGACTCGAGGCCGCGCTCAAGCGCAGCGGCATTCACATGCTGCGGGCAGCTGTCGGCGACAAATACGTGCTCGAGCAGATGCTCTCAACCAGGGCGGCCCTCGGGGGCGAGCAGTCCGGACACATCATCTTCTCCGGCCGCTCCACGACGGGCGACGGTCTCCTGACCGCCCTTCTTCTGCTCGATATCGTCCACCGCTCCGGAAAGACGCTCTCAGAGCTGGTCGCCGATCTCAAGGTCTTCCCCCAGATCATCGTCAACGTCAGGGTCCGCGAGAAAAAGCCCCTCGACACCATCCCCACCGTGGCGGCCGCCATCGCCGCCGCCGAAAAGGAGCTTGCCGATACGGGCCGTGTCGTCATCCGCTACTCGGGCACCGAGGCTCTCGCCCGCGTCATGATCGAAGCCGAGTCGGAGCCGGCGATGCGCCATCACGCCGATACCATCGCTGAAGCCATCCGGGCCGAGCTTGGCGCCTGAAGCTGCTACGGATGGAGGCCGGGCAGGAGCTTGCCCGCCTCCATCCGCTGCACTAAGCTAGAACTAACCATGTTTGAAGACTTCAAAGTGAAGGACCGCTGGACAGGCGAAGAGCTCCACTGCCAGTGGAAGGGAACCATCGTGGCCATCGCCACCCGCCATGCCGATGCGACGGATATTCGCTTCGCCGTCAATCAGCGGCCTGTCTGGATCTCCCTCCCCAACCTGGCATGGGTGGAGCACAAGCGCCGCACCGGCTACGTGATCACCGACTATCTGGCCGCGCAGATCGCCGGACGCTATCTCAAGCAGGCCATCGAAACCGGCTACGATAACGGCCGCGAGATGTACACCATGACCGTGGATGAGGTCCTTGAACACGCCGATAAGGTCGTCCACGAGGTCGGCCATACCTCTCGGCTGCCCAGTCTTCCCGTTATCAACGAGAACGTTCGCGCCGAAGATGAGATGGGAATCCATCTGCCCGGAGAGCCGGCCTAGTTACCATGACCAGCCGGAGACATTTTCTCTTCTCGCTCCCGGCCTATGCGCTCTCCACTCTATCCTTCGCGCAACGCTTTCATCGTAGAAAGCCGGTCCCTCCGCCTCCTGCCCGTGTCTTCGTCGGCACCGATACAGCCAGGGAAGTCAGCAAAGGCATCTACCAGGCGGACTTCAACTCCCGAACCGGTCAACTTACCGTCCCCGTCCTGGCTGCCGTGACCGCCCGGCCATCCTACCTCGCGCTTTCTCCGCTGCACAACGGTCACCGCTCTCTCTATGCGGTCAATGCTGTGCCCGATCCCTCGGCCACAGTCACCACCTTCGACCTCGACCAGCAGACCGGCATCCTCACACGCAAGGCCAGCGTCACCTCCGCCGGCGCCGGTCCGGCCTACGTCTCCGTCGACTCCACCGGGCAATCCGCCTTTGTCGCCAACTACGTGGGCGGGACCATCGCCTCCTACCGCATCCAGCCCGACGGTACGCTCTCGCAGCCCGTAAGCATCTTTAACTACCGGGAACCCAGGTTCGGAAAGCACGGCCCTGTCCCCGTTCGGCAGGATGGCCCGCACCCGCACTCCGTCTTCATCTCACCCGACGATCGCTTCCTCATCGTCAACGACCTCGGCAACGACGCCCTCAGCGTCTTTCTGATCGACACCGCAACGGCAAGGCTCACCCCTTCAGACCCCTTGCTCACCAGCCTCCGTCCCGGCTCCGGTCCCCGGCATATCGCCTTCCACCCGAATGGACGCTGGGTCTACCTCATCAACGAACTCGATTCCACCATCGATCATCTCCTCTGGACCGATACCCACTCCCTCAAGCGTCCACAGGCGTTCCTCATCCATACCAACACCACCGTCAAGACCACTGCGCCCGGCTTTCCGTCCGGCAAAAATACCGCCGCAGAGGTACTGGTCTCCCCCGACGGCAACTTCCTCTACGCCAGCAATCGGGGCGAAGATACGCTCGTCGTCTTCTCTATCCAGAACGACGGCGGTCTCAAAGAGATTCAGCGCATCTCCTGCGGGGGCAAAACTCCGAGGCACTTCACCTTCGATCCGACCTTCGATTGGATCCTCTGCGGGAACCAGGACTCAGCCTCCATCACCGTCTTCCGGCGCGATCAGGGCAACGGAAAACTGGCTGGACCAACGCAGACCATCCCGGTCGATTCGCCCCTGTTCACTCTCTTCGTCTGAGGGACCGACGCGCAATGTTTGCCCTTAGATTTCAGATAGACCGCATCGATGCAGAAGGCAACGCCCACCCATGCCCCATCCGCTGGATCGACAGCTTCGCCATGCGCAACTTCACCAACGATGCAGTCTTCGATGACACCCTGCCCATCGCAGACGGTCTGATGGAGGCCGGCTACCGCGTGCCGCTCCACCTGCTCCAAAGCAAAATGGAAGACTGGTTTCGCCGCAAAAGCTACATCGGGCCCGAGGAGCATCTGCGGATTATCTCCGCAGCCCCGAGCCCGACTCTACCGTAGCGACTCTGTTCCTTACAACGTCTTCAGGTCCAGAACAAAGCGATATTTCACGTCGCTCTTCAGCACGCGCTCCCAGGCCTCATTCACCTTGTCGAAACTCGTCATCTCGATGTCCGAGACGATGTTGTGCTTGCCGCAGAAGTCCAGCATCTCCTGCGTCTCGCGGATGCCGCCGATCATCGATCCCGAGAAGTTCTTCCTTCCCAGCACAGCAAACGCCGTCACCGCCAGAGGATTCTCAGGAGCGCCCACCAGGCATAGCGTGCCGTTGCGCTTCAGCAATGAAAGATAGGGGTTGATATCGTGGTCAGCCGACACGCAGTCCAGGATAAAGTCGAAGCTCCCGGCGTGCTTGGCCGCCCAGCCCTCTTCGCGGGTCAGGATGACCTCATCGGCGCCCAGCTTCTTGGCATCCTCAATCTTCGAGGCCGAAGTGGTAAACAGCACCGTCTTCGCTCCGAAGGCATGCGAGAACTTCAGGCCCATGTGGCCCAACCCACCCAGGCCAACGATGCCGACCTTCTTCCCCGGCCCCGCACCCCAGTGCTTCAGCGGGGAGTAGGTGGTGATTCCTGCGCACAGCAGCGGAGCCGCAGCCGCTGCGTCCAGGTTCGCCGGAATCGACAGAACGAAGTCCTTATCGACGACAACGTGATTGCCATAGCCGCCGAAGGTCAGGTTGCCATCCTTGCCGCGCGAGTTATATGTGAACACCGTCTGGCCACGCTCACAGTACTGCTCTTCGCTCTCCTTGCAGGAGGCGCATTCCCGGCAGGAGTCCACCATGCAACCCACGCCGACCAGGTCGCCCACCTTGAACTTCGTGACCTTCGCGCCCACCCGGGCCACCTTGCCGATAATCTCATGGCCCGGAACCATCGGATAAAGCGCATTGCCCCACTCGTTCCGCGCCTGGTGAATATCGGAATGACAGATCCCGCAAAAATCGACGTCGATCAGAACGTCCTTTTCGCCGGGCTCGCGGTGCTCGTAAGCAAAGGGCTCCAGCGGAGTTGTCGCTGCCTGCGCGGCATAACCATTCGTTGCAATCATCGTGTTTTCTCCATTGTTTGAGGGAAGGAACTGCATATTCAACGCGATAGGCCTCAGCAAGGCACACCGCGCACAAGGATTTCTGGGATACATACGGCGGAGACCACCCGTCTCCGCCCGCTTCTCTTTACTCGTTCCCGCTTTCTCTTTATTCGTTATAGTGCAAAAGGCTGAAGACGTCGTACTCGGAAAACTTCTCCCGGCCCTTCAGGAAGTCCAGCTCGACCGCAAACCCCAGGCTGACGATCTCTCCGCCCATCTGCCGGACAAGTTGCACCGTCGCTGCCATCGTTCCTCCCGTGGCGAGAAGGTCGTCAACAAGGATCACCCGCTGTCCGGGCTTGATCGCATCCAGGTGAATCTCCAGGGAGTCGGTGCCGTACTCCAGGTCGTAGTTGACGCGGGCCGTCTGCGCCGGCAGCTTCTTCGGCTTGCGCACCGGAACAAATCCTGCGTTCAGCCGATAGGCCAGCGCCGGCCCGAAGATAAAGCCCCGAGCCTCAATCCCCAGCACCAGGTCCACGTCTCTGCCAATGTAATAGGCCGCGAACGCGTCGATCAGCTGCGCGAATCCCGTCTTGTCCTTCAGGAGCGTGGTGATGTCGTAAAACAGGATTCCCGGCTTCGGAAAGTCCGGTACAGTCCGCACAAGAGCCTTCAGCGGCTCGCAATTTATAAGGCTAGCGTTTGCATTCTTCTCCTACCAGGCTCCTTCAATCACAAATGTCCCCAGCTTGGCGTCCTCGCTGTCATCCAGCTCCTGCTCCATCACCGCGTCCACGCGGCTGCCCCGGGAACCCCTCCGGAGCGCGGCCTTCAGCTCGGCCAAAATCTCCGGATCACCGGACGCGACCACCTCCACGTGACCGGCCTCCGTGTTGCGGACCCACCCACGCAGACCCAGCTCGGCGGCTTCGCGGTGAACAAACCAGCGAAACCCCACCCCCTGCACCCGGCCTTTTACAAGGAAGTAACGAACCATGAACCTTCAGTGTCGCAAAACCGCTTTGCAAGAGCAAACCGGCTTACGTCGTGGCGTCTGGAGGATTCGGTCTCGGGTGATGCAGAAGGTGAATGACAATATTCGCGTAACCGTGCGCCGGATGATCTCCGTAGCCGGGCATGTTCCACGTAGAACTGTACAGAAGCAGCAACAGCAAAAGTCCCACCGCCTTGCCACGGTCCCACGACTGGAGCCAGGTCATCGTTCTCCCGTAATCCGAAGGTGGACTGGCCGCCCGGGAACTGAGAAAGAGAAGCAGCAGGAAAAGACTGAAGACGTGAATATAGATCCATCGCCCCCAGTCCGTCGCATAGAGAAACAGCACGGAAGACCCCACAATCGAAAGAAACGAGAGTGCTCCGACATTCCACAGGTCCTTGCGAAGCTGCTCCCGCTTTGACAGAGAGTAGAAGCCCCAGGCAATCGGGAGCAGCGAAAGGGCCGCAAACGCCGGGTAACGGCTGGCGTAATGGAAGCGATGCATCTCCGTCAGCAGCTCTTTGCGAGCAAACTTGCGATCGTGGGAGATGTAATCCACCGCACCGTCGCATACTGTCGGCCCCAGGGTCGTCAAGGACGTGCAGATGCGGCTCGCAACGCGGCGGTTCCCGGGATGCGCCGCGCTTGCATAAAAGCAGCAGACGCCAATCACAAAAGGTACCGCCATGATCCCAAAGACCCGTCGCCAGCTCTCTCTTCCAATCACCACCGCCGCGACATAGTAAGGCATATACACGAACAGCGGCTCATGGCTCAGAATGCAGACCGCGCTTGCGACCGTCAGGTAGGTTGAGAGAAAGACATCGGAGACCGTAGCTTTCCTCAAGAAAAGCAGCAGCAGTCCCAGACCTGCCAGAAAGATGATCTCTTTATGAAATCCAGCGCGATCGTCCAGAATGCCAAATGCCAGGGTCGCGGGAGAGAGAACCGCGAATGGAATCCATGGACTCCAGCTCGATCGGGGGAGCAGCTCCCTGACAGACAGCCACAACGCGACATAGAGCAACATGCCAAGCCCCGCCGCGACATAGAGCGGTGAGAGATGGACCGCCTTCCCGATATGCAGGACCAGCTCCCCAACCAGACCTCGACGGACAAAGCCGCCGTGATAGTTGATCAGCCAGTCTCCAAGGGTCCACCCAATCTGGGTGTGGGTGTCATGCCAGCCGATGACCAGCATTGCGAATGCGATATACAGCAGATAAATATCAAAGAGGGCCCGGAAACGCTGAACCACCTGCTCGTTCATCGCCGATTCCTGGATTGTCGAGATTTAACTGCCTGGTCCCGGGCCCTTGTTGCTGATATCTCCCCTTACTGTTGCAGCTACGCCCGGCTCATGTAAGCGCCTTCGGCGGTGTCCACGCGAATCTTCTCGCCCTCATTAATAAATGGTGGAACCTGCACAACCAGCCCGGTCTCGAGCTTCGCCGGCTTCGTTACCGAAGATGCCGTCGCCGACTTGATGCCCGGCTCCGTCTCTACCACAGTCATTTCAACCACGTTCGGCAGCTCGATACCCACCGCCTTACCATCGTGAAAGCTGACCGCGATCGTCAGGTTCGGCATCAGGTAGTCCACCGCGTCGCCCAGAGTCTCGCGCTTCAGGTGGGTCTGCTCAAACGTCTCCATGTCCATGAAGTAGTAATCATCCCCGTCGTTGTACAGGAACTCCATCTTCACTTCGTCCACCACCACGCGGTCGATCGGGTCAGGCGAGCGGAAGCGCTCCACAAACATCGCGCCCGTACGGATATTCCTCAACTTCGCCTGGATGAAGGCGCGAAGATTGCCTGGCGTACGGTGCTCCACCGAAAAAACGAGGTGGAGGTCGTCCTTAAACTTGATAATCATGCCCGGTCGCATCTGCGTTGCGGGAATCGACATTGAAAGACCTCTGATCCTGGCTGAAGTTCAGCTGTTTTGAGAGTTTGTCCGGCGGAACCGCCACCCGTGGCGTCTCATATGGCCCGAACCCTTCCATTGTATCGCAGGGCATTCGCGCCACCGGCGTCAGCGACGGCCAAACAGGTGCCTGAAGAACCGCCCGAGTGAATGAAATAAGTCATTTGGCGGTGGTGCAGGGGGCGGGGGCGGTGCCTGTGCCCTCTCGGCAGACTCGACCTGCGGTGCAGGTCCCGCTGTCGTTTCTGTAGCGCTCGCAACCTGTGCGATGGACCCCTTTGCAGGAGCCGCCGGCTGACCCGCAGCAGTGATCCCACCGCTTTCGCTTGCACCCGAACCCCCGCCAGCATCGCCGCCATAGCTCAACGTCGTCGAAACCTGCGCATGCACCGTCCCCGCCGGGGCCTGCGGAGGCCCGCTCAACGGCGCTAAACCGGCACTCTGAGCAGCAGGGAAGGGATGCTGCTCTGCCGCCGTCTTCGCAACCGCGCTCCCCGGAGCAGCCACGCTCGTGCCGCTCACCCCCGCGTCCGCGACCGAGATCACCGGAGCCGCCGGGCACCCGCATGGCTCAGTCTCGTTATCTACCACTTCCTTCAAGCTGCCGTGCTCAAACAACACATGCTGGCCCGGCTTCACCTCGTAGCTCGCCTCTCCGAACTGATCGGCCACGTGCAGCATCGGAGCCGCCGCACCGCGGTTCTCGACGCAGGTATCGCCGTTCCGGGCCACCCGCAGCCGCAGGTCCACCGCGCCCGGCGACCCCATCATGAACCGCAGGTCGGGAGTCATCACCACGTCGCTGGCCGTAACCCGGGTCGCAATCTCAATCGCACCCCGATCGAGCGCCAGCATCAGAGGAGCCTCCACCGCGCCCTTTCCCGCCGCCACATGCAGCCCGCTGGTCGAGCAAACCCGGATCGCCCCGCCGCGCTCCAGCTTCACCTCTGCCGTATGGTCACGCGCCGTAACAGTCGAGGCGCCAACCAGCTCGATGCGGCCATTCGAAATCTCGAGAGCACCCGCCACCGTGGCATCTGCGGGTGCAACCGAGCCGATCGACTGCTGTGCCTGCCCCATCGCAGCAAGGCTCAGCAGGCAAAACGCCACCCCCGCGCTATATCCACAACGACGCAGCGAGCTACGAGACAAATTTGTTGAAAAAGAGGTCGTCATTCTGAGCGCAGCGAAGAATCCCTGTAGTTCGCCTTTCCTTGCGGTGCCGACGCAGCTTACATCTTCAGAAAATTTGTAATGATCTCTTTGCCGTGCGACGTCAGCACGCTCTCGGGATGGAACTGTACGCCCTCAATGGGAAGATCGCGGTGTCGGAGGCCCATAATCGTCTCCTCGCCGGTCACTGCATCTGTCGTCCTCGCGGAAATCTCCAGCTCCGTCGGCAGCCCCTTCGGGCTCACAATCAGCGAGTGATAGCGCGTGCACGTCATCGGCGAAGAGATACCGGCGAAGATCGTTCGGCCATCGTGCTCAACCTCGCTCGTCTTGCCGTGCATCAGCTTGGGCGCGCGAATCACTTCGCCGCCAAACGTCGCACCAATCGCCTGGTGTCCAAGACACACCCCAAGGATAGGCACCCTTCGCTCCAGCTTTGAGAAATGTCGAATCAGGTCCATGCTGATCCCCGCATCCTGCGGAGTGCACGGTCCCGGCGAGATCAGAATCCGTTCCGGACGCAGCGCCTCGACCTCTTCCGGTGTCAGCTCATCGTTGCGCCTGACCACCATCTCGGCGCCCAGCTCGCCCATGTACTGCACCAGGTTGTAGGTAAACGAGTCGTAGTTGTCCAGGACGAAGACCATCGCCTTTTAATTCTAGCTCCTGTACGCTGTGCGCGGCTCCCTATACTATGTTGCCGTTATGGAGAATCGACGCAAGTTCCTCAAATCCGGGATCGCTGCGGCTGTTCTGACGGCAACGTCATCCCTCGCCGAACAGCCAAACAACCCTCCGCAAACCTCACCCGTGCAGCGCAAGGGACGTATCCGGCAATCTGCCTCCCGCGGGTGCTACAAGCAGTTCACCCTCGATCAGCTCTGCGAGCATGCGGCGCAGATCGGGCTAAAAGGCATCGATCTGCTGGGAATCGAGGACTGGGAGGTACCTCGCCGCTACGGCCTGGTCTGCGCCATGGGCTACGCAGGAGGAGGCACGATACCGGACGCCCTCAACCGTACCGAAAACCATGCCGCCATCGAAGAGGCCTTCCGCAAGAACATTTCCCTCGCCGCCAAGGCAGGTGTGCCAAATGTCATCACCTTCTCGGGAAACCGTCGCGGCATGTCGGACGAAGAAGGCGCCCGCAACACCATCGCAGGGCTCAACAGGCTCAAGAAGATCGCGGAAGACAACGGCGTAACCATCTGCCTTGAGCTGCTGAACAGCAAGCGCAACCACAAGGACTACATGGCGGACCACACCGCCTGGGGAGCGCGCGTGATGCGCGAGGTCGATTCACCCCGCGTCAAGCTGCTCTACGACATCTACCACATGCAGATCATGGAAGGCGACCTGATCGCCACCATCCGCGAAAACATCGACGTGATTGGCCACTTCCATACGGGAGGCGTCCCGGGGCGCGCCGAGATCGACGACACGCAGGAGATCTACTATCCGGCGCTGATGAGGGCCATCGCCGATCTCAACTTCCCCGGCTATGTCGCCCACGAATTCACCCCCAAGCGCGATCCGCTCACCTCATTGCGCCAGGCCGTCGATCTTTGCGATGTCTAGGGCGGTAGGTTGCAGTTTGCCTCACAGGCATTTTGCGGGCAAACGCGCACGGCTCTTCGGCGTCTTATCAATCGATTGGAGAATCTCGCGATGCAATTTGATTTCAGTCGTTGGAAACACTTCACGGCCATGGCGTTAATCGGCGACGGCGTCATGGGATTGCTCCACCCCAGCCGCGACTCCCGTGCGTGGCAGTACGGTCCAAAGCCCTGGCAGAACCTCATGCAATCGCTCGAGGAGCATCCAAACCTCACCCGCGCCATCGCCGCCGCCCAGATCGTCGGAGGAGTCCTCTGGGTCCTGCACTCCGAAGACAAGCACCCTTCAACACTGGAAGCAGATTCAAAGAAGGCAGCCGAGCGCCGTATCGCTTAAGGTCGGCCCGTCATTCTGAGCAAAGCGAAGAATCCCTGTATTTTGCCCGCAGTGCCACCGCTGCCAATGCCGGATGCGATTGCGGGCAATCCCACCGGGGCCGCCGGCGTCAGTTTCCGACCGGGCCATCGCTTCCATTCCACCGCAGCTATTCCACCGGGTCCGCCGCAGCTATTCCACCAGGGCCACCGCCAGCGGCATCCATTACCGCCCCAAAAGGGTGTCATCCTGAGCGGAGCGCAGCGAAGTCGAAGGATCTGCGGTTACAAAGCTACGCGCAGCTAGAATTCCCGCGCCCGCTCAACAGCCCCAGCCGTACGCTCCGTAAAAACCCGGTGAGCAGCCTAAAGCCCCCGCGCCCGCTCGATAGCCCTTACCACCGCCTGTGCCTTATTCCGGCACTCTTCAAACTCCTTCTCCGGAACCGAGTCCGCCACAATTCCCGCACCTGCCTGAATGTGACCGTGCCGCCCATTCATATACAGAGTGCGGATCGCAATGCAGGAATCCAGGTTTCCGCTGAAGTCGGCATAGAAGATGCTTCCGCCGTACACGCCGCGCCGCGCAGGCTCCATCTCCTCGATGATCTCCATCGCGCGAACCTTGGGAGCGCCGCTCAGCGTCCCGGCAGGGAAGCACGCACGGAACGCATCGATCGGCTCCAGCCCGTCGCGCAGCCTTCCTTCGAGCGCGCTCACCAGATGCATCACATGGCTGTACCGCTCCACAAACATCAGGTCCTTCACCCGCACCGACCCAAACTCGCTCACGCGCCCAACATCGTTGCGGCCCAGGTCCACCAGCATGATGTGCTCGGCTCGCTCCTTCTCGTCGTCGCGCAGCTCGGCCTCGATCCTGCGATCCTCAACCTCATCGGCGCTTCGCGGCCGGGTTCCTGCAATCGGTCTGTACTCCACCTCGCGGCCATGCACCCGCACCAGCAGCTCCGGGGAAGAACCCACGATATGATGCGTCGAAGATCGGGGCGCCCCGCGTCGCGCCTTTGAGACGTTGGGTTGATCGTCAAGCCCAAATCGCAGGAAGTACATATAGGGCGATGGATTCACAATCCGCAGCGCGCGATAGACCTCAAACGCATCCACGCCCGGCTCGCAATCGAACCGCTGCGACAGCACACACTGGAAGACGTCCCCCGCCGCGATGTACTCCTTGGTCTTCTCAACCGCCTTCAGGAACCGCGCCTTCGGGGTCCGCGCCGTCAGCTTCAGCCTCTCTGCCGGCTTCTTCTTCTTGCGCGTGGGCAGGGAACTCATCAGCTTTTTCTCCAGCCGATTCAGCCTCCGCACTGCCTTCCCATAAGCGCCTTTCAGCGACTCGCGCTGAAGATCCGCCGTCACCATCAGGTGGATCTCCTTCTTCACATGGTCGAACGCCAGCACCTGGTCGAAGAACATCAGGCAGGCGTCCGGAACCCCCAGCTCATCCTTGGCCGTCGAAGGAAGTCTCTCGATCTGCCGCACCACGTCATAGGCAAAGAACCCCACAGCGCCCGCCGTAAAGGGAGGAAGACCAGACAGCTTCGCAGGGTTGTGTCCGCTGAGCGCCTGCTTCAGTTCTTCGAAGATGTCGCCCGTAAACCGCCGTTCTCTCTTGCCCTCAACGAGGGTAATGTCGTTTCCGCGAGCAACCATCTTCTTGTACGGCTCGATGCCAATGAACGTGTACCGACCCACATGCTCGCCGCCCTCGACCGACTCCAGCAGAAACGCCTCCGGCTCCTCTGCTGCAATCCGCAGAAACGCCGAGACCGGCGTCTCCAGATCGGCGGCTACAGTCCTGTAGACGGGAATCAGCGTATGCGAGCGGCCAAGCCGCAGAAAATCGCGCTCCGAGGGCAGGGAATTTGTGCTGGCAACAGGCATGACTGCCTCCATCATACCCGCGCCCACCCGCGAGACATCCTGTTTTGATTGCAGCTCTAAGCCACCCCAAGTCATGTGTCACCTGAGCAAAGCGCAGCGTAGTCGAAGGATCTGCGGTTTTGCCGGGTCTCCAATCCATGCGGATCGCATGAGTGGGCCCATCCGCGCGGAAGCGCGAACCCGCAGTGCTTATGCGCACGGCTTTAGCCGTGCCAGCTCGAGGCAGAAAGAAAGCGGCTTCAGCCGCTGAGTCATTTCACCGACTCCCCCCACGGTCCGCCCTCTCAAATCCAATACGGCCGTCTCTTTCCATGCATTGAATCCCCTCCACCTGCGTCCTATACTCAGCAGGCCTCAGCCTGCGCCAGGAGGAGAAGAAGCAAATGGCCGGAGAACAGCTTTTACCCGCTGTGGAGCAAAAGGAATCCACTCTCGAGCACGAGCTGAACCCCTGGGACGCTCAGGCCGCGCGATTCGACTTCGCCGCAAAAAAGCTCAACCTCGACTCCGGCCTCTGGAAGGTGCTCCGCCAGCCCTGCCGCGAGATCATCGTCCACTTCCCCGTCAGCATGGACGACGGAAGCATCGAGGTCTTCACCGGCTACCGCGTCCAGCACTCCGTCGCCCGAGGCCCCGGCAAAGGCGGCATCCGCTACTCCCCCGACGTCTCCCTCGACGAGGTCCGCGCCCTCGCCTCCTGGATGACCTGGAAGTGCGCCGTCGTCAACATCCCCTTCGGCGGAGCCAAAGGCGGCGTCATCTGCGATCCCAAAAAACTCTCCCAGGGCGAGCTCGAACGCATCACCCGCCGCTACACCGCCGAGATCATCGAGTTCCTCGGACCCGAAAAAGATGTCCCCGCACCCGACATGGGCACCGACGAGCAGACCATGGCCTGGATCATGGACACCTACTCCATGCACATGCGCCAGACCGTCAACGCCGTCGTCACCGGCAAGCCCGTCAACCTCGGCGGCTCCCGCGGGCGCACCGCCGCCACCGGCCACGGTCTCGCCCTCGTCTGTGACGAGGCCCTGAAGGTGCTCGAGATGCCCGTCGAAGGCTGCCGGGTCATCATTCAGGGCTTCGGCAACGTCGGCTCCAACTCCGCCCGCCTGCTCGCTGAAAAGGGATACACCATCATCGGCATCGCCGAATACGACGGCGCCCTCTATAACGCCGACGGCATCGACATTCATGCCCTCGGCGAATATCGCAAGCGCACCCGCACCGTCACCGGCTTTCCCGGGGCACAGCCCGTCGACAAGGATGAGCTGCTCACCTACGAGTGCGAGATCCTTCTCCCCGCCGCAACGGAAAACGTCATCACCAGCCGCAATGCCCATAAGCTTCGCTGCAAAATCCTCTGCGAGGGTGCCAACGGACCCACCACTCCCGCCGCGGACGACATCCTCGCCGATAAAAAGATCTTCGTCATCCCCGACATCCTCGCCAACGCCGGCGGCGTCACCACCAGCTACTTCGAGTGGGTCCAGGACCGCATGGGCTACTTCTGGACAGAAGCCGAAGTAAACCAGCGCCTCGACCACATCATGAGCGAGAGCTTCCGCGACGTCATCAGCTACGCCCGCACCCACAGCGTCAACAATCGCATCGCCGCCTACATGCTCGCCATCGACCGCGTCGCCTACACCACGCGTCAGCGAGGCATCTACGCCTGACTCGCGCTTCGAATGCATAGCGCACACTGGCGTGCCAATCCGGAACTGTCATCCTGAGCAGAATCTCTCGCAACTCCATCGCGAGAGATGGAGTCGAAGGATCTGCGGTTGACAATGTTTTTGTCGCCACCGAATCTCAACCGCCAGGTGCCCCACTCATGCGGCCTCATCGGATGAGTGGGCATTCGTGCGAAGCTCGAACCGCTCTCAGGCGCGCGCCGGCGCGTCAGACTCTGCCTTGTCGAACATCCTGCAAAATGAGCCTCCAGCCCGTCTGGATATACCTTTCTCTCCAGCAGGGATTCTGGATACGACTACGGCGTGACCACCAGCTTCACCTTCTGCGAAACCTGCGCCCCACCCGCACTCCCCGTCACCGTGATCGTGTACGTCCCCGGCCTCGTCCCAAGGTCCGTGCAGTTGCCAGTCCCGCATCCGCTCATCACACCCATAGCTCCCACCGTGCAGAGCACCACCAGCAATCCCCTCAGCGCTCTCCGCCGACGCGGCGCCATCAGCAGTAGAATCCCCGCCAGCGCCGGCCCCGCCATCGGCACCGCTGCACTCTTCGTCGGAGCGCCATACGGCGTTGACGCCCCACAATCCCTCGGCGCCGCAGTCGAAATCCTCAGCGTCGCCATCTGCGCGGTATTCGCCGCAGCCGACCCCGGCACGTACGAACAGCTCGCCTCCTCCGGCAACCCGCTGCAGCTCAGGTTCACGGCTTTCGCCATCCCGGAGGTCATCTTCATCGCCACCGGCACGCTGACCGTATCTCCCGCCGCCACCGTAATCGTCGTCGAGCCCAGCGTCAGGCCATCCTGCGATCCCTGCGTATTTACCGTTACGATCGCTGGAGCCGACACGCTCCCACCCGTCATCGCATCCCCCGGATACTGCGCCACGACGCTGTGGTCTCCCACACCAAGCGATGACGTACTCCACACCGCCGTACCTGCTGCCACAGTGGCCGAACCCACAACAACCCCGCCATCGGCAAACGTCACCACTCCCGACGGCAAAGCCTTTCCTCCCGCTGCCGAAATCTTCGCGGTAAACGTCACACCCTGCCCGGCAGCCACAGCTTCTGCACTCGCCGAAAGCGTGGTTGTCGTCCCAGCCAGCGCACCCTGCACCTTCACCTGCACCGCCGCGCTTGTCGAACCCTGCAGGTTGCCATTGCCCTCATACCGGGCCGTGATCGAATGGTTTCCCGCCACCAGCATCAGGACGGAAAGCGCCGCCGTGCCGCTCTCCGTCAGGTTCGTCGAACCCATCGCCGTCGTTCCATCCAGAAACGTCACCACACCCGTCGCCGGTCCATGTGCACCCGCAACCGCCGCCGTGTAGACCACGTTTCCCCCAACCGCAACCATCGTTGCCGAACTCGCCACCGCCGTCGTCGTCGTATCCGGCTGCACCGCCAGCATCACCGCGTTCGACGTCGCACCCGCGTGCGTCGAATCCCCCGAGTACACCGCCGTAAAACGATGTGTCCCCACCTCAAACCCCTGCCCCGATCCCGCAGGGCAGCTCGCTCCATCCGTCAGCCCCAGCGTGCAGAAGCTCTTCGTCCCGTCATAAAACGTCACCGTGCCCGTCACCGTCGAGCCATCGCTCGCCGTCACCTCGGCCACCCCGTCTATCGCCTCCCCATACCCCACCGTCAACGGAGTCGTCACACTCAACGCGACCGTCGTCGGAACCCTCATCTGCGCCATCCCACCAGAAACAGGCAGGATCAGCGCAGCCATCATCCAGAACAGCTTGTGCATCGGCATAGGTCTTTCGGGCAATCGATGCTTTTATCGGCCCCCCCAGACCACACAACAGCCGCGCGGAGTAAAATCCTCGTCTGAAATTCCCAAACCCGGAGTCGAAGATGCGCCCTCGCTCGATCGCTCTCATCGCTGTCACGCTCCTGCTCGCCGGCGCACTCTCGCTCGCGAAGAACAAGTCCAAAGACAAGGACACCCTTCCTCCCTGGCTTCTCCAGGCGCACACCGCGTCCGTCATCATCGATCCCGACTCCGGCGTCTCCCTAGAAGACCCAAATGCCAACCAGATCGCCCGCCGCGATGTCGTCGCCGCCCTCCAGCTCTGGGGCCGCTTCGAGCCCTCGCTGGTCAACCAGCCCTCCGACATGGTCATCGTCATCCGCCGCGGCCACCGGCGCATGGCCGACGCCACCATCTCCGACCCCCGCCAGAACGGCCCCATCGCGGGTGTCAGCCCGACCGACGACGGCATCTCCGCCGCCGGTCGCAGCGGCAATCCCACCACCGCCTCGCCACAGGACATGCCCGGCCGGCCCTCCTATCCCAGCTCCAGCCCGCAGCTCGAGGTCGGCTCCAGCGACGACTCCTTCGCGGTCTACGACGGGCACTCCGATCGCCCTCTCGATTCACCCCCGGCCTGGCGCTACATCGCCCCGGACGCCCTTCGGTCCCCCTCCGTGCCTGCCGTAGCCGCCTTTCGCAAGGCCGTAGCCGCCGCCGAAAAGGCCGCCGCCAGGCCCTAAATCCATCCCGTATTCAGGCAGGCCGTCCCCCTGCTGTGGCAGAATGAACTCATTGAAACGACCGGCGCAGACTCCGCGTTGCGCCGCGGGTCCATGCGATGAATCTTCCGAACTCCATCACGATGAGCCGAATCGCATGCATCCCTCTGCTCATCTGGATCCTCTCGCCCGCCTTCCCTCTTCACGGGCACGGCCGTCCCGACCTCATCGGCGGCGAGCAGGAGATCATCGCCTCCATCGTCTTTATCCTCGCCTCTATCACCGACGGCGTCGACGGCTATCTCGCCCGCAAACGCGGCCAGATCACCACCATGGGCATGCTGCTCGACCCCCTCGCCGACAAGCTCATGATCTCGGCGGCCTACATCGTCCTGGTCGCCTACAATCCCCGCGTCGTACCGCCCTGGATCGCCGTCGTCGTCATCGGACGTGAGTTCCTCGTCTCCGGCCTGCGCTCCATCGCCGCCACCGAGGGCTTCACCATCGAGGCCTCCGAGATCGGCAAGCTCAAGACCGTCATCCAGATCGTCTCCGTCGTAGCAGCCATCCTGGCCCACCGCTGGGACTACTGGCTCTGGTTCCCCGGCTTCCACGGCGGCTTCGTCATCGCGGTGCACTTCATCGCCCTCACGGCCATCTACTGGATGACCATCGTCTCCATCATCTCGGCCATCGACTACTTCGTAGGCTTCTGGAAGAAGATCGACCACGCCTCAGAGACCAAGCGCCGCCGCGTCGTGCTCAGCCGCAAAGCCAAACCCTCGCAGCCCAGCCCCGAACACTCCTCACACATCGGGTAGAGCGATCATCCAAACTAGAAATTCTGCTAGCGAGAAGCCGACTTATGACGACTAATCCGATTGTTGCTGCTTGTCATTAGAGAACCACGTGAGTGGATTCCACCATCTTCGAACGACCGAACTTGGCGGTCGAGCGAGTTCCATTCTTTCGATGAACCACCATCCGTCGAAATGGGCGGCGTATTCCTTTCCGCGAATGTCCACGATAGAGACATCGCACACATAGGGGCTTTGGGGCTCACTTGGTATAGGACTTGGTCGCGTGCGCCGTAAATCGTAAGCCACTTTAAGGATGGCTGACCGGACCAGCTCTCGATTCGATCCCGCACTCTCCACCAAGCGAACAAACATTTTGGAATACCAGCTTGGAAGTCCGGAGATTGGCTCCTGCAATAATAGAGCCGGCTCACCACGTTCGTTAAGAAGATCAATCGTCAAAGTATCAATTCCGCTTTCTCGTGCAAAACGCAAGATGTGCCCCATTGAGTAGTCGTCGCCAGCATAGTTCATCAAGCTGGTGAAAGAACTGCCAATGTTATGCGCCACGCCTTTGAGAACTTTGACTTTAGCCATTAGGGAACTCGCTATCGAGGAATCGACCCATTTTAGCTACTCACTTAGCGGACATTAGGCAAGAGTAGGAAGTCAGCAACATTACTCCTGGTAAACGCTCTTCTCGGATGTTCCACATGCCGAATGCTCCATTCATGCGGTTTCATCCGATGAGTGGGTGTTCGCGCATCGCGCGAACCGCCTTGTTAAGGGCACGGCTTCAGCCGTGCCAAACCGTCCGTGAAGAGAGCGGCTTCAGCCGCTGAGGTACGCTCAACCTTCGCGCAAAGCGCGAACCCGACTTTGCTAAAGTTCTCCTGCCATGAAAATCCTCCTCGTTCTCGCTCTTAGCGCCATCACGCTCCACGCCAAGCTGCCGAAAAGACTCGTTAAGGCCTCTTCCGCAAGGAGAAACTGAATAATGGCAAAATCCGCATCCGGATTAGCCCATGCGGAATATGATTTCTACGAGGATTCTCGCTGGCACTGGCGCGGAATTGATGAGTAGAGGGCTGTATTTCCATTGCCGCGTCGCGTCCATCGCCGCATCGCGAAGCTCCAATGGACCGGCGATATAGGCCAGATCATCCACATTACCGCTGACGTCGATATGGGCGAGCATCTTGACCGTTCCTTGTATTCTCCGCTCCTTTGCCATCAAAGGAAATTTCGGTGGCACGCTACGGGTCTGACGAACGATGGGATGATCAAACGGATCCCTTGGGCTTCTATACGCAAAGTAACGGGCCGCATCTTCGTTCATGTCCAGCACGAGGCCTGTTTCGGGTGTTTTCCCCAAAACCACAGTCCATTCACAAGCGATATTTGAGGCTGGAATGCGGTATGTCAGCAGCAGACAGGGTGCAGTAATCTTCGCGCAAATGGCCGGAACACTGGCACTCACTCCCCATCTCCCATCCGTTGGAAGGGGCTTGTGGTTCTGAAGAACCTCAGCAGTCGGGTCTATTCCGTAATGAAACATAACAACGTCGATCGCTTGTTCGCCGTTCTGAGTAGAGGACGACTTAGTCGCGGCTGGTTGTTGTGCGTAGTTGGCCGAAATTCCTAAGAGCAAGGCAGTAATGAACAGGGGCAGTGATACCTTCTTGGCTTTCATGCTGAAAGAGAGATTATTGGAGGTTGGGGGTGTCTGCAAATGAAATATTTCCAAGTGCCGGGTGCCCCATTCATGCAGTTTCATCGCATGAGTGGGTATTCGCGCGAAAGCGTGAACCACCTCGTTAAGGGCACGGCTTCAGCCGTGCCAAACCGTCGCGACGAAGAAGAGCGGCTTCAGCCGCTGAGGTCAGCCGTCATCATCAGCTACTACTGAATCTCGCGCTGGTAGAAACTAACACTATGCGAAAAGGATTTACCCGGCACCCAAAACCGGACCAGCCGGGAACGCAAGTCAGAAACTACATAACGCCTGGCGGTCTCCAGCGCCTCAAAGAGGAGCACCGCTTTCTTCTCTACAAGGATCGCCCCGCCGTCGCCGCGGTAGTGGGCTGGGCTGCCGGCAACGGCGATCGCAGCGAAAACGCCGATTATCAGTACGCCAAGCGTCGCCTCCGCCAGATCGATGGACGCATCCGCTTCCTCTCCAAACGAATTGAAGCCGCAGAGGTGGTCGATCCGGAGGCTCCTAGATCGGGTCTGCGCGAGACCAAGGCATTCTTCGGCGCCACCGTGCTCTACGCCAATGCCGCGGGAGCGGAGCGACGGGTGAGCATCGTGGGCACAGACGAGGTCGATCTCGATCGCAACCACGTCAGTTGGATGTCTCCCCTCGGGCGCGCTCTCATGAGGTCCTCTGCGGGCGACACCGTCATTCTCGAAGCGCCAGGGGGCAAAGAAACCCTGACAGTACTGGAAGTGTTCTACGAGCGCATCTCTGTAGAACCGTTCCGCGAACCACCCGGCTCCTACGCCGCAGAAGCAGTCCCGGAACGCGATAAGCCCTCGTCTTGATCCGGAAGGAAATCCGGGTGCCCCATCTTCGTCGCGAAGCGACTAAGATTCTCTCCTGCTTTGCAAGTCATTTTTTTCTCTTTAGGGGTGTTGCGAGGGGATATTTCTCTTTGTCAGCTTGTCAAGAGATCGGGGAAGAGCTTGTGTCCATCGTAGGTTGTCTGG
>Ga0164242_10000202_pt1 | contig 74541 bp, 54 predicted proteins | sample OricomgcompostMG_FD_108783 | JGI IMG/M metagenome (GOLD analysis project Ga0164242, IMG submission 108783) | Miracle-Growth compost microbial communities from Emeryville, California, USA - Original compost - Miracle growth compost (MG) ... | reverse complement strand
GAATTATATCAAGTACTTAATCCCATAATGGGACTCGATCAACTAACTGCAGCTGGATGTACTAATTATGGAATTGCTGGTGGATTATTTAGTGCTGCTTGTGGAAAAAGTCCTAATAGTCTTAGATCCATTCCATTAGATTTGTCACAATGTGCCCTTGGCCCTATTACTTATAATGCTGAACAAAGTACACTTAATTGTGCCCCTGGTTACAATGCTGGATAATAAATTCTTTTTCATTACACAAAATACTTTCATTAACGATTAATACAACTTTTTCATTTTTTAAATTTTGATTTGTGTTTGATCAAACATTAATCAAAAAATATATTATCTAATTCAATTAGTGGTAATGGTTTCAATAATTAAAAAACCTAGTAAAAAATCTTACATTGAACACAAAATCATTGGAACTTGGATTCAAGAATCACCAAATATTATTGTTTCTGATCCTGGTTATGAAAAAGTTGTTCCTGAAAAAGGAAAGAAAAATCATATATTTACTTTGTCTACAACAGTTGAAAATGTTTCCAAGGGGAAATGGATTTCATTTATTGAATATATACCATTAGTTAAAAGAGTTTCAAAAATATTTACATTCAAAATTATTAATGGAAAAGAATATGATACAAATGAACTCATTGAAAATAGTAATTGGATTCCATTATCTATTATTCCTGTTGATTCTGGTCAAGTAACTATTGTTGATGAAATTGGTTTCAGAAATGATAATATTCAAGGTTTCTCTGATGAAAAATCATTATCAAAAACAGCAAAAGATTATATGTTTGATAATAAATCTGGAGAACGTTGGTATGGAAAAGTATCATCATTAACTGATGGTAAAAGGGATGCAGCTTCTATTCCTTATGGTGTAACTACAAGATCTGGTTGGGGTGATGGGATGTATAATTCTTTCATGACAACTTCCAGAGGAAAAGTTATTGGAATTAGGGTTGATTTTATTGAAGATAATGAAATAGATGAAATTATTCATAAATATGAAAAGCAAAAACAAAAACAAAAGAAAATGTAAAAGTAAAACAAAATTAATAATTTCTTTTTGATCAAAGAGAAATTATTAATGAAAACAATAAGCATCAATTGTTATTAATGGATTATCCATTCTAATGATTATCATTCCAGAAATAGGCATTAAATTTCCTGATAATTGAATTACATTACTACATTTCATGTAATATTTTTTAAGAATAATGTTATCTAATATAACTGAATCAGTTTCATTAATAATTTCAATTGAACATATTTGACTCATTGAGAATTTATTAATTCTTCTATTATTTTCATATGGTTTATTGTAATTGAAAACTAAATAACAAACTTTTATTGGATTTTCAACAACCCAATAAATAACTGATGATGGACTTACTAACAATGATTTCAATTTGATTTTTTCAATAGTTTTAATATTGATTAATTTCTCTGGTTGTTCATATGGTTCTTCAATTAATTCACAATGTAAATAAGAATTATTATTTTCAATGATTAATGAATCAGAAATACTAATAATTTCTGATAATTCATTTCCTAATGGTAAATAGAGTCTATTTACAGTAATGAATTTCTTTGAAACAATTTGATTATTTTTACTATCTATTGTTTGATTTCTCGTTAAATGAATTAATGAACTTCCAGAATTATTAAGATTTTTTAAAGTTTCGAGAAAACCATTGTGAATGTATATTGGATATTTGAATATATTATTAGATTCTGTTATTGGTTTTAGAATTATTATTGAAGGAATAATTATTTCATTATTTGGATTGAAATCAAGTAATAATAGAAATTTCTTTTGTATGTTAATTGTTTTAGTTTTAATAAATTTCCATTTCTTTGATGATAATTTAATCCATCCACAATAATTAAGAATATTTATACATTCTTCTATTTCATTAGATTCTAATGAAGTTTTCCAAAGAACACCAAATCTAAAAACATTAATAATAGTATCAATAACAGAATCAGGGATATCATTAGTCTTTATCGTCATATATTTCATTAATGATTCCATTGATTGTTCAGCTGAACTTCTTTTTGTTCCATCTTTGTTTGTTATTGTAATAATTCTTTTTTCATTTGTTTTTTCTATTTGTTCTTTCTTTACAAATTGCATAAAATCTTTTTCATTCCATTTGAACTCAAAATCAATTCCATAATTGATTAATTCAAATGCTGTTTCATTATTGATTGAATTTGGATCATTTGTTTTCAAAAAATGAGCTATTTTAATGAAAGATTCAGGATTTCTATCAATAAACTTTCTCTCTTTACTTTTGTCATTAAAATCTTCTATAATTGGTAAATTATTTTCATTAATATTCAAAGATTTCATTAATGCATGTGATATTCCCATTTCCATTCCACCAACATTAACAGAAATTAATGGTTCTTCTATAGTTTCATTATTTTGTTCTATTTCATCATTTTGTTCTATTTCATTATTTTGTTCTATTTCATTATTTTGTTCTTCTACATTTTCATCATTTGATTCTAAAGGAATTTGTTCTATTTCTTGATTAATTGTTTGTTCTTTATTCCATTGATTTTCAACTTGAACATTTTCATTCCAATTTGAATAATTTTCTTCATCATTATTTTCAGAATCAGAATTATTATTGTTTTCATACTCAGATTCATTCTCATGATTTTCTTCATTAAGACTCTCATGATTATTTTCATTTATGGAAACTTTTGATGAATCAGGACTTATTATACTTACGAAAACTTCATCATCGTAATCATTCACATCACCATTAATGATTTTTTCATTTTCATAAACATTATTTTCTATGAAATTTTCCATTACTTTCGCAAAGAAAATTATTGTGATTATAATTGCAAAGAATTAATGATCTCAATTTTTTACTAATTAATAAGAATGTAAAATTGATTACAATACATTCATTTTCTTAAATCTTATCAAGAAAACAAATAAATCAAAACCAGGAAATAATTAAATGGGGATTATTGATTTGTTTATGGTTTTTCTTAGAAATGGAGTTACTTCAGGTGCTTTCATTAAAGATTTAGCCAAAGTAAATTTCAATGAAATCAAAGAATATAATAAATTACATTGGTTATTACTTGATTATAATTCTATTATTCATAATTCTCATCAAAGAGTTATTAAAGAAATTAATAATGCATTCAAAGAATTAATATTTGTTGCTTTCCATAATGGAAGATTATTGATTGATTATTACAATAACAATAAAATAGACAATTCAACTTTGTTGTCTGAGAAAACTAAAGATTTTTTGAAATTACATAATTTAACATTCAACTTCAAACAAAACCAACAATTGAATAATGAACTTCAATTAGAAATAGCAAATTCAATAACAGTAATTTTCAATAATTATTTCACTCAGAACAAACTTAATGATTTAGTTATCAAAGAAACTATTAATGATACTTTAATGATTATTAATAAATATGGTGGTGGTTTATTGAAATTCATATTGATTGCAATGGATGGTATTCCTTCAGAAAGAAAAATGGAAGAACAAAGTGCTCGAAGAATAACTTCTTCAATTATTGAAACTTATTCAAAACTAGTTATTGAAGAATACAACAAAGAAATGTTATTGGAATCATTTCTATATTTCTATGAAACACATAAGATTGTTTGGAACAGAGGTAATATTTCTCCAGGAACAATATTCATGAATAATCTTTCACATTACTTGAAAAGTGATAATATTAAGAAATTATTCATGAAAGATAACAAATATTTACAACAAATCATTGTTTCTGATATTTATGAAGTTGGTGAAGGTGAAAAGAAAATCATGAATTATATAATCAATAATCTCAAAGGAACTAATGACACTGTTATGGTTTATAGTCCAGACGCTGATGTTGTTCTATTATGCATTTTACTACCTGTTGATAATGTTCTTCTATTGAAATATGAAAGTAATTTTGATACTTATAGTATTGTTAAAATAGCAACATTGAGAGAAAATATTGCTTATTATTGTAGAAACATTTCAGGAATTAATTTCAATACAAGAGAAATCAGCAATGATATTGTTTTCATGAGTACAATATTTGGTAATGATTTTGTTCCAAAGATTGAAACTGTTAATGTTACTAATAATTTTCATAGTATATTGAATTCATATATCAGTACTTTGATAGAATTCAATAGTTCTTTTAGAAATAATCAAAGTAATCAAACTAAAAAAATTCAATACTTAATTGATGTTACTGTTAATTCAAACAATACATTACAACATAGTATCAATTATGATTTCTTTGTTTCATTTCTTAATAAATTAGCTCCTATTGAAAATGACAGAATTGTTAATTCACAACTTTATGAAAATTACAAAACTGCAGGAAATCTTAAATATGTTTTTGAAGGAATGAATATAACAATAGAAAATATTGAAAGGGTTTTCAGAGAATTTAATGAGAAATATTTGAATTTGAAAATGATAATTAGTCAAAATTCAAATATCAATGATTTCCCACGTGAAATTTATGATGATTTATACATTAAAAGATTGAAAAGAGCAATTGTTTTGACAGATAAAACAGGAAATACAATTAACTCTGAATTATTAGATAGAAGAACTTTATTCAAACTAATCAAAGATTTCTTCAATGCATCTGCTAAGAAAATTAATGATAATCAAAAAGCAAAGAAGAAACTTCCCCCATTGAATATTAATATTTATTCATACAAAGATACTTCTTTTGATAGAGATTCAAGAAGTAAACATTGGCAAAGGAAAATTAAAGAAGATGGAATATCAACGCAATATGGTTTCGAGATGTTTAAATTTGAGAATATGCTTGACGAATATTCTATAATTTTTCGTGCTGAATTCTTTACTGCTGATTCTGTTCAAGAATTTGAGAATGATTTCTTCAAAGAAGGTGCTAAGAATTGGGATGAGATATGTAATAATTATGTTCAAGGATTAACATGGGTTCTTGATTATTATAGTGATAATCAACTGTATTTGAATACATGGCATTACAAATACAAACGAGCACCTTTCATTTATAGAATTCTAAACTATATGAAATCTATTCAAAAGAAAGGATTACAACAAATCAAAGAATCAATAAATCAGTTCTATGATATTCAATCATTTACAAGAAAATACAACCTTCAAAATTATTTCACACCATTATCACAATTGATATTTGTATCTCCACCAACAGAATTATTCATTTCTATTCTCCCTATTGAATATAGAAATTTTGTTATTAATTACAGAGATTCTTTCATTAAAGCAGGAATATATGTTAACTATGAAGAAATAGCAAAATTAATAATGGAAGCAAAGAAGAATATTATTCAAGGAAAACAATTCAAAAGTATTGAATTGAATTGTATCAATGTTAAGTATTTAAACAAATGTAACATCACAACAAGAAAAGATATTAGTAATGAAACAATTGCTGAATATTTGAGATTGTTTAATATTTATAGATCAAACACACCAAGAAATTCTGTATATGATTATTTGAATACAACTTTCATTGTTTAAATTTCCACTTTATTAATTCTGAACTCATTTTCATTACTTTTTGATTAAGAAGTAATGAAAACAAATGTTATTCAAATTCAAAAGAATAATGTATATATGAAATATAAGAAACATGGGAGTGAAAAATCTTCTTAGTATTCTCTCTAATTCATGGAATTCAACAACTGGACTTACTTTAGAAGAAATTATTCCAGAAGATTTATTGAGTTATTCAAAGAAATCAAAAACATTGAAAGTATTCTTTGATTTCAATGGTATTATTATTAGTTGTAGAGAATCTATTCTTAGATCCCATAATGTTTTCTTAAGAAAGCTAATTTTTAATACAATTATTCAAAACAATCTAAGACCAAATTCAAATGAACAATTTCAAACTCAAACACAAACTCAAACACAAACAAAAATACAAACACAAAGACAACAAAATCAACAAATTCCATTAGAATCAGAATCAACAGAAGAGTTTCTAAACAGAGTGAAAATTGCTATTGTTACTCAAGATATTATTAATGCAACAATCAATAAATCAACAAAATACATTACTAATGATTTTTGGGAAAAGAATGACAATGAAATCACTAATTTTAATGAATTTATTGCTAAATTACCACAAATGAGTCTTTATGATTGTTTGGTTTTTCATAAAATTCAATACAATGAAGAAGTTTTAATTAGTTTAATTATCAAACGAATCATTAAAATTCTCATTCATTTCCTTCTTTTGTTTTCTAATTTCAATGTTAATGAAGTTTATTTGTCTATGGACGGAACACCTCCCAAATCAAAAATGGGAGAACAAAGACGAAGAAGATATTTAGCTTCAACAAAGAAAATTATCAAAGATAATATTGCAGAAATTTTTGCTACTTACAATGAGAATCCCAATGTTAAAGGTATTTATGATAATGGTTATGCATATGCTGCAGCAGATTTATTATTATTTGGTTCTTCTGTGAAAAAGAACTTAGCTGTTTCACTTTCCCCTGATCAATTCCTCAATGGATCATCATTTTTAAAATTATTAATTGCTTCTTTGAATACATCATTCAGACAATCATGGATTGATTCATTATTATCTGTTAATCTTTTGGAATTGACTAATGTTCCTATAACTAATTACAGTGAATGGTTTATTGTTAAAGAAAAAGAAATTAGAGCTGCAAAAATAAATTTTAATCCTCCTGATAATCCAGGAGAAGCTGAAAAGAAAATTATTAATTACATTAGATCAACATTCATATCTGATATCGAAGCACATCCTGTTTTCATAACGACTGATTCAGATTTAATACTTCATGCATTGTTACTTCCATTACCTTCATATGTTTTAAGATATTCTCCTGAGAAACTTGATTTCATTGATAATGAACAATCAAATCAATCATTAACGCAACAACAATTAACAAATCCATTATTGTCTGATATTGAAGTCGAAATTGAGTTACAAAAACCATATCAAATTCCTTTAGAACAAACAACAACACAACAAGGGCAAACTCAACAAGGGCAATTACAACAAGGACAAACACAGCAAGCAATCAAAACAAATGAATCAGAAAGAAAGAGAAGTTCTTTGATAAACATCATGAAAATGAAAACTAATATTGTTAGAGATTTCTATAATTCTGTTATTTCTAAAACTTTTGGTAATCCAGAAAATCAAACAGAAAAACAAAAGAAAATTATTAAAGATTTTGATAGTTATTTATTCAAAAAGAGTCAAACAAATATTATTCCTAATTACTGGAGAATTGTTAATGATATTGTATTCTTAATGACTATTTTAGGCAATGATTATTTACCTTCATTGAAAACATTAGCACCTGAAATCTATTTCGATAAAATATTCTTTTCATATATTGATGCTTTTGTTAACTCTAACAAACAATATTTTTCTATTCCATCACAGTCAACAACAATTAGTGGAGAATATTGTCCTATAAAACCAATAACTTCTACTCCTGAAACACAAACGCAAACACAATCAACTCACAATGAACAAATCAAAACACTTATTGAAGAAGTAATGATAATTAGAGATTTTGGAACTGATCCAGATACTAATCAATTAGCTTTAATGTCTAATTCAATACGCGAAGTAACTATATCAAAAGTTCCTGATAATCCTGAAACTATTAAGAACGAATATGATAGACTAGCTCGTGAAGATTTGTTAACAAGAATTCCTGTGAAAACCATCAATAGAGAATTCTTCATTTATTTATTGCAAGGATTATCATCTATTGAAAATTCCGTTATTTCTTCATTGAATAGATTTTCTGAACTTCCTGAAAATTCTGCTATTAAATTAGGAAGAGTTTTCCCTCAAGGAAATGAAGAAGCATTAACAATGAAAATCTTTACATACATTGATGAACTCAAAAAGAACAAATTAACACAATTAGAAAAGAATCAAGAACTATTAAATTTCGTTAGAATACTTCATGGTGTTAAAGATTCTGAAGGATTTCCTGAATATTTTAATAGATTCTCAGCAGCAGAAATACAAGCAAAACTAGATGAATTAGGTATATCAAATCAACAATTCCCCTTGTTTTTTACTCTTCCAAAGAATAAGAATTCTAAAGAATTATGGAACAAATTAAAATACAAAGGAAAATCTATTTGGCCTTCAGGAAATAGAGCTCCTCCTGATTTCATTACTAATTCTTATGAACAAGAAGTGTCACAATTCATGAATTTACAAGATGATTATGAAACAATGATGAATGCTAAACCTTACAAATGGAAAGAAATCAGAATAGGTTGTCCACCATTAATTCTATCACCAAAAGATTCATATAGAGCACAGAACTTTAGTAGGAAATCCAAAGTCGATGAAATTTTAAATAATAAATCAAGAGATCCTTCGATTAATCATAAAGAAGTTCTGACAATGATTAGAACAGATGCTTTGAATGCAGCAAGATCATATATTGATGGATTATTTTGGTTATTATCTTATTACTATGACAATCCATCTGTTTTTTCAAATTGGTATTATCCATCAGAATCAGCTCCATTGATTGAAGATATCAAAACAGTTATTGAATCAACAAATAATAAAATTCTACTTCAAAGGAGAAGTTTCATTGAAGGAAGTTATTTCAATCTGTCAAAAGAAAGAATATTAACACCAATTGAGAATAATGTCTATGTGTTACCAATTGATTATTTGATTGATAATTTTGATAAGATTATTCCATCAATTGGTTTCTGGGAAAATGAATTAATCAATTTGAATATTTCACTTAGAATAGATGAAAAAATTGCTAATGCTATTAAGAATATTAAATCAAGAAAACTTGGGAAAGTCAAATGGAGTAATATAACTCTTAAATTAACTTATGGAAAAGAAGGTAATGTAATTCTTGATCCAGATCATTCAACTCTTGAAGGTTGGATACCAGTTAATGGAGTTGTTTGCAACACTGGAAATAGATATGATTTTTGTGGAATTCCTGCATTACATATGCCATCAGAGAAAGATGATAAAAGATTCATTGAATTATTCAGAACAGAAATATTAAAAGATACAAGAAAAGAGAAATCCACTGAAGAAATATTAAATATTCCATTATTAGTTTCTGTTGAAGATCTTAAAAAACAAGTTCAAGAAGAAATTGTTAAAATATCAGGAGGTTGTGGTTCTAATTCTTTGTTTGGTGGTTCCAATTCTTTGTTTGGTGGTTCCAATAATGATAATTTTCTGTTTGGTGGGAATTCTAATAAATGCAAAATCCCTTTGATTTCAAAATGTGAGAAATTACTTTCAGTTATTGAATTATATTCATAAAGATTCTGTTTTATAATTTCTTATTCTTGATCAAGAATAAGAAATTTTCTATTGTTTTATTAACTATGGAATATGTTTCTAATTTCCTTAATTCTGAAAATACTATTATTAATTTTGACAAAAATATCATTGAAAATGCAAAAACTAATTTCAATGATGTAATTGCTCCTCGTGCTGCTATCAACAAAGTTATTCATATTGATATGTCTTATTTAGTTACTAATTGTGTTGAAGATATTGTTTCAACACTTAATGAAATTCCAGTTGAGGAAAGAAGTAATACTAAATTACCAAATAAACCATTGTATTTTGATTCTTCGAAATCATTTAGAGAATTCTTTCCAATTAATAATTTTCCTTCACGATCTTTTATTGAGAAAGTAAAATCTTTGATCAAAGAGAAAATAGCTTTGATCAAATTAGTTGTCATTGGAAGTAATTCGACTAATGTTACTAATTGTAGTATGATTCTTCATTTTGAAAATATTTTTCCAAAATCAATACTTGATGAATCAAGAAGAAGAATATTCATGAAAGAAGTTTCTGACAAACTCAAAAAACAAATATTAAATAGAGAACCAATTAGTTTCCACAATGAAATCATTCCTTACATCTTAGATAGAGTTATTAAATCTAATAACAATGATGAAATTAAAGCAATTATTGGTTATGATAATGTGACAATTGTTCGTAATGCTATCAATGTTGTTCAATCAATTTCTAATTCAATAGACAATTCGAACAATAATGATATTATTATTAGCGGAAATCCTAAAATAGTTCCTTTGTTCATGATGAAAATGACCACAACAATTGGATTAACAACAATTCTACCAAAAGACACAACATTAACATTGTTTTCTTTTGGAATTTCTATTACAGATGAAATTGGAGGAAAACTTTTAATATTTCAAAGATTGTATCAAGATATTGTTAATTTTTTCGCTATTGAAAAAATACCATTTCCTAATGGACAAATTAAAGATCTTAGTGCATGTTTTCTTTTGTTTGACAAATATGAAAATAATTTTCCTCCAAATTTGATCATGAAAAATTTAACTGATAGACAATATGCTCTTTTGATATATTTGAACTTTATTACTATTAATGAAAGAAGCAATGAAGAACATTTACTTTTGAATGATTGTGGAAAGAGATATTCAATAAATCCACAATATTTAAAAGCATTTGTTCAAGAACTCAAAGAGTTCGAAGTTAGATATCTCATACTCAAAAGTGGGAAATATGAAAAAGCATTTGAATTAGCAATTGTTCTCAGAGGACTTTCAAGAATAAAACCTAAAGATGGTGACGAAGATTTTCTCTATAGGAAATCCAATACTTCCATAAATATTTCAGAACAAAATGCTCAAATTCTTGTTGAGTATGATGCTAAAATTAATCAAGATTTCTTAATTGATTCACTGAAAAATAATGAGGAAAGACTTAATCTTCATAATAATGATGCTATTCGACAATTCATTAGAAATTGTATTCTTGCTTTTAATCTTAGATCTGATGATGGTAAGCAATATTCATATGATTCAACTTCATTACAAACCTTATTTACTAATTTGAATGACAATAATAGAATTGATGATATTGCATCAAGGGCAATAAACAATGATCCTATTACATCAATTGAACCAGCAACTGAAAGTGAGAAATTATTTTTTAAAATTCTTGATTTTCCTTTGGAATTGGAATATATTCTTCCAGAAGACAAGTTTCCTGAATACAAAATTTTTAAAGATAATAATGATATTTTTGAAATGTATAGTTTTCATATGGATCATTTACTTGATGTTGAAGGCTATATTCAATTCGGATATATTTTTTATACTAATGTTTTTAATACTGAAAATTTCTATTATTCATTAGATAATATAATTAATGATGATCCTTTCCATCAAAACTTCGACAAAACAATACTGTGTAAAAAATATTTAATAGCTCTTCAATGTCTCATTAATACTATATTTTCAAATGTTAATGACAATTATCAACAATTACTTTTCTCATATGGATATTGGAGAACTCCTTTATTCATTCAATTCTTTGAATATTTAGACAGTTTAGATATTAGTCAATATTTTTCTGTTCTTGATTTTTACAAGAAATTTATGTCACCAATAAACAAATATCCTTTGGATGAATCGAAGAATTATCCATTGTATGTTTTCCCAAAGAATATATGGATTAACTATGGAAACATAGAGAATAGTTCCTTTAATGATCCATATCCAGTATTTAGAATTGATGTAACTATTGAAGGTTTAGTGAAATTAATTAATGATATTACTAATAAAAAAGAAGAAGAAGAAAATCAAATAATTTATAGTCACGCATGTGAATTATTTCTTGATTCTATTATTACAACATTTGAATATCCCTTATTAGGAAAACTCAAAAGAGAATGGAAAACTATAAATTTTGTTTTTGATTTTTCGAAATATCAAGATTTTAAACATGATTACAAACTTGATATTAAGAAAAAACAATTGGTAAAAAATCTTAAGATGATTAAACTCGAAAAACCTTTTGTTAAAGAAATTAGTGAAGAACAAAGTGAAACAGAAGAACAAAGTGAAACAGAAGAACAAATTAGTGAAGAACAAAGTGAAACAGAAGAACAAATTAGTGAAGAAAGTGAAGAGGAAATTAGTGAAAGTGAAGAAGTTATTCAATCCGAATCAATAAGTTCATTATCAAGTTCTTCAAGTTCTTCAACAACATTAATCCTTGAACCAATTCATGAACCAACTCCTAAAAAATCATCGAAAATTGACCAAAATACTATTATTATTAGAGAACAAAGAGAAAAAAGAAGGAAATTGATAACTTCACTGAAAGAACTTAATGAAGATATCAAAACTAATGTTAAAAATATTAAAGAATCACCAACATCCGGAGATATTGTCAAAACCAATTCTGAAAATATTATTGAAATTATAGGGGGATTTACATCTGATATTTTCGATAATACATTTTTAATAAGAAAAAAATATTATTATTTTGCTTCATCTAATTTTTCAATATTTGAAGATCCACAATTGCAAGAATATAATATTAAATTTTCAAAAGAATTTAACAATGTTTATGAACAATATATTGAAACATTTTTACGAAATATTATTGCAACAAAAAAATCTTTGAAGGATCTTAATGAAATCAAAAATGAAAATATTAACAAAATTAGGAAAATTATTAATATTGAAACGATTAGTGATGTATTTTATCCCATATATATTTCATTCTTAAAAGAAAAAGGATATTCAGATTCCACTAATAATTCAATGTTTCCAAGAATTGATGATCCTTCAATACAAATAAATGATCCCAAGTATGAAATAGAACAAAACAAAATACTAATAAAAGAAATATTAAGAAAAATCTCAACTAAATATGATTTCAACAAAATTAAGGAAGATTTTTCTAATTTACGAGGATATTTAGTTCTTATTCTTAATAGTATTAATGCAATAAATTATATATTACATAATAATGTTCGAGATAGTTTACTTGATACAGCAAAATTTACTATAAATTATATAACAAATGTCATGAATAAATTAACAGAATTTACAACTTTTTTCATTAACAATGATTTATTACAAATATTTGATGATGTTATTGAATCATCAGAAGATCTTTTGAAAAGAATTAATTATTATGATTATGCAAAGATTATTACTGATTCTATTGTTGATTTTGTTAAAATCAAAAATTTTGCTTATAATATTTGCATATCTTCTCTGTTGCTTTTGAATATATGTAATGTATATACCAAATATGTTTATGAAATATTAAAATCGGTTATTCCTGGAACAACCAAGGTATTTACACAATTTTATGATTTTGGATTTTCATCTAATATTTCTAATTTTTATTACGTTAGACAAGATTTATTTACAGATTTCATTGATGCTGAAATTCAAAATATTAATAATGTTTCTGAAAAACTTAATTTGTTAATGAAAAATACTAAGAATATGATATTAAACATGAAAAATGGACTTGAGAATTATGTAAGAGATTATGAAAAATTATTAAGCATTGAAAATATCAAAAACGAAACAATACACTTTGATATTCTTGAAAATATCTTTTACAGTAATAGAAGATTATATGATTTAATAACTTCAAAAATAAAAGATACAGAAAATTTAGTCATAAGCAATGATTTGAAAATTACTGATAAAAATTTTAATAATCTTAAGATTATAGAAAATCAGTATATTGGTAATATTCAGAGTTTGATCGAAGATAATGCAACTAATATAGATTTATTGGATGCTAAATTTACTGATGCTGTCCAAATAAAAAATCTGAAACTAAAAGTTCCTATTTCTTTCTCTGCAGAAAAACCACCAATTAAAAAATCTGAAACAGAAAAATTTGCAAGATCTTGGTCAGAATTGTCTGAAGAAGAGGAGGAATTTAGTGAACCTCCTTTTTTTGCACCTAAATCAAAAATAGAATTAATTCCAAAAACAGAACCAGAACCAGAATCAAAAATAGAATTAATTCCAAAAACAGAACCAGAACCTAAACCAGAACCTAAACCAGAACCTAAAAAATCTTCGTTAATGAACTGGGGTGAATTACCATCTGATATAGATGTCTATGCATTTGTTGAAAACAAATTAGTAACCGAAGACAAAATTAATTCATTAAAAGAAAATAAATCACGTTTTTTAACAATTAATACAAATAATATAACTGACATCGAAAAAACAATTGATTGGATTAATATTACTGCAGCAAATATTGGATCTAACATTAATCAATACATTCTAAAATTCAAAAAATTATTTTATGATATTTTTGAATATGCTAAATATCCAAGAAATTATTATTTCGTTCTTCTTGTTGATGAAAAGAACGAAATATCATTCATTATGGAAGTAGATGATATTTATCTTAATACTGTACTTCTTACACAAAGAAATGATTTGATTTTTATGAAAGAAACTATTGAAACAATACAAAGGAAAATAAATGATAAAGATCCATTATTAAAGAATTCAGAACAAATAATAAAATTCTTTGAGGATATTGATATTCAATTCAGAAAATATGAAGAATTTTATTATTCATATCTTATTGAAAAAGGATTTGATGATGCTTTATCAGACAAAATTGTAATTGATACTTCCAGTGTAAAAACTAAAAAACATCATGATGAAATCACAGGAAGTATTAATCAAATGGAATTATCTCTTCCAAAATCTGAGGACCAAACAGAACAAAAGTATTATGATAATATAATAGATAACCAATTAAATGTTATCAAAAATCTGAAAGAATTGTTGAATGATTCTTCTTTTCAAATTGAAAAAAGATTGATTGATGATAATACAATTAATCTTGGTAATGAAAATATTAATGTAGAACGCAATTTATCTATTATAAATCTTAATGATATTATTGGGAAATTCAATAATATCATTAATGAAACAACGAAAATTTTTAAACAACAAAATAAGAGTAAATTAGGAAAAGTTATGGAGAATCTTATTACTTTAGCAAAGAATTATGGTATTATTTTAGAAAAAATTGCTTTGAAAGCATCAATCAGGAATATTAATTTAAGCTTATATGTAAATTATCTTGCTTCTAATCCTAATATTAATAATGAAGGAGTTATTGAATCAATAACTTCTCTTAAAACGAGTAAACCAATATCATATAATAACTTCAAACCAGCCCCAATTGATGAATTTAAAAAATTATTAAATGAAAGAAGAAAACTTAATGTTAAAATAGCAAAAATATTAACTCTTCCAAATAATATTGAAAATTTTAATAGAATACTTAAAGGAACATATGATGAATTAATAGATAATTCTAATGAAATATATACATTGCTTTCCCGTTATATTTCAAGACTTTTAGGTCAATATAACGATGGAATTTCTTCATTGAAGGAAATTAATCAAACGAAAATTAATGTTAGATTAGATTCTATTGAAAATATAATTAATTCGTATTTAATTTTTAAAGATGTAATAGTAGGTATTTTGAACAATGAACTTGTTAAAGTCAATAACGATATTACTTTAGTATCAACTATATCTGATGATCTTAAAGAAATAATAGAGGAGTATAAAAAATCTATTGAAGAAATAATTATTAAAAATTATAATAATGATTCCAAAAAATTTCCAGAGAAATTAAATGATTATAAAAATAACAAACAAAAACGATTAGAAGAATTAAAACAAAAAGAATTAGAAGAATTAAAACAAAAACGGCTAGAACAATTAAAACAAAGACGACTAGAAGATCAAAAGAAACTTGAGGAACAGAAAAGATTAGAAGAACAAAAGAAACTTGAGGGACAGAAAAGATTAGAAGAATTAGAAAAGAAGAGATTAGAAGAATTAGAAAAACAAAAAGAATTAGAAAAACGAAAAGAATTAGAAAAACAAAAAGAAGAATCTATCAAAACTCTACTTTTAGAAAAAACTCAACTAGTTACTAAAGAAAGAATTCATGAATTAGAAAACAATGAAAAGAAAAATCCTATATTGGAGCCTCTTTATATTAGAGAATTCTCCCGAAATTTAAAAGGGGATGTTACTACTGAAAAATTAGAAACTGAATATAACGAATTATTTAATAATATTTTCGATAAAACTAAATATCCGAGAAATTATTATTTCGTTATTAGAGTTAATCAAAAAATCGAAAAAATAGCATTTGAAAAGGAAATAATTGATTTATATGAAAAAAATCTTAAATTTCAATTCGATGTTTTGGAAAATTTTGAAGAAATTGTCAGTTTACCCACACCAAAAATAGAAAATCCAGAAAAACTTAGACAACTATTAAGAGATTATAAAGAAATTTATTATTCATACCTTATTGAAAAAGGCTACTATGATTCATTAAACTATAATATAAGTACTGAAAAAGTTAAAGATAATGATAATGATGAAGAAATTATTATTGCTCTTAGAGAAATTAAAGTATTAATTCCCAATATTCAAAAAAATTTCTCTCTTACTGTTCTTTGGGATATAGGGAAACATGGAATATCTATCATATATAATTTCAAATCTTTAATAGATAAAAATTCTGAAAGAATAAAAACTAAATTTACTAAGGAATTAACTGAATCTAACACTACTCGTATTGATGAGTTGAATAAATATGGTAATTTTCTCAATGATACTAGTGTATTCAATGTTATTGAAACTTTTTACAAAGTGATACAAGAATCAAAAGATGCTGCACTAATTCGAAATCAAGAAGTTAACAAAGAACAGATAGAATATATAGCTACTCTTTCTGAATATTACAATTTTGTATTAAATCTTTTAATCAATGCATTAATAACAAATATTAAAGTATGTGCTTACAATAATTATTTAACTATAACTAATAAAGGAAATTATGAATATGTTTCAAAAACTCAATTTACAAGTGGTGAACTCAAAACCTATGGAAATTATGATGAAAATGAAATGATAGAACAATTAAAATATTTTTTACAAAACAAAACACAATTAAATATTAAAATAGCAAAATTATTAACATCAACAAATTTATTATCAGATGAATATTTAAAAGAAATAAAAAATATTTACTTTGATCTAAATTTTAGTATTTCCAAAATTATTATTAGATTGGACCAAGAAATTGATGACAATCTTAAAACATATATAAATGAAATTAATATTTTCATTGTTGGAAATGATATTAATAAAATAAATTCCTATGCAAATCTTATTGCTGCATATTTAGATTTTGAAAATATACTTATACATATTTTGAGAAATGAATCATTGAAAGTTCAAAATGATATCACTTCAATAAGAATAATTAATTCTAATGATTTTACTAAAATTCTTACTGACTATAATGGAAAAATTGAGGAATATATTATATCTATGACTGCTAGATTTAATAATATAAATGCAAAATTTCAAGGTTATCAACTCATATATTTTGACAAATTTAAATGATTTGAATTCATTTTCAGTTACTATAATCATAATAACTGAAATTAACTTTCCTATTCAGTCAAGTGAATTACATAACTGAAATTAACTTTCCTATTCAGTCAATTATATTACATATCTGAAATTAACTTTCCTGAATAGTCAAGTGAATTACTATCAAATATATATTCTAATGATTTTCTATAATGAAATCTTCTGATGTTGTTGTTTTTCTTATTATTCTATTTGCTGTTATTATAATGATATTCATTAATTGTGGGTTGTTTCAAAATATGACTCAATATACTATTGAAAGTAAGAATGGAATAATTACTATTGATGATGATAATTATCCATATATTAATTCTTAATTTTCTTTGTTATTTATTAACTATGAATTAATCAATACATAGTTAATCAAAAAAATGATTTTACACTAATAATAATTAAGATTTCGTATTCCTTTTTAATATTTTCTTGCTTTTGATATGAGTAAATTACCTACATACAGCAGATCAATTAAAAAAGATAATTCTTTGATTTTGCCTCCTCCATCAACAGTTAGAGCTCAAATGAATCAAATGAATAATCAAGTACTAATAAATCAAATGAATAATCAACAGCAATTACAACAATTTTCAATCAATAACTATAATTATCAAAATCAAATAATGAAAGAGAAACAAGAAAGGCAAGAAAGATTTGAAAGACAAAAGAAATTCGAAGCACAAATTAATCAAAATGCTCAATTTTCTACGAATAATCAAATGATTCAACCAAAAGAAATTAACATTCTTAATAGAATTCATAAATCAAGTACTAATTGGGAATTACGAGATGAATTTTCTTTACTCAAGAACTTCAATGAAGATCAAAATATTGCCAAAGATCTTCTTAATGATTTTGTTAAAACTTATTACAAAAAACCATCTAATGAATTACCTTTCTTTTTCATGATGGGATATGCAGGAACAGGAAAAACATACATGATGAGTTTATGGGCATGTGTTATGTTACTTGAAGGAATAGTCAATAATATTGCAATTTGTTCTCCAACACATTCAGCACTTAACAAAATTAATTCTGATGTGAAAATGGCTTTTGATACAATAAGTCAAAAGATTCATGACAATGAGAAAATGAATACATTAATTAATCAAATAAAATTCATGACTATTCATGGTTTACTTGATTTGAAATCTGCATATGATTCCGCAGGGAATTTGATTTTTGTTAATAGAAATTATTCAAAATATGGGAATGGAAGTAGAAATAATAATTCTAATTATGGTTATAATAGAAATCAACAGCAAAATAATGTAACTAGACAAGATAATTCAATTATTTATGACATTGTTATTATTGATGAATGTAGTATGATTTCTGCTGATCTTTACTCTAAAATTAAAATCTATACGAAAACTTCTGAATGTTTGACTATACTTATGGGAGATAGTAGACAATTACTCCCTGTCAAAGAAAATATTTCTCCTGTGTTTATTGATGTTTATGGAGATGATTACATGAAATATAAAACATGTGATCCACCAATCAGATTGAAATATGGATTTCAATTGAAAACATTAATGAGAAGTTCTAAAATGGATATTAAATATCTTTTAACTGCTATTAGATTCTGGGATCCTGTTGAAAAATTAATACCTTTGATTGTTAATTTATTGAAACAATTTCCTGTGAAAGATCTTAATAATTCTAATGGAGGAACTATTGAAATCTATAGTGATAGTGTTAAACTATTTAGAAAAAGTACTTTGTTAGGAAACAATTATGTTATTAATCCTTACTATTCTGTTAATGTTATTGGTCAAGGAAATAAACAATATTCAACAAATTGGTTTATTTGTATTCAAGAATTACTAAACAATGGAATTATTCCTGTTGTTCTTGCTTGGAGAAATAATACTGTTACTGCTTATAATAATTTCATTAGAATGATTTACTTGAGAAAAGATCCACAAAATTTAGTTTCATACATTGAAGATGATATTATTATGTTCACTGGATTTCATGAAATCATAATTAATGATAATGATGAAAAAGAAAAACAAAAGAGAATAACAATTGAAGAAATAGAAAATGTTGAAGAATTTACACCTTCAACATTCTTAAGACCAAATCAATTACAAACAAAACAATTAGAATTTAATGATATTTTTAATAAACCAATTAATACAAATTCATTACAAACATCCAATAATGAACCAGTGAAAGTAATTTTTTATACATCTGATAGAGCGAAAGTTATTTCAGTTAGTTCCAAAGTAGAGAAAATTTTTGATTGGAATCATATGAAATTATTTGATGCTATGGATGTTATTCCACAGAATATTTATGGAGAATTATCAAGAATAAATATGATATTTACTGTTGATACTCTTGAAATTATTAAATACTTACCTGGTAATAATGATCCTGATAATACTGTTTACACAATTAAAACAATAAATAAGAAAGATGTGAAAAGATATAACAAAATGATTATTGATGTCAAAGAAATATTTTTGAAATATACCAAAGGTGATTTTGTTATCATGCCTTCAAAACCAACAGAAGAAGATATTAAAGAAACTTTCATTAACATTAACAAAGATGAATATAACATCAATTCTATGAGAAAGAATTTTGATAAAAGACATACAAATGATATGTCTTACATCTTTTGGCATGTTTTGTATAATTGTGTTGTGTTTCCATTCGCTCCATTAGATTATAGTTATTCAACAACAATTCACAAAGCGCAAGGATCAACATTCGATCATGTATTTATTGATATTGAAGATTTCTATCATAACAAGAATATTGATGAATTCAAGAGTTTAGTTTACACTGCAATAACAAGAGTTAGATTGACTTTGTTCTTGATATTTCCTCCAATGGATCAATCGAATATTATCAAAGAAAATATTAGTAATGAAAGAAGAATTCCTAATATTCACAATAAACAAATTCAAACACAACAACAAAATCAAATAATTCAAACACAACAAAATCAAATAATTCAAACACAACAAAATCAAATAATTCAAGAACAACCAAAATTTGTTTCATTTTCAAAGATTAAACAAATTGCTCAGAATATGAAAAGAAACGAAGAACAAATTAGTGATATTGATTTCTTTGTTTAATGTTTTTCATTTCTATTAATTAATGGAAATGAAAACTCAGATTTTTGGATTCCTAATTCTATCTTTAATAATGAATTTCAAAATATCAATAAAATAATCTTTGACTTTCAAAAATACCATTGATAAGTAAACAAAGTTATATTCTTTGAAATACAAAAATATTAAATCATCAGAAACTTTCCCATTCCAAACTTTAACATTATTCTGTTTAATAATTGACATGTTAGAAATCACACAATATAGTATTGTTTTAATAATTATTTCAACAGTACTTTTGAAATAAGGAACATTAAGAATATGATCTAAATTACAATAAGGATAATGAACCGTGATTTTTGATTCCAAGAAATTATCATACAATCTTACTAATGTTATTTTGGTTGGTATATTATTAGTTTGTTTCTCATTAATTATTTTTGATTTTCCTTTTGCTTTCTTATTGGAATCATCTAATAAAATATTCATTAAATCTCCATATTGATTTTTTGTATTATAATTAACATTGATCAAATAATTATTAATTGGATTTACTATTTCTTTGCATTGATCAACTAAATTAGTTATTAATTTTCTTTCTAAAAAACACAAAGACATGAATTCAGAGAGAATATCTGTATACAATGTAACCATTACTTGTTTGTATTCTTTCGCTTCTTCTTCATTAACATTTTCTGATAATTGGTTTGATTCATTTGTTATTTCTAATTGTAAAGGAAATTTATTAAAAGCAGCGGTCATAATAATTCTATAATAATAATATTTCAAGTAAATCACATCTTTCCATGTATATTTCAGAAGTTCTGGATTCATTTTCGATTCACGAATATCCCAATTATGAAGTACAGGCATATTTTCTAACATATTTGTAAGTTCTTTTTGTTGTTCTTCAGTTATTAAACCAAAAATGTAAATGGAAGATTTCTCTGGATTTTCATCATAGATTCTACAACTAGTTATTGGATTTTGAATACTTTTGTCTAATTCATAATTGTAATGAAAATATTCACAAAGATATTTAACATCAATAGTTGATCTCAGAAAATCTATTCTATCTTTATCATTTTCTAAAATATCTTTCAAAAAGAACGGAATATCTAATCCTTCTGCTCCATGAAATATCTTAGTAGTTTTCTTATTACTTAAAACTGATTTAATGAATTGTTTCTTTGGTTTCTCATTCATTCCAGGGATTTTTGTAATAATAATAACGCTTCTATTGTCAATTGATCTTTCAAAATTCAATTGAACTAATTCATTAACTTTACCTGAAATGAATTCACCGTCAATACAAACAAATGTTTCGTCTTCAATAAATCCAGATTCATTATCATTCAATAACCAGAATTTTGAAATAATTTCCCAAATGAGAATAAATGCCCAGAAAATATTTAGTTTCAATTCTTTCTGTGGATCCAATGAAAATATATAATAAGTAATTTCTCTTTCTGCACCATGTAACATATTCATGATCTTACTTTTCTTAACAATGGTATTTGCATTTTGTTCAATACAAAGTGTATCATAAAAAATATTTATTAATTCTTTGAAATGATTTAGAATATTATTGTTAATGGAAACTATAACATTATTTTCTATTAGATCATTAATATTAGAATTAATTTCAATAATTGATTTACTTAAATCATTAATTGAAATATTCTCTTTTGATTTAATAAATTTTATTGTTTCAGAAAGTATTTGTTCATTTGCTTTGATATCAAAATTAGAATTCATATTTCCGTTCTTAATAACATATTAGATATTTCATGTTTCATTGATTAATGAAACATGAAAATTATTTTCTATTCAATCTCCTGGAAATTATTCTATTCATTGTCATGATATTATGAATATCTCCATTATTTTGTGGAAGTTGTTGATTCATTTGATTAGGAAATTGATATTGATTATTCATTTGATTATTTGTTTGATTAGGAAATTGATTCATTTGATTAGGAAATTGATATTGATTATTTGTTTGATTATTCATTTGATTATTCATTTGATTGGGAAATTGATTCATTTGATTAGGAAATTGATATTGTTGATTCATTTGGTTTTGATTATTATTTATTCCTCTGAAACTTTGAAGATGATTATTGTATTGATTTATTGTATTATACATTTGTGCTTTTCCATAATTTTCTTTCAACATAGCTATTTTTTGAATTATCCCTCTGCTTGATGTTGGTGGCGGTAAACTTGGTTCATAGTTCATCCATGAATTAATTGCTTGTTTTTTTTCAATACTTTCTTTGGTATTTTCTTCATTGTTGTTTATCAAAGCAAATTCAGGTAATTGAGGTAATTGATTTCCATTTTTAAAATTATCATGAATTGTGAAGTAAGGATTACCACAATTCATTGGATTTTCAATAATAGCCATTAACATTCTTTGATTTGGAACATGCCAACAACGATAATAAACATAGTATAATGAACTATTATTTCCATTGCCTGTGCTTATTGAAAGAAATATGTTATTATTGATATGATTTTCTTTACAAATAACACAATATGATTCAAAATTTCTGTATGTTTCAATTCTGTTATCTTTAATCTTATTGATTTTGTAAGCACCCGGATATATATTACATAATGCATCAAAAGCACATTTATAAATTTCATAAGGAAAAGCTAAATAATTCTTTGTACTAATGTCTCTAATATCATATTCTTGTTTTGACATCATTTCATAAAATCTATTATTTTTTAGACCTTTAACACCTTTCAATTCAGGTAATTTATTGAAAAGAGTAAGTTCGATTTCCCCTGTTTCTTTTGAAACAGTAAACAAATTGTCTCTTTTGAAATTTGGAATAACATTATTACGTACTTGATAAGTATGAACTAATTGTTCTTCTTTCTCATCTTTCTTTCTATAAATTCTAATTAAAGAATCAGTAAAAGAAAAAATATTTGTAATATCATCAGACACATCCAATTCAAGAACACATTCAGGATTTTCAAGTTTATAACTACCTAACATACGGAATTGTTTATTGTTAGTTATTCCACCATCAACAAGATCATTACCATCAATCCAATCATTATCAACATTCCATCGTTTAATAAATATCATATTGAATAATTTAGTCATTGAAACTCTATCTTCAAAATACAAATTCTTAACAACTAAATGTTTTGAAAATAATTTGGATGAGTTTTTTGAAGACATCCAAACGAATTTGAATTTTGAATGATCAACATCAACAAACATTTCATCAACAGTTTCATAAATAATTTTCTGAACTCTTTCTTTAAAATCTTTTGGAATTAAACTTGCTAATAATAAAATATTATTCATATCAATCTCACAAACTTGATAACCATTCAATTGAAGAAGATTCGGAATTTTAAGATTCTTTGGTTTAATATCAAAATCAAAAGCTAATCTACCTTTGATTTCCCATTTAGGATTGTTAAATGAATTATCTTGTAATGTATTTCTGTGATCTATGAAAGTTTCATGACAAAATGGAAATCTTTGTCTATTCTCAAGAAATTCATCAAAACTATCAAAAATTATATAATAGAAAGATCTTTCTTTGATTTTCTTTTTCTCTGCTTTTGCTCTTTCAATTGTTACAGCATCAATATCAAACTTTCTTTCATTAGCAATTATGAAAGGTCTAACAGCTTCTGAATCACAATTAGAAACTTCTTCCATTGAAAAATATGGTTTCCATTTCCCATGATTAACACATACAGCTTGTGATGATTGAATTATTTTCTTGAAAGATGAATATTTTTGATTTTCCATTAACAAATAATAATATTTGGTACAAAATTAAATAGGAAAATATCGAATTCGATTTTTCAATTCATTTTTTGAATCTAATTCAATTAACTAAATAGAAAAATAAATTTCATTGATATTGATAAATATGAATGAAATGGAACAAACAAAATTATATACAAAACTAATTATTTGATTTTCATAAATCTTCCATCAAGAAGTAAAGTATCTTTTAATCTGAGATTTCCTTCAAATGAACTACTAAATATTATTGCTCCTTTACCATATCTCTTAGTATATTTGTCTCTTTGAGCTATCATTGATCTATACAAAGGATTAAAATTCATTCCAAGAAAATTCTTAACTTCTATCCAATTAATTTCATATTCAACAGAATCAACAATTATGATTATTGGTTTCTCCAAGAGGAAATCAGGAGTAATTAATGGTTGTGATTTATCAGATGAGTTGTATTGATTTCTTAATTCTGTTTCTGTTTTGAATTTAATACCAATTGATCTGAAATATTTTTCCATTTGTTCTTCATATTGTTTTGATTTACTGTATATTTGTTGTTTCTCTTTAATAATTTCTTCTGAAAGTTTTTCAATTATTTCTTTGACAAAAGTAAAAATAATAGAGTCATTTTCATCTTCAATATTATTATTGTTATTCATTATTTTCAATATTGAATCAATAGGATAATTAATAATTTTACAAAATTTAATTATTTCATCTTTCAAAAATTTATAGTCAAACATTAAATCATTCTGATAATTATATTGTTTTTGTCTATTCTTAATTTTGCTACAAAGTAATGAATAATATTTTTCAAATTTCTCTTTCAAAGGAATGAAATGTGTATTATCATAACAAATATTTTTCTTATTTAAATCTTCTGCTTTATGTATACTAACTGTATCTCGTATAGAATAAATATCAGACGCACTAAATCCATAATTATTCATTTCGTCAATAATGTAATTAATATTAATAAAATTCAATGGCATGAAAATATCATCTTGATTATAAAAGAATTTAGCAAGTGTATAAACTATATTAGGATCATGGACTTGGTTAGTCCATGTGATTTTCATAATATAAGTTTGTAATTGTAATTGATTGTTTAAGATTTGTTTTTCATAATTATTTTGATTCTCATAGTTATTTTGTTTTTGATCTATTGAACATTGTTTGTTGTATTGTAAACATTGATTCTGTATGAAAAAATCATTGTTATTTCTTATTGGAAATAATTGAAGAGAATTTGAATAATAAGGAATGTAATAATTGTAATTAGACAATAATTCTTGTGAATAACAATAATTTTGCATTTTGATATTAATATTCTTTGTAATGTTTACTTACTTTTTTATACTATCATTAATTATTTCCAATATACAATTTTTAATATTTTGTGATCACAAAATATTAAAAATTACACAGAATCATTTATTGTTTTTGTAAATAGAGATGAAATAACTGAAATATTTTCAATACTTGAAGGAATAATAGTAACAATTTCATAATAAGGAGTACTATTGAAAATTATTGATTGCCTATCAAAAATTATATCATATGAATCAGGAATTTTTCTTATGGAACTATCAGTATTTATTTTTCCTTTAAGATCTTTCCATTCAAGACTTCGATTACTATTAAAAATCAATGTTTTATTATTCTTTGTTCTCAAATGAAGATGAGAAACTATTAAACTTGTTATTAATTTACTTTTTGTATTTTCATCAAGTTTGTTTTGTTTCTCTTTTTTAGTTTGTTTATCTTTTTTGTTTTGTTGTTTTTCAATAAGACTTGGAATGTCAAATGAATTAATTGCTGCTTTGTATTTCTCAGACATTTTTTGAACAGTTCTCATTATTTCAGGATATATTTCATATTTCTTACACCATTTATTCCTATCTTTTGATTTCTTCCAATCATTAAAAATATTTAACAAAGACAAATGATCTCCACTAATATGAAATAATTTACTAAATTTATTATTTGTATTCAACCATTCTTCTTTATTAAGTTTGTTTTGTTTCTTAGGTTCATTATTCTGTTTCTTAGATTCATTAAGATTCTTCGATGAAAGAATTTCATTTTCAATAATTGTATTTCCACCAAAAAATACTTTGAATTGATCAATCATAGCAACAATTATACAAGCATATTTTTGAACATTAAGTAACTTTGAATAGATTATAAATAATGCTCTATTCAAAGATAATGATGTAAATTTAGACAAAATATCCAATTGTTTTGTCCATAATTTTTCATTTGTTTCACTATCTATTCTTTGAATTTTATACATTGAAAATAATGTATCACTATACGACAAATATTCTTGAGTTGGTTTGTCCATTAAACTATTCATGTAATCTATTGTTTTTTGAACTTTATTATTTCCAGTGAAAGTTGCTAATTTTAAAATATCCATTGTAATGTCATTCTTTAAAATATCTGGTTCTGGATATTCAGCCATTTTTGATTCTTCATCAAGTGTATACAAATTGAAAACAGTTCCTTGTTTTGTTCTTCCAACTCTTCCTCTACGTTGTAATGCTTGAGCTTTAGTAATCCATTTTCTTTGTAAAACATTGCAATTTAACAAAGGATCAAATGATTGAAATATTTCTTTTCCGCAATCAATAACAAAAGAAATACCAACAGGTGTTAATGATGATTCAACAACATTAGTTGCAGAAAGTAATCTTCTTGTAAATGGATTACCTGATTTATTCTTAATATTTTTAAATGCTTCAGAAGTTTCAACATATTTATTAAAATTAATAGACATATCTTTGTAAATCTCTAAACAGAATACATCATTGTATTTCTTATTAATCTCTTTACAAATTTGTGATGCTTCTAATCCTGAAGTAACAAAGAATAGAACATCATTTTCACCATCAGGTTTCCATTGATCTTTTGTAACTTTGAGAATATAATTATTATTGTTATTGATTTGATTATTATAAGAATATAGAAGATCATTAATAATCTTCAATCCTTCATTAATGTAAGAAGTTGTTGGTTTGTCTAAATAGACAACATTTATTGGATATGAAGTACTACCTTCTATTTCCACTGTTGATATTTTCAAACCACTATTATCTCTTTCAAAAAATTCTTTGTATTTTTGAGTATCAATGGTTGCACTCATAATAATCAATTTAGTTTTTGCACCATTTTCAATAGAAGTTTTTATTAAAAGTAGCAATTCATCAATTGGTATTTTTCTTTCATGAGCTTCATCAATAATAACTATACTATAAGGAATTTCTCTGTTGATAATTGTTTGGATCAATGTACCATCAGTCATGTAAACAAGTACTGAATCATTTGAGATATATTTTTTAGGAGAATTTCGAAATTTAACACCAACTTGTGTTCCTAATTCAACATCCAATGATTCTGCTCCATAAGAAGCATTCCTCTCAGCAATTATTCTTTTTGGTAAAGTTACTGCTATTTTTCCATTTGTTTCATTGTTCAACAACCCAGACACTCCGTTCCCCTTGTTAATTCTGTTTTTTCCATAAGAAAGATAATGAAGAGCAATCTTTGGTATCCAAAATGTTTTTCCAGTTCCTGTTGATGCTTTAATTATTAAAATTTGTGATTTATCAAGTTTTTCAAGTATTTCAATAGCTTTTTTGTATGTTGGATATTTGAAAGCATTTATGATTATTGATTTGTATTTCTCTGAATATGGTTTTGAATTCAAAGGATTTGGATTTTTGAATTCAGTATCAAATATTCCAATTTTCTCATTCATCTAGAATTTTTCAATACATAATTAATACTAGTATTCTTTGATATGATCAATAAAAAAATGATTTTTGAACTCAATAAATAAAGTTAGTTCATATAAAAAGAAGATTTGACAATTGTCGAAACAATCGTTTTACGTAATCGATCGTACTTTTACAATGCAACAACAACCTGCTTTTAACACTGTTAATGGATTTGTTCCTCAAAATGGAATGATGCAAGGAAATGTTACTCGTGGAAACCAACCAATGGGAATGAATGGACAACAACAATTCCAAATTCCTCAACAAGGCCAATTACAAGGAAATCCTAATATTCAAAAACAATTTCAAGGTCAACAAGTTCCTCAAAATCAACAACAAGTTCCTCAACAACAAAATCAATTGCAAGGAAATCTTCAAGGACAACAATTGCAACAACAAAGACCTCAATTTCAACCTCAAAATGGTGTTCAAGGAATGGGTCAAATTCAAGGCAATTTTCAACCTCAGAATCAAAATCAATTGCAACAACAAGTTCCTCAAAATCAATTGCAAGGAGGAAATCAATTGCAAGGAGGAAATCAATTTGATAATGGAACTGAATTTTCCAATCAAGGACAACAATTTAATGCAGCTGATCAAATTGATCAATTAGCTGATAGCTTTGGACAACAGAATTTGAATGAATTTACTCCTGCAAGAGAAGAACCATTCTTTCAAAATCAACAAGGACAACAAGTTCCTCAAAATCAACAACAAAATCAATTGCAAGGAAATCTTCAACCTAATCAAGGAATGATCCAAAATCAGCAAATTCCCAATCAACAACAATTCCAACAAGTCCAACCTCAATTCCAAAATCAAGGAATGATTCCTAATCAAGGACAAATGCAAGGTACTTATCCACCTATTGCACCTGCTCCTACTACAACCACTAAATCAAGAGTGCCTAGACCACCCAAAGGAACTCAATATACTTCAGTTATTGAGGGTGTCACTAAATATTTTGATGCTAATGGTAATGAACTTATTAAAAAGCAAAGACAAATGAAAGCTCCTGAAGGTACTGTTCGTACTGAAGTTGGTCCTGATGGTAAACCTAAATATTTTGATGCTAATAATAATGAAATTAAAAGAATTCCTGGAAAACCTAAAAATGGAGTTAGACAAGTTGTTCATCCAGATACAGGAAAGAAAGTTTGGGTTGATGCTGATGGTAATTATATTCCTCCTAAACCTAAACCTGCTTCTAAGAAAGGTGCAAATCAAAATCCTGCTTTGAATGGAGTTAATCAATTCATGGGTCCAAATGGGCAAATGATGCAACCAATTAATAATATGCAACAAATGGGTCAATTACAACCAATGAATCAATTTCCTAATCAAGGACAATTACAACCAATGAATCAATTTCCTAATCAAGGACAATTACAACCAATGATGCAAAATCAACAAGCTCCTCCTTTATTAGGAGTTCCAAATCAAGGTCAAATGCAACAAATGCAACCAAACCAAGGACAATTTGTTAATCAAATGCAAGGTGGTCAAATTCCTAATCAACAACAAATGCAACAAAGGCAAATGATTCCTGGTCAAGGACAAATGCAGCAACAATTTCCTCAACAAATGCAACAAGGAAATCCTCAAGTAGCTTCAGCTCTTGTTCAAACAAATGGAAAGTTTCTAAATCCACAAGGACAAATGCAACATAATCAACAACAAATGCAACAACAAATTCCAAATCAAGGACAATTTGTAGGACAAATGCCTAATCAAGGACAATTTCAACAATTAACTCAAACTGCTCCTAGAGTTCCAACTGGAAATAGAAATAGTAAACCACCAATTTCTGATGGAAATATTGCTGCTCAACCAACTGCTTAAAATATTTGTAATTTCTAATTAGCAATTACGAATTCATACTTTTGAAATGATTTACATTTTCAATTAATCAATTAGAAATGTAAATTAGTAAACTTATTCCTTTGTATCTTTTATGATTAACAATGAGTAATCAAACTATTGCTATTAAAAGAAATCCTAAATTGTATTGTGGTTCATTAGAAACTCCTCCTGAAGGTAAAACATTTGGCAATCCTGTTTATTGTGCTAGAACAGGTCAAATAAGACATTGGGGAGTTGAACAAATAAGTCAACCATTAGCTAGTGCTTATTTTTTAGAAAAATCAATTGTTCCTTTAGAAAGAAATTTCAATAAATATACTGAGAAAATAGAAAAATTGGAAGTAAATATTGAACGTTTGAAAGAATTAATAGAAAGAGATGAAAATGAACCTAATGAATTAAAGAAACATTATAGAAAACTTGAAATTCATAAAAGACAATATGAAAAATTAAAAAATAAGATTAATGATATTATGTTTGTTGCTAATGAAACAAGAGGAAAATTAAGAGAAGCAGCAGCTATTTTAATAAGAATGGGTGTTGATTTTGATAAAGAAAATGATATTAAACTTGAAGAAGCAAGTAAACCTCCTAAACCAAAGAAACCTAGAAAAGGTTATTCTCAAATACCGCCTAATAGAGAACAACAATTATTAAAATTTAAAGAAAAATTAGAAAAACAAAAACAACAGAGTTTTGAGAATTATTAATTTCTATTCATTTTGATCAAAATGAATGGAAAAGAATTAGATTAGATTAGATTTCCAAAAGAATATTTTGATAGAGATTTAATAAATGTATTTGATGTTCATTGGTAATTGTTTCAGGATTTATTAAAGCTAGATCAATAACAGGAACATTGTAATTATTAAATACAATCATTGCTGCTAATTGAAGAACTCTTTGTCTAGCATCTGTTGTATTTTGGGGAACATTACCAAAAGTAATTGCTATAGAATCTCTTGTGTATGTAGCATAAGTGAATAAGTATTGTCCATTAACAAAACCAGTACTTTTAATGATACTTGTTCCAGTACTAACTCCATTAGAAAGAACTTCAATAGTTGTATCAATAATTCTAATTTGTCCTTGTGATTTAATATCAACTCTTGCTAATTTTTCACCCATTAAAGCTGTATGAATCAAAGAAAACAATGCATTATCTCTTTCTGTTGCATTCATATGAAAAAAGAATAGTTGATTTGTAAACATTAGATTATCAACTGAACCTGAAGGAATTTCTTGTAAAGTGAGTTGATCAAACAATTGCCATTTAGTCGAATATCTTGAAATAGTTGCTACTAAATTAGAAGATTGAGGTGGTTGATTCTCAGCACCAGGATTTCTAATAAGAATGTATTGATCTAATGTTAAAGGAGTGATTGTTGATGTTGGAGTTACAGTAATAATTGTACTTGGTATTCCTTCTGGTGGTAAATTTTCAAATACTATTTCAAAGTTAAGATCACTGCAATTAGCAACAATATCAAATGAAAATAATCTTTTATCAGGAGTAAATGTAGTTACTGGTGTTGGTAATGTTGCTGACCAATTAGTTGTTACTGTTCCATCAAGAAGTGTTGATACGTTCTGAATAACTAATGATGGATTTGTTCCTGTCCCCTTGTATTGCCAATAGAATGGCCATCTCCCAGGATTAGCTTGACAATTATTATTGTTGCAATTAGGTGTTGGATTACAGTTTAATGAACAACTATTGTTAAACAATTTGTCTAATGAATTGGATTTTCTGTCATTAGAATTGTTATCAAGATCTGATTCAAAATCAAAATCAAAATTATCATTATCATTATCACATGAAGACAATTTCATTGCATTAACAACGGCTTTGTTGGAGTTTTGTTTATCATATGAATAGAATGGATTACTGATTTTTTTCATATTAATGAACTTGTATTGATATTGAAAATGAACGAGAAATTATTACAGAAGTTCTTATTATAATGCTTGACAAAATTAATGAAATAGTAAGGTTATTTACTTATGAATTTGTGTTCTATTGATTAATAGTTCACAAATTATTGGATATTGATTTGGAGTTACATATTTAACATCTCTTTCCTCCGTAATAACGTCTTCTTGGGTAATATCCACGATCACAATCACCATCATAGTATCCATAACCACCATACTTTCTCCAGCAGCCACCTTCACAATTATCTCTGTCTCTGCAAGATTTATGATGTGATCTATGAGATCTATGTCCATCACGATGATCTCTTCCATCTCTGTCATCACGACGTGAAGATCTTGAATCTCTTCCACTACGATAATCTCTGCAATGATCATCATCTCTCCATTCATCACACCAGCTATTTCCAGAAACACATTCACGTTCTTTCACAAATTCATAGTTCTTATCATAGTTATCTCCTCCACTTCTGCGTTCACTGTGGTTACGTCTTTCACGATCTTCTTCACAGTAATTGTCTTCATGGCAATCATCATGATGGTCATGGTAATCATGAGCATCATAATACGAATCTTCATCACATCCATCCCAAAAGTCACTATCACCACCCATTATTGTAATTTTTCACTTACTTCTTCAAAAGAGTAAATGTAGCTGATATTATTTTTTTGGGACCTTCCGAATAATTATTTTCTTGAATTTAATCAATTGACTTCCATTCCAAAGAATTATTTTTGAATAATGAAATCAGAATTACAAAATATCACATTAATTTAGCAATGAAAAGAAAAATCTTCATTCATTATCTATCGTTGATTTGTCAAAGTAAAATAGGAAGACAATACATAATTGGTTCCATTCTATGCAATTTACTTTCGAATGTTATTTTTGATTTTTTTATTATTCATTTTTCAAATGGATCGAATGAAATTTCATTATTTTCAATCATTGGTATCATCTCTTTGTGTTGCTTTCTTTACTTAATGGAAACCTTCCTTGTCAACATTAAAAATCAATATGTTAGATTCAATCTTTTCAATGAAAATTGTAGAAACATTTGTTCTAAAGATTTAGCGAATGTTCAATTGTCTCAACCTTCAGGTGAATTCTTATTTCAATTATGTTGCAATACAAACATTGGAGTTGAAAAGTTCTTGGAAATCATTGATAATTTCTCATTCATTGTTTCAAAAGTAATTATAACTATAATTCTATCATTCTTGGATATGAGAATCATTCCATTGTTCATTTGTAGTATGTTTCTTATTGGAATCCAAATATTTTGGATTGTTCTGAAAGAAAACAACAAAAGTTCCAAAAAGTTCAATGATTTTGATACAATGAAAATAAGGAATTATCAATACTACAATGAAAATGGAATTGTTCAAATATTCGTTAACCAATTAACAGAATTAAACAACCATCTTCTCAAAAACAATATTCATTTAGTTGAAATAGCAAATCCAGGTCATTTGAACTTTGCTATTTTGTTTATTCTTTCATCTTTTTACTATCAAGGAATAGTTCCAATAATGTATTCAAGAAATATGAATCATATGTTTACAGCTTCAAAGATTCTTTGTTCATCTATATTTATTCTTAATGAACTTGCATCCTCAATAGAAATTTTTGATAATTGTAATGAAAAAAGTAATGAATGTAATAATGAATTTGAAATCAAAACAAACAAACATAATGAATTAGAAATTATTTTTTCAAGTGATATACTGTATTTAAAACCAAAAATAATAAGAATAAAACCTGGGGATTGTTTTGTTATTTATGGAAAATCTGGATGTGGGAAAACTACATTAATTAACAATATTGTTAAAGAATTAAATCAAATAATAAAATCAAATAAATCAAATCATATGAACATTAATATTGGTAAGATTACATCAAAATCACTTGTTTATTTTTCTGGATCACCAAAGAATTTTATAACAGAAGATTTAATGGAAATTGACAATGATTTTCTTCAATGGATATGGAAACTTGTTGAATTAGAACTAGATATTGATGAAATAACTAGTTCTGAGCAAGTTTCATGTGGTGAATTCACTAGAATATGTTTCACTAAATTCATTTATCATTGTTGGAAAATGAATAAGAATATTATTGTTATGGATGAAATTGATCATGGATTGAATACACATTTATTTAGAAGAATTCTTCTGAAATTAATGAATGATAATGTTTATAATTTTTCATCAAGAATATATATTATTGCAACTCATGTTCAATTATCTCCTAAGCAACAATTGAATGAAGGTCTTTCTTATGTATTTTTGAATAATTATTAGTATTTTTGATTGGTTTTCTTATTATGTTTATTGTTTCATAATTATTTTCTCATGAGTACTGTTAAAAAATAAATTGAAATTCAAATGAATGATTAATTACTTTTGTTCTTAAATTTATAGTAACTTTTGGTTTGTTGTTTTTGAACAAAATCATAAGAAATGATGAATCAATATAGTCTTCCCAATATTCAGTGTAATAATATGGCTCAAATTCCTCAATATCCTCCGCCTCAAATTATGAATAGTGGTATTGGTGAAGATAAAATACTGAATAGTGCATTCAGTGAAAACCAATATGATCAAATTGGAATGAATAATCAACAACAATTAAACAATCCAAATATGAGTAATCAACAATATGATAATAACCAAAACTTTAATACATTAACTTCTAATGACGCTATTGCTGTATGGGCTGATTCTCAAACCGAGAATAATCCCAATGAAAGCAATAACATTTCTGAAGGCAAACAAAGTTTTGGAAATGATTATAATGTTAGAGACAAAGAAAATAATAATCAACAACAAACCAACCAAAACAAAGGCAGGAGAACAGGAAGATTTTCAAGGAATAATAATGGACAATTCATGAATATGTTTCAATTACAAAGTTTTACACCACAAACATTTTCAAGACAATATTTTCCTCCTCAACCGATATTTACACAACCACAACCTATGTTTCCTCAACAACCTTATGGTGGAATGTGTTTAATGATAGCTCCACAGAAAAATATGAGAAGAAATAATTATAAGAATAATAATTATCATCAGAACAATAATAATTCATCTAATTCAAATAATGATAATTTTGGAAATAGACAAGTAAATAATTCTCAAAGTAATTTCCAACAACAAAATCAAAATAATTTCCAGAACAATCAAAATAATTCTCAAAGAAATCAAAATATTGTTCAAGGAATGAAAAAAGATGGATTTTCAGCACCAAGAAGAATGATGAATAATAATGTATTTCCACAAATGATGCCTGTTCAACCAGTATATGTTCCTGTAATGTATAAACCTAATTTCAATAATGGAAAAAGAAGATATAACAGAAACAAAAATATGAATAATCAACAACAAAATATAGGAAATAATCAAAAATTACTTGATGGAATACCAAGTCAAGAAGATCACAGTAATGAAGAGCAAATTATTAACTAAGAACAAATCATTAACTAATCAAACATATTTGCATTAATATTTTAATCAAAGTATTAATGCACTATTATTTTCTTGATAATTAACAATAACATTCTGTTAGTTTCATTAATTCTTTTCATATTTTCATATTTTGATTTATGAATTATGCTTGAAGAAAAGTTTAATGAAAATGGTCAAGAATTTGATGATGATACAATTGATAAATATGTTATTGGAGGAGCTGCGAAACAAAAGAAATCAAAAAGAAAAGTAAAATCCAAAAGTAAATCTAAAACATTAAGTAAATCTTCCAAGAAATCAAAAGAAAAAACTATTAAGAAAACTAAAGTAAAGAAGAGTCAACAAGAAAATGAACTTACATTAATTCATGAATATATTAAATCACTTCCACATTTTGATCAAAAAACTATTTACAGAAAATACAAAGATTATGAATCAATATCTCTTCATGCAAATGGAAAAATGGAAGATTTTTGTTTTCCTAAAGAATTTACATTAACTCCACCACAAAAGTTCTTAGGAGCATGGATGAAAGATTTAATTCATTCTTCATTATTGGTTGTTCATGAAATAGGTGCAGGGAAAACTTGTGGAGGTATACAAATATCTCTTGATTTTCTTGAACTTAATGATAAGATTAGAGGTAATCAAACTAGATATACTTTGATTTCAGTAATGCCAGCTTCTTTAATTGGTGGATATAGATCAGAATTAATGTCTTCATGTACAGGAGAACGATATTTAACAAACAAAGAAAGAGAATTATTAAAGAATCTTGTTCCTGGTTCAATTGAATACAAAGAAATAATAGAAAGAGCTAATAAGAAAATAGATAATGAAATTACTATCTTTTCATTCGAAGGAGCAACTAAATGGTGTTCAAATATTCTCAAACAATTAGAAAATTATGGATATAGTAATGAAAATAATCAAACAAATAACAATAAAGAATTAGATAATTTATTAAAATCTTTGTCCAGAACTGTTATTATTTATGATGAAGTTCATAATTTACTTTCTGATGATGGTTCTCGTGCTAAAACTTTCTATAATTTTGTTATGAAAATTCCTAAAGAAACAAAGATAGTAATGATGTCAGCAACTCCAATCTATGATAAACCATCAACACTCGGAATTATTATTAATCTATTGCATCGCAAAGAAATACTTCCCAGAGGAAAAAGATTTATAAGAATGTTTATTGGAGTCAAAATCAAGAATAATCTTCCAGTATTTAATATTCTTAATAAATCAATATTGAAAGCTTTACTAAATGGTTATGTTTCTTATTATGCAGGAGCTCCTAAATACACATATCCAAAAAAGAAATTCAGTTATGTATTTTGTAAAATGAGTCAATTACAAGAATCTTCATATAATAAACTTCATGACAAAATTGAATATAGTGGTTTATCAAGTCAAGATTTGGATAATGAATCTGATATTTTTGGAGGATCACCCAAAACAAAAGAAGTAAAAGAAACAAACAATGAATCAAATGATCAAGAAAGTATTGAATTATTAAATATGATTGAAGATCCAAATGGTAAATTATCAAAAAGTTTTCATATTGGTTTGAGACAAATTTCAAATATTGTTTATCCAAATGGACTGCCTAATGAAGATGGATTTTTTATGATGAAAGATATTGATTGGAGTGATGAAGAATTGATTAAGTATTCACCAAAAATATTATTCATTTGTAAATTTATTGAATCATGTAGAACAGTTTTGATTCATACTTTCTTTAAGAATTACGCTGGAGCTAAACCATTAATAGCTGCATTGGAATATAGAGGATACAAGAATTTTATTCTTCATGGAAAAGGTCCAAAAAGATATGCAGTTTGGTCAGGTGATGAAGATATCAAAACAAAAGAATTAATAAGATCAACAGTAAATTTAAAAGAGAATTTTAATGGAGATTTAATCAAAATAATTATTGGAACTCCAGCAGTTAAAGAAGGTGTTTCTTTTCTAAGATTTGATGCAAATATTATGATGGGCCCATCATGGGTTCCATCAATGAAAAGCCAGATATTTGGTAGAATTGATAGATATTGTTCTCATAAAGATGTTCCTGCTAAATATAGAGTTATTAAACTATTAATTCTTGTTTCAGTGTTTAATAATAGTCCTAATGTTAGTAATGTTAATGAAAATAATGATTCTGATGATGAAGAATTTGTAATGTCAAAGAATATTATTCCCAAGAGGAAATTAGTTTCAGTTGAAGAAAATATTATTCTCAGAGGATTTGACAAGAATTTAATAATTTTAAAATTAATGAAAATACTGAAAGAATCTGCAATTGATTATTATTTGAATCAAGAAACTTTGAACAGTTGATTGAAATTTACATTCTTTTGATTAAAGGAATGTAAATTAATTATGATATTATGATGCATACATTGGAGTTTGGAAAATAGATGATTGATTGAAAAGAGAAGATGATGTTGGTACTGTTGTATAAGGATTTGCTGGATTATAAGTTCGTGTTGTTGTTTTTGTAATTGTTTTATTAATTTCTTTTTCTTCACTTCCTTTAGTTTTCATTAATACAAACAAAAATATGAGTGAGAAAAAGAATAATAAAGCTCCTAATGTCATGTTCAACCATCTCAAATTGTCATAATAGATATATGATTCTTGAGGATTCGAAGGATTGTATCTGACATATATACTTTCACCTCTTCTGTTTTGATTAACAATTTTCTGTGAATCAGAATATGAATATGAAGAAGGTCCACCATAAACAACACCATTAGATGCATATCTTCTTCCACTAATTGTATATTCATAAGTAATTGCTGGAACATAAGTTCCTGATTTCATAAACATGAGTTGCCAATCTCCTGGACTTTTATAATTCAAAGAACTCATACGATTTGTTGGAATACTATGTGATGAAATAACAGTTGCTGTTGTTTTAGGCCAATTAGTAATTGAAGCTGTTTTGATATTTTGATAAAGACCATACAAAAACCATATCAAACCTAGAATTGCAAGAACTAATCCAATTACAAATAATATTCCTGATGTAACATTATCTCTTGCCATTTATTAATTATTTGTAATAAATGTCACTGTAAATATAGAAGATAATTAATTACTTAATGTATTTATTGAATAGAAAATAATAATAGAAAATATTTTGTTTGAATATTGTAATTCAACAATTATGACTGAATTAACACCTGTATTAACAATTGTTGGTGGTGTATTAAGAGCTGCATTATACTCATCTATAACAGGTCAATTCAATCAAAATCTTCCTGTTCCTTATGTAATAACTGGAGCTACATATTCAGTTGTTAATTTAACAACTGGTGCCGTTGGTATTCCAACTATCAATGCCACACAAGATGCAGCAGATTTCTTTAATCTAACTATTCCTCCACCAGTTAATAGTGTTTTTAGATTAACAGCATCATGGACAGCTAATGGAATTCCACAAATGGGAAGTACTTATTTGTATTTCACTTTACCAAATAGTGTTTATTCTCCAAGTTTCATTCAAGGGAGAGGAACAAATACTTTGACTGTTATTGAAGATTTTGCTACTCTTCCAGTGACTTGGTTCCGTAATTATAATCAAATAGCTGTTCAACCTTCAATTGCTATTACAACAAATGGAATTTATGAAGCTAGATTCACAGATGGAACTTTTAATTATATTTCTGCTGTTGAAGTTACTAATCTTGCTCCTGCAACATATATTAGACTTTCTGATGATTTAGGTAATGTTTTCGGAGTTACAGGAACTCCAAGATCAGTAACAACATTGAATGTTTCATTAGTTAGGGGTAATGGAACTTTTCCTGAACCAATTAGGTATGCTATTTATGTGAACAATGTTTATGTATCTGATTTCCCTTCTATTTCATTAACACAATTAGCTGTTGGTGATATTATTGATGTTGTTGCTAGATCTTGTGGTGTTGAAGTAGCAAGAGCAAGAACTTTCATTTTGGGAATTCCCCCTTTACTTATTTGAATCTAATAAATGAATGAATTGAATAATTGTAAAAATCTTTTGTTTTTCATGATAATGAAAAACAAAATTACTTAACAATGCATGAATAAAATTTATGAATATGATTATATTATGAGTGTCAATTTTGAATATTTCAAAAGCTCTGAAAGAGAATCACATACAACTCTTGATGAAAATGGAAAACCTGTGACAGTTGAAAGGAAAAAAGAGGTTATTAAAGATATTAATGATAAAAAACCTCATGTTTATGAATCAAAAAGAGTTTATGAAGATTTTCCACGTGATATTAATAGAAATGTTTTTTATAATCCAATTGGTTTTAATAGAAATTTAGGAATGATAACTGATAATCGAATAATAGGTGGGAACAATAAACAAAGAATGCCGCGAGGTTCAGGTAAATGTAGAGGAATTCCTCCTGGTTCATTAAATGAAGATGGACAAGTTTGTTTACCTCCATTCAAAGGAGATTTTCATGTTAGAGATTATGGTTGGAATAGCGATGATAATGACAGAAAGAGGCATGCAGCTTTATTAAGAGCATCAAGAGCAATTGGAATTGATAAAGTTATGCGTCATATGGATATGGCTGCAAAACTTAATAAGAACAAACAACAAGGGGAAATTCTTGAAAAAGATACTGAATATCTTCGTGAAACTCTTCATAGAAATAAGAAATATTCGAAAAATAATAATTATGGCAAAGAATCAAATGATGATATTTCAGGTGGATGTAATTCTTTCCAAACAAGTCAATCAATGAATTTGAAAATTGATGAAAAAATAGGTCCTTCATTAATGCCAGTTACAGACAGAATGACAGTTCCTTTGAAAGTTGAAGGAAAAGAAATGATATTTACTAATGAAAAACCTATTTCTGGATGTGATTTGGGGAATATTCAATCTGATTTCATGTCATATGAACAAATTGAAAATATTATTAAGAATAGTCATCCTTTGAATGTATTCACAATGTATTATGATGGTGATATACAAGCTATTGCATTGATTTCGAGAGATGATAATAATGGAAGAATATATTTGAATGGCTTTGCTGCTAATCTTGGTTTCAGAAGTCCAATGATTAATTTCATTAGAAAACTATCTAAAGTTTCAAGTAAAGTTCCTAATTTAATTGTTACTGATAAGTTTCATGATGATTTTTGGTCTAAATATGGTTCAAACAAAGACAATAATTCTGGATATTGGATTCTTAATGAACTTTAACTATTGATTTTTAATATTTGAATTTTCATTAATTATGATTATAGTTAATGAAAATGATTATTGATTAATGAAAATTGGGATTTCTTCAATGTTTTGTTTAATAAATGAATTAATTTTGTAATTATCCTTTTCACACAAACTACGATTAACAGAAGGTGTATTATTTTTATCAGTGAAAAAGAAAGGAGCTGATGTTAATAATTCATCATTGATTTCAACAATATCATAATTATTAACATTGAATACTAAACTTGTTCCTGGAAGTTTATTTAACTTTTCATATTGTTTATCTATTTCATTATCATCAGAATTATTAACTATTATTTTTCCTGTTTCAGTTTGTTCTATTCTAAAAACAAATCCTAACATAATGAATTGAATTGAAAAAGATGTAAATAACCAATTCCCTATTATTTTTGTTCCTGAAGGAATGAATATTTTCTTTTGATAATCACAGTAATCATACAAAGTATATAAGGAATCATCAAATATTTCTTTTCTATTATTTTCTGATGTGATTCTGAGAAATATTTGATTACCTCTTTTTGATGTTACATACAAACGTTTCTTATTAGGAAGTATGGAATTATCCATTTGAATATTTCTAGAGAACATTTGATTATTTTTTGAATTAGGCATGATTATTTTCAAAGAATTCAAATGAATCGAATATTCTTAATCAAATATGTGATCTAATAATATTAATTATGATACATAAAATTCCAGAGGAACAATACAAAAATCTTAATAAAATTCCAGAGGAACAATACAAAAATCTTAATAAATTTCCTAATGAACATACATGCAAAGAAAGACATTATCATAATTTTGAATACAAAAAATACCTTGAAGAAACAAAGAATAATGAGAAATTAACAGATAATTCTTCCAATGGTTTAATTACTAAAATCTGGGGTAATCCTGGTTGGGATTTTTTACATTCAGTTACTTTTGGTTATCCAATAAATCCTACTGATGAAGACAAAGAAGATTATATGAAAGTGTTTTCTATTAAAGGAATAGGTCGTGTACTTCCATGTAGTTTATGCAGAGCATCTTACGTCAATTTCATAACAACTAAAGGTTCAACAACAGAATTAACATGGGATGTTATGGAAAGTAGGGAAACATTAACAAAATGGTTGTATAATGTTCATAATGCAGTTAACAACAAATTAGAATTTGAATATTTGTTTACTTATGAAGATTTAGTTGAAAAATTTGAATCATTTAGAGCTCGTTGCCATTCTTCAAGTGGGAATAAAAATCTTGATTTGAATAATGGTTTGAAGAATTATCCTTTATGCGAAAAACAGAATCAAATAAACAAACAAACAAAACAAGAACAAAAAGGTTGTATTGTTCCCAATGATTATAAGAAATTTTCTTATCATAAATATTATGATATTGAAGCTGCTGTTATTCCTTTGAATATATGTATTAAATTACTTCCTTACGCAAAAGCAATTATTCCTAAAGCATTGAATTTTATTAAGTATGCATTTTCTTGTCCTTCTTACTGTAAGTTTATTAAATCAACAAATAACATGGAAAATTATTTAGATTTTTATAAAGATTTCAAAAAGAATCATATTTCATTGTGGAAAGAAAGAAATGATATTTGTAACAAAATAATTAAATATATGAAATTAAACTCTATACCTTCACATGTTAATTACACTCTTACAGTTCATGAATTAATTTTGATAATGCATTTTAGTTCTAATCTTCCAAAATCTGATCTTATTAAAGCGTGTGATACTTTAATGAAAAATCGTAAATTAATAAATTTTCGTTGTATTTGAGTTTTAACAATTTTGTTTTTTGAATGAAAAAGTAAAAGTTAATTACTATTTCCCTATATAGAGTAATAGTAATAATTACTTTGATTTGATATGCATAATAATTGGAAAAGCAATTGGAAAAATGCTAATTCTATTGAAAGAGAATTATGGTATTGGTTGGATGAAGATATTAATGAAAATGAAAATGAAAATGAAAATAATATTGTTGGTGGCAATGAAAAAAGAATAGAAAATAATAATCTATTTTGTGGAACTAATATTAAAGAAAATAATATTCTCAGAGAAACTAAATATGAAATCAAAAGAAATCCAGAATTAATAATTAATAAAGAACCAAATAAGAAAATTAAAGGATTAATAATCAATAAAAATCAAGAATCAAATATTAAGAAAACAGAAGAGTTAAAACTTAACAATAATGAAATGAAAGATGTGAAGATTGAAAGATTAAAGAAAGGTCTTGAAATTTTATCAACAAAAATCAATACTCCTTTTGTTAATATTATAATGATTGTAATAATATTAATAACAATAAATACAATTATTAAAATATTTTCAACATTATTTTTACTTGCTTAATGATCATTAAGTAAGTAAAGTAAATAATTATGACAAATCCATTCCTCTGGTGAAATAAAGTAAATAATTATGACAAATCCATTCCTCTTGTGAAAATACCACAATCAGAAATAATAATTTGTGGATATATTTTCATTGGAAATACTTTTTGACTATCATTAACAAGTTCCAAAACTCTTTTTCCTTGTTCTGAAACAACTTTACCAATAACAATATGATCATCATCGTATTGTTCTTGGAGATTAATATCTGTAAGTGTGATCATAAAATTAGAATCATAGAAAGGCTTTGCTTGAATTCCAGTCCCCAAATAGAAAGGAACTAAACTCACTAAACCTTTTTGAATATGTGGAATAATTTCATCACCAATAAGATTTTGAGGAATTGGTTCATTATTGAAAATAGTTACTGCACTTTTGCCATTATTATTAATAGGGTCACCTGATTGTGCGATGTAATTATGTTCAATGTTATAGAATAGACAATCTTTGTATGATTTTCTTTTAGTAATATCATTTTCATCAACAATAGAACCTTCACATAGTTTCATAAAATTATAACAACCATCAGGGAAGATGTCATCATAAAGTTCAATAACTAATCTACCTAATCTTTCAACTATTCCATCAGAAGGATGTTTGATTGATAAATCCATGAAAACATATGGATATTTGTTTTTCATTTGTGTTTGATTTAATGGATATTGATATTGATTTAATGAAGTTCGATTTGAGAACATTTTGAATAATTATTTTGTTTATTATCCTATTCTTTTTTTAATTATTCTATTCTTGAATAGTATGTATTTCAAAAGATTAACAAATCAAGAAGAACTAACTGTTAATCAATAATACTATTTACAATTATTATAATAAAGTGCATAGAAAAATCAAATGCAAAATACTGTGAAAAGACAAGTATTCAAACATTCAAAACCAGGAGTTAATGATTCAGAATCATTTTCCGTTTATGAAGATTGCAATGATTCTCCTATTGATATGAATCATAATTCTCCAAAGAATAATTTCAATATTCGTGATTATTTCAATTCATGCAATACTATTCCATTAAGCTCTAAATCAAATATTTTTGATGGAAAGAAAGATAATGATCCGTTAGTTCCAAATTGTGATTGTCAAGGAGGAGCTAAACCATGTAAAGGATGTAATGATGTTTGTAGTTTGAGGAATTTAAGAAGTCTTCGAGGAAATAATCCTGATATTTCAAATCAATCAAACTTTGGAAGTATTCCTTTACCAGGAAATGAAACTTTAACAGAATTTCCTGCTGTTACTGAAAATCCATTAGAAGATCCTGTTATTGCTCCAAGAGAATATACTGTAACAACAACTTTGTGTGTTTCAACTGATGCTGATTTTGCAACAGCAGCTTCAATTAATAAAGTCATTGGTGATATTGTTTTTGCTAATCCTCCTCCACCACCATTGGGTCCTGGATTATCAACATTACTTCCATCAGCTATTATTCTTAATGATGTTTTTCCAAATTTGATTTCTGTTGAAGGTTCTATTTACATCATTGGAACAAACTATGATGAAATTAAAGGTTTTCCTTCATTGAGATATGTCACAGGAAGTATTGTTATTGCAAACAATCCTTATTTGACTAAGATACCTGATTTCCCTGCATTACTTACTGTTGGAGGCGGTGTTGTTATTCCTCCACCAATTATTCCACAAAGTTTTAATGATCCTGCTTCAGCAATTAATTTTAATGTTTCCACTAATTCAGCAAGATCAAATGCAACATTCAATGCTTCAAATACAAGAAAACAAACTCAAAAGGGAAATATTCAAACAAAAGTAAATGTTCAAACTAGAAATAATGGACAAAATCAAACTCAAAAGAAAAATATTCAAACTAAATCAACAATACAATCTAAAGCTATTCCAACTCCAAAAATACCAAAATTTAATTATTTTAATATTTCATCAAAACCTTTGAATAATAATTTTAGGACTAATGTCAATGCTGCTAATTTTAATGCAGCTAATATCAACTCCAAAAATATAAATATTGCTCAATTGCTTCCAGATCCTAATGAACTTGATCCAAGATGTGCTCCTGGAATGTTTATTATTTCCAATAATAGTTCATTGCTTTCTATTTATGGAATCAATTGTCTTAAATATGTCAAGAATGCAGTAATTATTGCTAATAATGCTTCATTGAATAATATTGCTGCTTTTGGTTTCTTAAGACAAGTTCCATTAATTGTTATTTTTGGAAATCCTGTTCTTGCATTGATTCTTGCTTTTATTAATTTGTCAAATGTTGTTGATTTGTTTATTGCTAACAACAATATTAATGGAACAGGTCAATTGGTTTTTAGAGCATTTCAAAAATTGTATTCTGTTACTGGACTTTTAGTTATCACTGGAAATAGAAATATTGTAGAATTAGTATTCAACAAATTGAATATTGTTTGTGAAGCATTGATTATTAGATCAAATCAAGGATTGGAATGCATTGCACTTGAATATCTAACTGTTGTTGGTGATTTCATTGTTGAGAGTAATAGAAATCTTTTGACACTCAAATACATTCTTTTGAAACAGATTTTAGGAAGATTGTCAATTGCTAATAATTGTGCATTGAAGAACATCTATCCAGGAAATGATTTAGGATTAATTGCTTCAGGAGTTATTATTGCTGAAAATGGAGCTTTACAAGGAATCTGTGCATTTAATGAAACAACTATAATTGGAGCAAGATGTTTAGCAAATACAGGATTAGAAACACCAATTATTTGTTGTCAATGCACAGTAGATAATCCTGTTGATTGGGTAGCAGCAATTAGAAGAGTTGATTGCGCTGTTACTATCAATCTTCCATTGACTATCTATAATGATATTGTTAATCAATGTGCATATACTCCACCAAATGATTTCTTTGTTCAACTCGCTTATCCAAGTGTTGGACCAAATCAATTACCTCCATTACCAGAAGATGTTCCTGGATTTATTACTTATTCTATCATTGTTTACAGAAATAATAGTTTGAAAGGATTGAATATATTCAATAAATTACGTGTTGCACCAGCAAGTATCAATATTGTTGGTAATCCTACTCTTCATACAATAACTTCATTTGCTGTTATAGGTCATGCTTTGGATGTTTGGATTCGTAATAATCCTAATCTCAGATATTTGTTTGGTTTCTCTGAATTGATTAATGTTAGAGACTTTATTCTTATGGAAAGTACTAAATTACTGAATTTCCGTTCTCTTAAATGTTTGGAAAGTTCACAATTGATTAATTTGGAAGTTGGTTATGGAAATTCAGTAGAAATTGGTAGAAATCCACTTCCTTCTGTTTTCGGATATTTGACTTATTTCCAAGGATTAGAACAACAAACAATGTTATAAATCTTTAAATTTGTTTTCATTCTTCATAAAGAACAAAAACAATAATAAAAAACTTGAAAATTAACAAGAAATTAACAAGAAATTAATGAAAATATTGAAAGAAAAAATTGACATTATTGATTTATTGCAATTCCAAATTGACAATGATAAATTTTGAAGTTTCGAAAGAAGTTCATTAAATCCATTTTTCAACTAACAATGTCAGCTGAAAATAACAACACCAACACTTGCTCTTATGACGATATTGATTTCAATATTGCCAAAACCAATGTTCTCACTGAAGCTGAATGTGGAGCTATCGTCATGAACTCCTATTTTGCTTTTGTTCAACAAAAAGGATACAAATACAAGTTCGAATCCAAGAGAAATCCTGGTACTTTTGAATACCTTGCAACACCTGAAATTATGTATGAATTTGTTGAAGCCATTAGATCTGGCAAATGTGACAACAATGATCATTTATTAGTTGTTACAAACTCCAATTTCAATGAATTCAGACATACAATTGCTAAGTTTAAAAGTACTTATGAAACACAAAATAAGAAGCCAATTGTTTGCCTTTCTTGTGTCTTTTGTCAACATGACAATGCCAAAATCTCTTCTAGTAGTTCTGATGGTTGTTTCTATGTTCAATGTAGAAATGATTTTGAGAATGACACGAAAGGAGATGGAGACAAACTCATGCTCAAGGGCATATTTAAGGTGAACAAAAGAAATACTCTTTCTTATGTGAACAATGGCAAACTTATCAAAGGAAAGTTTTCGATCTCTGAAGTTATCTTCACTGAAAAGAAAACTGGTGCTGAACTCAAGAAGATAATTTGTCCTAAGTACATGGGTTCTTGTGAATTAGGATGTAACAATTATCATTTTTGTAGCAATAAAATCGCTTGTAAAATCGATGGATGCACTTTGATCCACGATACTTTGTTTTGTGATGGAAAAAAGGGACACAAAGGTGAATTTTGTGTTCATAGTCACAATACAAGGGACAGAAGCAGAAGCAGAAGCAGAAGTTCAAGCAGAGGAAGAAGAGATGAAAAGCCCAAGGAGTCTTTCAAACCAGGAAGAGGTAACAAAAATCCTTCTGATAGACAACCCCGTGATAGAACACCTCGTCAATAAATAAATAAATAATAATAATAAGAAGAAAATAAAAGATTAATTAAGAAATATTAATTTCCTAATTAATCATTAATGAATTACAATGAATTTGTTCAGTAAAACAAATGAACAATCCTTACTTGATTTTTTGCCTCCAAATAACAATAGAAGAGATATTAGAAGATTAAAATACAGAGAAAAAGAATTAGAACCAGGTTATTTACCAAAAATATCCAAAGTAACTCCTTCTATATATCTTTCAGGTGTTGATGGTTTGAATGAAAGAATAATAGAAGAGAAAGGAATTAATTATATTCTTTGTTGTACTCCTCATGATTCAATACTTGAAAAACATAGAAGAATTCTAGAAAATTGTGATCAAATGAGAGCAGTTATTTATTTACCATACAATGATTTACTTGAATCTGATCTTTGGCAAAGAAATGTAAATACAATGATTTTGAATTTGAAACTATTGCAAGATAGAAATGATTATGTATTAAAGTATGAAGGATGGCCAATGATAGATATTGGTGCTGATTTTATTGATAAAGTAATTAGTGAAGCTCATGGGAAAATATTAGTTCATTGTGTTGCTGGAGTAAGTAGATCTGTTTCTGTTATTCTTTATTATTTAATGAAAAAATACAATCTTTCATATGATGATGCTTTGAAAATAGTTAGACATAATAGAAATATTGTTGGTCCAAATACTTCTTTTGAGAGACAACTAAGGGAATATGATAAACAAAGAGGAAGATTGAATAAAGAACATATTCATAAAGTCATTTTTGATGTTTGTAAAGAAGAAGATAGATTAGAATCTTTGAAAAATAGGAAACAAGATGATGGAGATTATGAAAGAAATGATAGAAGAAATAGATATAGAGAAAATGATAATAACAGAGACAAATATACAAATAGAAATCATGATAAATTTAGGAATTATGATACAGAAATGAACTATGACAAAGACAAATACAAAGAAAGAAATAATAAATATTACTAATTTCTTTTTACTACTTATGATCATAAATAGTAAAAAATTCGTTCAACAAATATCTATAATTTTCTTAATACATTAAGTTTATTGAAATTAAAAAATCTTTGTATATTATACTTTTGTGCAACGAATGGCTTTTCCTCAACCTGTTAGATCTCCTTATGATTTTCGTAGAGCATCTGAATCTGTTCAAGCTTTAGTTGTTGACAGTGCCCTTGAATATAGAAAACATTGCCTTCAAAGAAGATGTCCTCCAAATTGTATTAAACCTTGTTGCAGGCCTCGACCTCAACCAGTTTATGAATCTTGTTCATCATCTTCTGAATCATCTTCATCTTCTGATTCTGATTGTTCATCATCATCTTCATCATCGGAAGATGAAAAGAAAAAGAAGAATAAGAAATACAGAAAGAAAACAACAAAACATCAAAAGAAGAAACATAATAAACATCATGAAAAGAAACATTGTGAAGAAAAAAGGCCATGTGAAGAAAAGAAATGTGAAACTCTTTGTGATAATAGACGTGATTGTCATACTGCTCCTATTGTAAGAAGAGAACAATACATTATTCATAATGATTGCAATGGAAATAACATTATTGGAGATTGTGATGATAAGGAAAAAATTATTACTGCAATGTCATACACTTATACTTCTGCAATTAATCCAACTTCAACATTTGCTATTCCTGCTGTTACAACTGCAGTTATTGATACTCCAATCACAGGTTGGACTCTTCAAAGTATTCCAATTACTAATTTGTTTGAACCTAATTCAGGAATTATTCGTCCTATTGAACCTGGAGATTACAAAGTTGAAGCTGTGTTTAATTATGTCATTACTCCATTAACTGCAGTTATTGTTCCTCCTGCAATTCCTGGTGCTCTTCCATATATTGGATTACAAGATATTTCAAGTGGAATTGATCTTGCAAGGAGTTTGTTCTCTGGAGATGCAGCTTCTATTGATATTTTTGGTCAAGTTGTTTTCAATGTTACTATTACTGTTACTTGTGGTCAAATTTTAAGATTCCATGTTGTTGATCCTATTGGAGGTATTGCTGTTGTTGGAGGTGCTACTATTACTTTCAATAGTCCAAATGGAACTACAACATTAAACATTTACAAAGTAAGAGAAACTCCTCAATTTGCTATAAGAGCATAAAGTACTTATTCTTACAAATATAGTTAAAAATCATTGTTGTTTATGAACAATAATGATTAAAAATACAATAAAACTTTTTACAATATCATACAAATAATACTAACATAATATACAGTGCTAAACAGATTTTCTTTTACATTGTAAAATACACAGAAAATAGTGTATAATGGCTTCTGCATTGACAAATAGTCAACTTCAAGAACTGATATGCTGTATTAAAGAATATGTTAATGGTGAAATTTCTGCTGCTGAACTAAATCTAAGACAAATTATTGGAAATCTTCAAGGTCCAACGGGGAGACCAGGTAGAGATGGAACTGATGGTACTGATGGTACAGGGAATGATGGGGAACCAGGGCCCCCAGGTGCCGTTTCACCACAAATATTAAGATTTTATGGAACTGGTATTGCTCCATTAACAGTTGGTGCTCCAATAGCAATTGCAACACCTAATTATTTAGTCCCTTATGGTTCATCACTTGATACTGCTGTTATTTCTCTTAGTAGTGGTTTATTGAATATTGCTATTCCTGTTGGATTAGGTTTACCTTCATTTTCTCAATTACTCCCTGCTTTACCAACAATTCCTGCTGGATATACTGCATGGACTGTTTCAGATCCAATTCTTGCTATTTCAACATCGGTTGCACTTGGAAGTGATTTCGTATTTACACTAGGAACTGTTACATCAACCGGTCCACTTACTGCTACATTTGCACCATCACCTGTTACTGCTACGGCTCCAGGTGGAATTATTTTGGGACAAACAATTGTTACAGGAACTGGTGTTGGACAATTTCTTCCAGGTCAACAATTAACTGTTAGAGTAACTTCTGATGCTCTAATTGCGATTGCTGTGGGAGCTATTGCTGAATTTACAGTTAATCTCAGACCTACATAATTACTTTTGTTTTTTCAAATGTTTGTCTAAATTTCCGTATTTTTAATCAAAAATATGGAAAGATTATTGGAAGATTTTTGAAATCCCGAAAATATAGAAAGATTATTGTGGTAAACTTCTATGAAATTATTGGTAAATTTTTAAATACATCAAAAGCATATTGTGGATGTTTAGTTTTTTTCATTATTGCTTCAACATCTCTTCCTTCATATTTCAAAATCTTTTCACCTCCTGGATGAACATTAACATAATCAGTAATATCATAAGTCTTTCCTTGATATCTAACAACTAATCTTCCTTCTTCATCAGGAATATAAGGATTTAATGAACCACCAATTGAATTAATTGTTGTTGAATTTTTTGTTATTGATGTACCTATATTCTTTGATGTATTTGAAATCTTAGTTGATGTTTTCATTGAATCTTTTTGTAATTTAGTTGTTGGAAAGAAAACTGGAGATAAAAAACTCGTTTTGTTATTTGGATTTTCTTTTTCATTATTGTTTTTCTCTTTTGTATTTAATTTTTCTTTTGTATTTCTTTTGTCAGTTAATGTTTCATTACTATTTCTATAAGTTCTACTATTCGTTGGAAATGATGGTGTAATATCATATTCTTTAATTTCTATTCCTTCAAGAGAATTATTTTTTGATTCATTTTGTGAAGGTATTGAAAAACAATCATCAACAAATTGAGCTAATCTATCTCCAATATCTGAAATAATATTTGATAAGAGTTCAACAATTGAAGTTATCAATGTTTTGTTTTCTAATGGATCAACTTCATTTTCATTAGGAATAAATCTAATTCCACCAGGATATTTTTCATCTTCAACGTAAATATTTCTATAACTTCTTGGAGAAATTTTAGTTATTATGAATACTAATTTTTCAAATAATTCCCAGAACCATATTTTTTCAAGAATAGGATTAATCCAAGGAGTATTAGGACAATAATCTTTGTCATGTGGTTTTGTATGGTGTGAAGCATGTTCAGCAGCAGATTGCAATAATGAAGAATTTTGCAACATTGTTATGATCTTTGGTCTATTCTCAATATCCATATGAGCATATTTATGAATTACATCATTCAATGATAAGAAAATGAAAACTGTTATCAAAAATGGATTAGGACCAAAGAAATAAAACAAAAATCCCATCCAAAGAAAAGTCCATGTCGATGATTCCCAAATGAGCTTAACATTAGGAATTTTAGTTACATATTCAGGATTGATGTGATGTAATCTACTTCCCCATATCATTAATTTCCCAATAACAGGTGTAAAGGGAGAAAAATATGTATCTTTAATATGATGATAAATACCCAAAATGATATCAGAAAACAAATAACCTCCAATTATTGAAAAAACAGTAAATAATTTAATAATTTTCATTACTAACTAAACTATTTCTCTTTTCTTTTTCTATTTCTTTTCTTTCTCTATGTTCTTTACCTTTACTCTGAAAAGTAAATTGACATTTGAAAGTATTATTAGAAATTTCGTTCAATATTATTAATAGCAATGATAACAACATTCAAAGATCTTTATGAAAAGAAATTTTTTGCTAATTTCTCTGAATCAAAAAATATATGCAAAAAATTTCCATTTCATTTTGGTCAACCAAAACTTTTTTATGGAACATTAATGTTTTTGACTAAATATTCTCTTCCTGGGGATTATTTTGTATATCCTGGTGCTGCTCCTGGTTATGGAACTGGAATTTTAGCTAAATACTTTCCTGATGTTCAATTTGAACTTTGGGATCCTTTAAAGATTGAAGTTTCAGGACCTAATATCAAAACGTATAGAAGATTATTTGATAATGAAGCTGCTAAACACTATGGAATTCTTCAAGAACAATGGAATACTACAAACAATAGTTCTTTAATTGATGAAAATGAAGTTAGTAATGTTTTCGGAGGGAATGATGATGATAATGATATTATTGATGGTGGTAGAAGATCGAAAAACAGATCAAATAATGCAATAACTGGAAAAAGAATCATACTTATTTGTGATATTAGAAACACTGATATGGAGAAAGCAAAAAGAAGAAAGGATTGGGAATGGATGGATAATATTGTTGAAAATGATATGAAATTTCAATTGGAATGGTGTCGATTAATTAGACCATCAATAGCAATGTTGAAATTTAGATGTCCTTATTATAGAGATATCAATTATCCAAAAGGAATATTGTATTTACAACCATACAATAAACCAGGAAATGAAATGAGATTAGTATTGACTGATTATGATACTGAAGTTACTTATCCTCACAAAATGATCGAAGGAAGAATGTCTGCATTGAATATTGCTAGATGTTCTAAATATTCTAAAAGAAATACTAATGATAATTATGATTTTCAATTGTATGATGAAAATGATCCTGAAATTATTGCTTGGAAAGAAATTATTAGAAAAGAAAAAATAGTTGAGAATTGGGATAATTTATTTGCATTAAATATTATTTATGAATTCCTTAATTCACCAAGAAATACAACAGTTGAAGACAAAAGTAGACAGAATGCATGTATTATTTTCAAAGAAATAGTTGATAAATTATCTAGAATGATGTTTGATAAAGATGATAGTCGTTATTCAGCTATGTTTATTAAAAATTAATAATTATCAATTCTATTGATTAATGGGATTGATAATGTTTTAAATAAGTAAAGTTCAAGTAAGAAAATAATTTATTAATATTAATTACATTATTCGTTGGATAATCAATTATTAATTTGTTGAAGTATAATGTGTGGAACTTATCATTGTGGCCAAAATTGGTGTACATTTAGATTGCCTCGAATTACTATTCCTCCTGTTACAACAGCAGTAGCTCCTATGCCAATTGTTTATCCAAGAAGGCATAGATATGGTAGTCATCATGGACATGGAAGAATGGGAGATAATTTACAACAACATCATCATGACAAAGATACTGTTTATTTCCATCATAAAGAACATCATCGTGATCTTGGACGTAATAGAGGAGTTGAAGCAATTAGAGATGATCTTGTTCCCATTATTGAAAATGCTTTCCCTGTTTTAGATCAATTTGTTGGTCCTTATCTCTCTGGAATTGGAAGTGATTTCGGAAGTGTTTTTCCTGGTGGATATGGTGGTTATCCATGGGGAAGTATTATTGATGATATTTCATACTATGATCCTTATTATTATAATTGGTAAATATAACAATTTGAAAACTATTATTTTCTATGTTTCATTAAACTAAGAAAATAAAATACATACAAATACAAGATTAGTTTCTGATTATTGATTAAGAAACTATTGAAATGTTTCCTAATGGTAGAGGCATAGACCCGAGGTTACGAGGGGATTCAAATTCATTTGACCCGAGGTTACGAGGGAATTCAGCTTTAGTTGACCCGAGGTTACTTAATAATGGAAGAATTGATCCAAGATTACTTAATGATCCAAGGTTACGAGGAGTTGATCCCAGATTAATTGACCCGAGGTTACTTAATTATCCTAATGGTCTTGATAGAAATTATTATGAAGATAGGCATGGAAGAAATAGACATAGAAATAGTTCAAGAAGAAGTAGAAGTAATTCACCTGATTCTGATTATACTTCAAGTTCTTCTGATGATTCCTCTTGCAGTTCAAGTTCATCTTCCAGATCAAGATCAAGATCAAGTTCTCCTGAATATAGAGATAGATATCATAGAAATGATCCAAGAAGAAGAAAACATAAAAATCATAGAAAAAAGAAAGAGAAATGTGAAAAGAAAGAGAAATGTAAGAAGAAAAATAAGAAAGACAAATGTAAAATCGATAAAATTCTTCTTATTGAAGCTCCAATTTGCAAAGAAAAGGAAAATGATAATTGTAAGTGCAAAGAACAAAAGAAATGTAATGATGGTTGTCAATGCAAAAAATCTCAGAGATGTGCCAAAGTAATTATAAAAGAAAACAGTTGTGATCCATGTAATCCTTGTGCAACAACATGCACACAACATGAAGTAACATTTTGTGAAGATGAATGCCCTCCTAAACCATGTTATGAACCACCTAAACCACCTGAAAAAATATACGTTATGAAAAAAACTAAAGTCAAAAAAGAACCAGTTTTCTTATATCCTTTTAATCCATGTAGACATCCAATTCAAAGAGTTTGTCCTGATGCTATTCCAATAGCAAGGTAATTAACAATAAATAGAATACAATCTCTTCTGATAATTATAGATTTCCATATTCTGGGAATTTGTAATAATTGAAGAATAATAGATGTATGATAATTCATTAACTGCTAGATTACCAGGTTCGAGATATGTTGACCCGAGGTTACGAGGGGATTCAAATTCATTTGACCCGAGATTACCTAATAATAGAATAGATCATAGATTACTTAATAATTCTGTTGATCCAAGATTACAAGGAATTGATCCAAGATTACTTAATGATCCTAGATTAATTAATAATTCTGTTGATCCGAGATTACAAGGAATTGATCCGAGATTACAAGGAATTGATCCGAGATTACAAGGAATTGATCCGAGATTACTTAATGATCCAAGATTACTTAATGATCCAAGATTACTTAATGATCCAAGATATTTAAGATCATTAGGTAGAAATGAATATCTAGCAAATCCATATTCATATAATTCCAATCCTTATTTGAATGGGCGAAATGGTGTTAATGATATTAATGATTATGGAAATAGAGGACAATATTATACAAGAACTCCTTACTTAGCATCAGTTGAAGCAGAAAGACAATACAATCTTCCAAGAGTAGGGGGACCTGGACAAGAAATAGATCCTGCTTTGTATGAACAATTAAGAACTGCTAATTCAACAATTCCAGCTTCTTCCATTCCATATGGTCATTATAGAAATGGAAATAATAACCAGCAATTTGATCCTCGTGATTTTTATTATCCTCATAATAATGATTCGGATTCAGATTCAGATTACAGTAGCGATGAAGAAAGAGATAGAAGAAGAAATTCAAAAAGAAAATCTTCTAGAAGAAATAGAAGAAAATATTAATTATTCAAAAGTCTTTAATCAAAAACATTTGAATATTAAAGAGCAAATTAAGATCGAGAAAGAGAACAAACAAACAATAAAACTAGGAAATAAACGAACAAAATTAACAATAATAATCTCCTCTGCCACGAGAATCACGATTGTCAGTATATGAACGATTCTTTCTATTGCTCTTACTTCTGCAACTTCCATTACAATTTTCACTTCTGCAATAATCACAACATTCACTATCTCTATATTCTTCATGATCATCTTCTTCACAATAATCTTCATTATCCCATTCATCCAAATATTTCTCTTCAATGATTACTTTTCTTTCAACAAGTTTCTTACCTTTGTCTCTGTGATGTTGTTTTCTATGATGATCATCATTTCTATATCTTTCTCTTCTTTGACTTGAAGTTTCATCAAATCTTTTACTGTAATAATCATCATAACAATCATCACACCAATCATCAAATTCTCTTCTGAAAATACATTCATCTCTGCAACCAATTCGTGGACCCCTGTATCTTCTTATCCAATCAGAATCATAATCATCAAAACAATAACGTTTACTTCCACAACCTCGTTTGGAATCACAATTACCTCCACACATTCTTACTCACAATTAAACACTCATAACAAAATATTTTCATTATTGTTAGAAATGTTTCATAATTAATTCTATAAATAATAATGTGAGTAAATTGAGATATTTATTAAAATCTATTTTATCATTTACCATTAAGCTGAACTAGGTTATTATTTACAATTAATTAAACGAATTAATGTTAAGAGCTGATTGTCAAAATAATATCCAAGGAGCAGGAACAAATGCTTCATGTGTTAATCCTAATTCTTTAAGACCTCCACCAAATTTATTAAATCCTAGTTGTTTTGATCCTAGATTACTCAAAAAAGAAGTTTGTAGAAGAAGACGAAAAAGTAAACGATGTTCAAAAGATGATGATATTGGTTATGATTCAGAACCTTATAATCTAATTGCTGCTCCTGAAAACACTCCACCATTAGAAATCTTAAAAGAAGCAATGAATGGTTGTGTTCCTGGAATTAGAATTGTTAGAAATCCTGAAAGAAGAAGAATACCAGTTAGTGTTTGGACACACAAAGAATTAGTAACAAGTCAAAATCAATCAGGAAATACAACACGAATAGGTGTTAATGCTGAATTATTAGGACCCAGAGGAATAACAATCTTTGGCAATGTATTACATGTTGTTACTATTTGGACTCATAAAATTCTTTCTTTTAATCGTATTGATGGTTCTCAATCAATAAATCCTATTGAATGTCAGAGTACTATTCATGATAGTGCTTTTCCTTTTGGATTAATTTCTAATGAATGCGGTGGATTCCAAAATAATTCAATATTAGCAGGGATTTCAGGAATATCAAATCAATCATCAGAATTAATTGTTTGTACTAAAACAGGAGCAATTATTGGGACTAATATTACTGGTAATGGAACTAATTCAAAAATGGCTCATGTATTTGTCAATATGAAAACTTCAGGTGAAACACATGTTTACACAGGATTAGCTTCAGCAAACAGAATGTTATATGTAGCAGATTTCTTCAATCATAGAATAGATGTTTTCAATGATAAATTTGTTCCTCCGCCACCAACATTCATTAAGGATGAATTTGGTAATGATGTTCTTGCTTATACATTTGAAGACAAACTAGGTTCTATTCCTCCATTGAAAATAGACACTAATAATTTTGCTCCTCATAATATTGTTGTTATTGGTAATTTTTTGTATATTCTTTGGGCTAGAGTTCATCAATCATTCAAACTAATTCCTATTGCTGGACCTGGTGAAGGTTATATTAGTGAGTATACATTAATGGGTGTTTTTGTTAGAAGATTTGCTGGTGGAGGTCCTGTTAATCCATTAAATGTTCCATGGGCAATGGTTGAAGCTCCTTGGGAATGTGGAATACCTAAATGTAGTAAATTAGTTGGAAATCATGGAGATGGTAGAATACTTATTTTTGATAATAATGGAACATGGCTTGGTGCATTAAGAAATCCAGCTCTTCAAGATATTATTATTGATGGTTTATGGGGATTAACAACTTGGTATCAAGATTTTAATAGATGTGCAGGAGAATTTGATAGTCGTTGGAAAATTTATTACACTGCTTCTAATGAAGATAATAGAGACGGTACTGTTGGAATTATAACATTACGTGATGTTGCTGAAATTTGATTGTTTATTATTTCTTGATCAAGAAAATAATAAAATCATTAGTAAAATAATTGATTTTTAAAGTCTTTAGCATTATATTCTTCTAAGTTTTTGAAGCATTTCACTAAATTGTTGAGTGAAGTAATAATGGAAATTAACTATTATCAATATGTTCTCGAATGCATTCGTTCTCGTATTTGGACTAAATTTCTGAATATTGTTTCATACAAATTAGCTTTGCTTTTCATTAAACCAGTTAGTGAAGTAAAAACTTCAAATAGTTCTTATTACAATAACGATTTAGCTAATGATCCAATCTTTAAGAAAAGTAAAATGGAAATTATGAGAATTATTTGCAAATATTATATGTCTATTATTTCGAATCAAAAAGAATATATTTCTGAAATAGAAAATCATTCAACTGTTAGAATTCTTTCAGAAGAAATTGCAATTGATGATGTTTCTATTGTTAGAAATAATACAATTAATAAATCAAGTGAATATTTCACTGAAAGTATTTTCTTTCAAACATTTCAAACATTACATAATACTCAATATGGAAAAGAAGCAAAAGAATTTTTGTTCGCAGATTTCAAATACAATGATTTCCCTATTGTTGAATATGAAAAAGCTTTTAGTATTATAATTAATGCTAATAATAGTTTCTATGAATATTTTAAGAAATTATTAAGTATTGTTGAAAAACAAAAAGATTCTATTGAAGGAAAAGTTGTTATTTATGAAAATAAAAATTCTAATGATTTTGATTCTCAAATAGTTAAATTTACTATTGAACTTAATAAAGGTCTTGATGAATTAACAGAAGATCCAGAATTCAAAAATAGGGATTATGAATTACGAGATTGCAAGAAAAAACACTTTTCAATATGGGAAGGTTCTTTTGACAATATGCATAAGAGATTCTTTACTGAATATACAAAAAAATATTTGTATGATGATCAGAATTACAATGAAAATTTATATATTCTAATTGCTCGTGTTTTAATTAGATATTCATTCTTTGGAAAAGATAAAGAAGGGATTTTTCTTTCATTAAAACCTGAACTATATCATGATTTTCATAAGGAATTATGTTTTGACAATAAATTTAATATTATTGAAGGATTTGCTTCTCCAATAAATGTCAACTCTGTTATTTATCATAGTTTATTTCCCGATGTTGATAAATATTTTTGTTCTAAGAACTCTTTCAATGTTTCTATCAAAGAGAATTTGATAGATTCAAACAAAACAACGGATATTTTCATACTGAATCCTCCTTATACATTATGGGCAATAAAGAAAATGTCACAATCAGTTGATGAATATTTACAAAGAAAAGAATCTGTGTTTATTGTTTGTTTACCTGATTGGAGAAATGAATCAAAAGTTCCTTATTCTGGTTATGAAATTTTAAAGAACAATAGATATTTGAAATCATTTGATATTGTCAATAATTATAATTTCTTTGATTTTTTGAATGGATTATATAGACCAATAAATGTTCCATCATTGTTTTTTGTATTATCATCATGTGATAATAGAACAACAAATAGAATAACTAAAGTTTTGAGAGAACATTTAATGAATTCGAATGAAGAAATTTAATTATTTCCTTCTCTTTTTGATTAAAAATAGAAGGAAATTTTAACAAATTAGTCAATTAATTTATGAATTCTAATAAACAAACTTTGATTGACAAATTCAAGAATTCTAATGGAATGATTAGATATTGTTTTAGAAAACTTCCAGTGAAATTAAATATTAAAGAATTACCATTACTTTATGATCAATCAATAGATATTTTATTAGATTCTAATTCTCTTAATGAAATCAAAAGTTTGTTTAGTGATATTTCAATTATCAATGATTCTAGAAGTATTATTGGTAATCTATTTGCTCTTTGTAAACGGAAAATGAATGATATTGATATTGATTTTTGTATAGATATGCCATTAATTACTGTAAATAATACAAATATTATACTTGATTATTTTTGTATAATAACAGAAAAATGTGATAGAGAATTTCAAATTATTGATAATTCTGGAACTAATATCTATAGAAAATCAAATAGTATTACTGGTTTTGATCCTGTTGAAGAATCAAAGAAATTCAATCAAACAATAAATTTCAGTAATGGGAAAAGAGGAGGAAAATTAATTATTTTTGTAATTATGAAATATGGATTTAATTATTCAACAAAAGGATATACAAAAGAAGATTTACAATTCATACTTTTTCAAATGAATATTCATGTCATTTGGCTTAATTCATTAGTTACTAAAATGTTAGCTGATTTGGGTTCAATTAGAAAAGAATTTGATGATAATGGTAATGAAATCAAACCAAGTATCCAAGAACAAAATGAAAGAAATAAATCATATAATTTCTTATTCAAATATTTCTATTCTGCATTGGATTCAATGAAGAAATGCAATGAAAATGGTTATGTTGTTATTGGTAATTATTTCAGTCAACATGAAATAATTGAAGATTCCCCATTTATCATTGAATTTAAAAAAGTATATGAAAAGAATAGAAGTTTATTATTCAATAATAGAATGATAACTTTGGATAGAAAATCAAAACAATTTCTAAAAGATCCTTTGTTTAGTAAATGCATTGTTGAGAAAACAGAAAATAATAAATTTAGATTTACATTACCTCCTGATATTAATTCTAGTTCAAATAATTCAAATAGTTCAAAAATCCCTTATGCTCAAGAGAATGAAAAATACAATGAAGCTAATGGAACTATTAAATTTCCTGGAAGAAAAGTATTTTTAAAGACAAATGATTAATATTTCAATAATTATTGAAATATTAAACTAATTGATTTCTTTTGATTATTGACTTGTATCAACAATAGATTCACTCTTTACAAATTTCTTCATTGACATTTGTCTATTAATAGTTTCATTGTTTTTTAAGAATATGTAATTATCTCTGATTTTCAATGTTAAAATAATAGTTTTTCTATTTCCTTTGTCATCAATAATATTTAATTTTGTTCTAATATATTCCCATGATTCATTATCAAGCAAATTAATGAAAACTCCTTGATGTTTTATTCCCCCTTGTATTAATAAACCTCCTGATTTAACTACTTTGTCATAAATACTTCTAATTTCTTCAATTGATAAACCATTTTGTTCTTTAATTTTGAAAGCATCTCTTATTGGAACATATTTAATACTACACAAACCTGGTCTAAGATCACTCATTCTTGCAAGAGGTTCATAATTAGTTAATTTAGTTGAATAAGCTTTGAAATCAATAGGTTTACCAGGTTCAAGTGGAGGAATTCTTGTTGCAAACCATGTATTCAAATTCCAATTATCAATAGACATTATTTCTTGATCTAATTATTTATTGTTATTAATTACATTATATGAATATATGGTGAATAAATCATTCATATTTTCTAACAACTTTTCAATCTTTAAACAGAATGGAAATAAGTACGATGGACAATGAAATAGATGAAATTATTACTAATTCTATGTGGAATCCAGTTGAAACAACAAATGGAGTTAAAGTTTATAGTACAAAAACTAAATATAGTATAATGGATGCATATTTGTTTGAATGCACAACAATTTACTATTCTAAAGAACAAATATTAAATTTCATTTGGAATATTTACAAGAATCATACAAATATTTCTAAATATGATAGTAATATAGTAAAGTTTGATGTTCTCCAAAGTTATTTTGATGGAAATGGTGTTGAAATAATGAAAATAATTCATCAATTGAACAAATCACCAATACCTTATTTAATGAGTCCGAGAGATTTAGTATATAGAATAATTAAAACAAAGGATAGTATTTCATTGAATTCAATTGAAAGTGACTGTATTGAAATTCCTAATGGAACCACAAGAGCAATTATTCATTTTTGTAGATTCGCTGTTTATGAAGAAAATAATTGTAGACGTATTCAATTAATTGGTCTTGCTGATCCAAAAGGTAATTTTCTCCCAATGTTAATTTACTATTATATGAAAAAAATGACTGTAATAATATCTAGATTACTTTCGCCTGGTTTGGAAACTGAATTTAATAATGAATGATTATTCATTATTAAAAATCTAATTTCTTTTTGATTTATAGTTTATAAACAAATGGATAATCTCCACTATGGAGACAATATAGTTATTCTTTGTGGTAATGAAGTGGCCAGTAATTTTATTGATGGTCAAACATTAAAGTTCTCTAAAATAGAACATTATTCTCAAGCTGAATACTTTACTTTGATTGATCCAAGAGAAATATCAACTGTTGTTGAAAACAAAGTTTATTTTCCTGGGATCTTTAATAATGTTTGTTCTCAAATCAAATCTAAATATTGTAATGAAGTTAATCAAGTAAGAGAACAAAATGAAAAGAGAGAACAAGAGAAAGAACAAAAACGGGGAAGAAAAATACGAAACAATGATTCAGTTATATTCAAAAGACAAACTCCTCATTATGAGAAGAAACAATACACATTCCAATGTTTAGTTGCATTAACAAAAAACAGAATAATTAAATTACAATCGCAAACACAATTGCAACAACCAATAATGAAAAATGGTCTTGTTAGTTATCCATGTTCAAGAATAGTTCTTATGGATCTTTTTTCTCCTGGGAAATTATTTACAAGTGGAAAAACAAAAATATCAATTATTTGGAAAATAAATAAGATATTTGATAAATCATTCATAATTACTAACAAAAGAGTTGGAAGAGCATGGTCAGTAAAGAATTCACAATTAAAATTCTGTAGATCTTTAGAATTACCAGCACCCATAAGTTTTGCTCATTTAGATACATTAATTAAAGTTCAAAAATTCAAAGATTTTTTAGCTAATGTTTATCTAAATGGTGCTTCATTAATAACATTAATTGCAATGTTAATTGTTTCTTTTCTTCAATGGAAGAATAATTGTGATTCTGTTAGAAATAATGAAATTAATGAGTCTAAAATTGAAAATGAAATTAATGAAACAGAAATAATTGAATCAAATGAAACAAATGAACAAAATGAAATAATTGAACAAAATGAAACAGAAATAATTGAATTTGATAAAGAAAATATTAATACAAGTGATGAACTTTTCTATGTAGTTTAAGATTTACGTTCTTTTGATCAAAAGAATGTAAATGAAAATTGATTTTTAATATCCTAAATATGATTTTTACTATGTTAAATACCTTTTCTTCTCAATATTTGTAAACTATAATGATAAATATTAACATTCCGAGTTCTGAAAACAATGATACAAAATTAATAATTGTAGAAGAACAATTATTGAAATGTACAATAGTTCATAAGCATTTCTCTGTTAATTTAGAACTTAATAAAGCAAATGATACTGATGGAGGAAAATTCTTCCTTGAGAAATATGAAGAATGTTCTAAATTAGATCTAAATGAATCTATACACATTCCAAATGAAGAGAAACTTAGAAAAGAAAGAGAATACAAATACAATCAAAACAGAATAAAGAACATTCAAATTTCAGACAAAGAAATTATTTTTGTAACTGCTGTTCAATTGGAAAATATTAGTGGAAAATCAATTATTTCAAAAGGAAACAAAACTATATTTGCAGCTTCTATTCCAATAAATGATAAGAAATTAATTTTGATTTTGTTTAGACATACATTATCTATTTATTGTTTGAAAAATAATTATTACGTTGAACTAGCAACAATAAGAAATATATTTGATACAATTGATTACATTAATGAATATTGTAAAATATCAATGCAATCATGCATTCATAATAATGAAATATTCGCAACAATAATTTTGAAAGGCAATGTTTATTTATGGACTATGAGATATTTGTATTCATTATCTCCAGGAGAGTACTGTTGTTTTGTTCAAGACAAAGAGAAATTGTTAATATTAGACACAATATTTTGTAATCCAGAACAAACAAAGATTTCTAATTATAATATTGTAACAAAATGTTTTGAAAAGGAATGGATACTTGATGGTTATTGGAAAGGAATTTTGTATTTCAAAAATGATATGTATATTTGTTGGAGTGAAGAAGAATGTAAATTAATAACTCTTTATGACAATGGAAAATTAGAGATTAAATTAGATATTTTCAATACTTATTCAACAATTGATTGTATTAATGAAGTGAAATTAAATATGAATACTATTGGAATTAGAACAAAGAAAATGATTAAAGTTTTTACTTTTGATTTTGATTATGAAAGAAATGATTACATTTCAATTCCTGTTTTTGATCATAATATTATTACTTTTGATAGAAATATTCAATGGGATTTAATTAGTAATAATATTTCGATTTCTTCTAATTGACTAATTAATTTTCCTTTAATAATCACTAAAGGAAAATTAAAACTATAAACAAATGAAAAGGAAAATTGATTTCTATTTTCTCATTTGTAAACAAATTGTTCCTGGAATATCATTATTACTGAGAATATAGAATATGGATATTTGTGCTAGATTAAATATCAATATCAATAATCATATTTTAGTTCTTATTATGAATTCTCTTTCAACATTCAAACATATGATAAATATTATTGCTATGCTTGATATGCCTGTCGTTATAAATGTTACTAATAATGGAATTATTTGCAATAGATACAATGGAGAAAAATATCTTATTAATACTATGATTAATAATGGAGTTATCTATTTTAGATTAACAGAAGATGATGGAATTCCATTAAATATAGAGAAACCAAAAGAATTAGTAAATGCTTTGAATGGAATTGATGATAATTCTCCATATATTCTTTTAGTTTCAAAAGAAAATCCCGGACAATTAACTATTATTATTTTAACACGAATTTTTGAAGCATGCAATAATCTAAACCTAATTGATAGTAATGGAAATATATTTATTAATTGTGATTTAATTGATAATACATACATTGATCATAATTACTATCTTACTGACACAATTATTGTTAATTTGGGTCATGTTTCTGTTGATGAAGAAAATGATATAGCGGTTTCTCCTGAGAGTTTTGATATGCAATTAGAAATAGATGTCAAAACTTTGACTGAACATACACAAAAATTAGTGAAAAACAAATGTAGTACAGTTGCACTAACTATTGATAAATCTAGAAAGAAATTAATTTTCAAATCTGCTTCATTAAAAAGTGGTTTTGCATTTTCATCAGAAGTTCCAATAACTGAGCCATTTCAACAAAATCAAATGATTAATGGACAAATAATTAATGGTCAAATAATTAATGGTCAACAAGTACAAATGATTAATGGACAACCATTAATTCCAATTGCAGCAGTCAAAAAAGGAAAAGCTAAAGTACAAAATAGATCAATTGTTATTTACAAAGATTTATGTATTGGTGAAAATGTTAATGCATTCCCAAAAGCAGAAAGTTTATTGAAAGCATTAAGCATGGCAAAGCACTGTGAAAATATTATTGTTTTTGTATCAAAAGAAGATACTGTAATGTTATATTTTCCATTAATTGGTCTAACAGGGAAAGCTGCAATTGTTATTCCTCCAATGAATAAAGTTGAAGTATGAATAATTGTAATTCAAGTTTTAAAAATCATTTGATCAAATGGTTTTTAAAACTTATTTAATTTTGTAAACAACAGCAAATGTTCTCATTGTTGAATTGCATTGTGGTCTATATGAAAGTTTTGATGGAAGAATTTTCAATGGATTAACATAACATTTAGTTTTGTGAGTATCATCATATTCATAGTAAATATTATCTTCATTAATCAAAGCAGAATAATGCCCACTTCTAAAACTCGAACCATGTCTAATAATGAATTGTGGAGTGTCATATATGAATTCTTTTTCATAACATTTTTCATTCAAATTACAATTAATAAGTTTAGAATTTTGATCATAACAATGACTTTTTAATGATAAAGTTTCTGGGAATTCGAAATATCTAACCGTTTCAATATTATTGAAAACAATGCCATTAATAGAATCTATGAAATCATTAATTTGGATTATTAATATCTTTGGAGGTTTGACAATTATTGAATTGAATATTTTTCCTCTCTTATGACAATTACTACAAATCTTTGATTCAGATTTATTTTGTTTATTCGAAACATTAAATTTTATTTTTTCATTCAATAATTCTTGAAGGGATTTATCATTCCCAGTATTCCTATTTATTGAAAATGAAATACATTGTTCTATATTTCCTTTGAATCTTGTATTGCAATAAGTACATTTAGAATTCTCATATAACAAAGTAATGAATGCCCTATTGAATGAATTAAAGAAATTAATAGAATTCTTATTAATTTTCCATAACTTATATTCTTCACCTATTTTGTTGTATGTATTAATTGCTAGGGAATTATATTTGTATTCTTGTGTTCCAATAATAGAATTGATTTCATCAATGTATTTTTTGTCTTTTGTTTCTTTGTATTTTTTATTGTTGTAATTAATAATTACTTTGATTTCAGATACATTATTAACAATACTATTTGGAGGTCTTTCAATACATTTTCTAGAATCAATGCTTCCATATTTAATTGTTTCTGAAATTCTCATTATTACTTTTGTAAGAATATCAATAGGATCATCTTGTAAACCTGGAGTAATTATTTCTTGATTCTCAAGTTCTTTATAGAAGGAAAGATTCATTGGATCAAGAATTATTGTTTGATTATTTGATTTTCCAACATATTCAGCTTCATGCATTTCAACAAACAAAGATTTTGTTAAACTTTCAGCTAATTTAGATATTTTATTAATTTCATAAAGATCTTCAATCAAAACATCTTTGAAACTGTAAAGAATTTGCATTAATGTATTGAAATAACAACTATTTCTTTTGTTATGAAAAGTAACTCCAGGAACAGAAGGTAATGTAACTATTTTCTCTTTCAAGAAAGATTTTTCTTCATCAGTTAGATTCAAGTAAACACTTTTCTCCGATGAAATATTTTCTAATCTTCTTTCGCCATGAGAAATGGGAAGATCAAACATATTCATTTGTGACATTATAATGTTCAAAAGAGAAATATTAACATTCAATGAAAAATATTTATTATTTCATTTTTTCATTTCTTAGTAATAGATAGTAACAATGCCAAGAAATCATGGATCTGATTGTAGATGTAAAGATTGTATCATTATTTTGACAAGGAATTATGATCCATTAAATCCTTATTATTCTGGTTATAATGAACAACAATATTATTATTATCCATATCCTTATTATCAATGTCCTACTTATTGTCCTCCGAATCCATTACCTCCTCCTATTCCAATACCACAACCAATTATACAAGATATATTCAGATCAAATGCATTAGCTGCAGCACCATTACAAACAATATCTTCAATTGCTCCTGCTAGTCTTGGAACTTTTGTTAATGGTTCACCAACAATTTCTCCAACTATTAGTACGACGATAACTACATGGTCTGCAACTCCAATTCAAAATATCGGTTTTGGAACTTATACAATTTCTTTGCAAAATGGTGTTTTTAGAGTTCCATTAACAGGAAGATATCATATTGATGTTTCTATTATTTACAATCCATCAGTAGGTGCTCCACAATATCAAACAAGTGTCGAAATTTATAGAAATATTGTTTCATCAAATTCTTTCAATATTTTAGCAATTAATTCAAATTCTCATTTCGTTCCTGAAAGATCTCCTATAAGTACATCAGCAACTGATTTTTTTCAAGCTGGTGATTTCATTTACATTAATGGTGCTCAAACATCAGGAGCAGATATGACACTCGCTTCAGGAATTGTAGAAATTGCTATTCTAGATAGATATAAATTTTGAATTCATAATTCATTTCATTATCTCTCTTTTCTTCATTAAGATAAGAAAGAATATGAGTATTAATCAATACGAAGAAAGTTCAAGAGAAATGCAAAACAAACAAAATAATAATTGTAAAGATTTTCTAGGAAAAATAACATCAAGAAAACAAGTTTCACCTATTGTTCTTAATTGGGATTGTGAGAATAAAATTTATGATGTCAAAATCATTAATGAATTAAAAAATTATTTGAAGAATTCTCCTATGATTCTTTTTCCTGTTTCAATGGATCCAGAATTAGAAATCATGAAACAATTCTTAGAGAAAGTTAATTTTGATTTTTCAGCATTTCTTTCTCTCAGAGGATTAGTTAAAATACAAACAGGAATTATAATAACGGATCCTCATAAAGATAAAAATGTAGTTGAAAAAGCTGATATATTATTTAATTCATTAAAGAATTCAAAGAATGATAATAGAAAGAAAATTCATAATGAAATTGTTAATTTTATCATTTCCAATAAAATAGTTCCAGGAAGATTTTTACATATATTAAAAGCTTCTGGTAAATTAAACAATATTGATAAAGTTTCATTAGAAATATTAGAAGAAATAGATAAGGAAATTAAAAAAGAAAAAGTTAGTTCATTGACTCGTTCAAGAGAATTTGAAAGAAATTTATATGAATATTTAACTTTGTCAAATGTGGAATTCATAACTGAAGATGATATTCGGAGTATGTGTTCAGGTTTTAAAGAAAAGAAAATTAATGATGAAGATGATAATTATGAGAAAATTGTAATGGAAGAAATAGCAACTCCAGATATAGTATTTCCATCAACAATTGGAATAAGAATATCAGGAATTGTTTATTATATTAATTGGATGGATGCAAAGAATACGTTCGGGGATAATGTCCCATTTTTGAGAAAATCATTGACTAAACAATCGTCAAAATATAATAGAATTTATGGTCCTGGTTGTTTTGTTTTTCATTATGGAATGTCTTCAACATTAAAAATACCTGGAACTTTATTATTGACATTTACTTGTTAATATTATTCATTTCTTCATAATCATAAAGAAATGAAATTAAAAATTGAAAATTTAAATTTCTCAGAATCAATTAATTATTAATTTTGCCATTTGTTTTATTATATCTTTTATAATTTACAAAAGTTCTCTATTGATTTTATAGAAATGTTTAACAACAATAATTCAAACAATAATAATATCAATTTGGAAAACAATATTTCTATTGGATCCCATTGTATGAATTGTTTACAATATTTAGAATCATTAATATTTCAAAAATGTAATGATAAAGAAAATATTAATGATGTTGTTTCTAGATATTCAAATATAGTTGAATCAACTAGAGAAGTATTTGAAAAAGAAAAAGAAATTGTTAATGGAAATAATTCTTATTCAATTGATAATAATATAATTGATAGATTTCCTATGCTTAATAGAATCAAAAATCTCCCTGGTTTCAGTAATTATATCAATGAAGAAGAACCAAGTGAAATCAAAAGAAAGAAAATATCTAATTTGATCTCTAACAATAATTATTATTTGTAATGAATTTTATTATTGTTGTAACGTAATTCAGTTTTCTAATACATTTAATCAAATGTATTGGAAATTAAGTATGAGGAACAATATTCAATGTTAATATCATTTGTGATGACGGATTAACAGGAGAACATCTTGATAATGTTGATTGAGCATGTGTACAACCATGTTTTGTATGACCACCAACTCTTGTACTTGCACATTTGAATGGACTATCAATATGATACAAGCATAAACCTGATGGACCATTAGTTGTTACAGCTTCTAATTGCATATTAGAATTATAAAACCAATACAATGGAATACAACTACTTGGACTATCATCATCCCAAATTTGTCCACCAGGAACTAAAGATGTTGTTGAATCTCCTGATTGATCTTTAACACAAAAATATTGACTAGTTTCTCCATTGAATCTAATTTTCATTGCATTTTGATAAACAGCATTAGTTGTTTGTAATGGTGTTGTTGTATACAATGTCGCTGATGGAGACATATCAGAGAAATTTTTTATTGTATAATCAACAGGTGAATCACTGCCACCACCATAAACATCAACAGTTAAAGGACTACCACTACTATTAGTTATTGTGGATAATTGAAGTGCAAATGGTACATTATTTGGTGGTAATGCCATATATGAAGGTATAGATCCAGTAGGAATAGGAAATGGAGATGGAAAACTTATTGGTGATTGTTGTGTTGATGGTGGTGTGTATGTTGAAGGCTGTGTTGTTTGTGCTGTTTGAGTTAATTGATTTATTGATCGTAATTGAGATCTTGGTTTATAATTGTTTTCTTTGTTTGATTGATTATTTGATTGATTATTTGATTGATTATTTTTAGTATTTGAAATATTGTAAGTAATAGAAGAATTATTATTTCGTCTTAATAACCAAATAGCTATTCCAAGACCCAATAGAAGAATAATAATAGCAAAAAAGAATATTAAAAAAACAAAAGTTGAGTTATTTTGATTCATGGACGATATTATTTTGACAATATTATTATTTATTATTTTGACAATACTATTGAGTAGTTTGGCATATTTTTTGTATACGCTTTACAAACTCAATAAAGAAAACAAAAAAACACCATTAAAAAATCCAAATATAACTTATCAATCACCTCCATCACAATATTTAATTCCTTTAATCAATTCACCAAGTAGATTATTTTCATTAAATTTACTTGCATCTAACATTTCTGGGGGAAATTCTGATGTATCATCATCTCCTTATTGTGCTATGCTTTCTAGTCCTGGGACTCCAGGAAGTTCTATTTTATTAAGTACTTGTGGTTCTGGAGTAACATTTGAAAGTAGTTTGTGGACATATTCTCCAGGTTCACAATTAATTAAGAATCAAAAATACAATCAATGTATAGGAATATCAAATAATAAATTAATGAGTGTTAATTGTGTTCTTGGTTCACCATCTCAAAGATGGATTTATGATTTAAATTCAGGAAGAATTATGAATTCTGTTACAATGAATAATTGCTGGACTTATTCAGATAATGAAATTATCATTGGTACATGTACTCCTTCTTTATCAAATCAATGGTTAATTACTTAATATTCTTAAAAACTATTATTGATTAATAGTAGTTTTTAAAATTATAAAAGAAAATCAAAAAATCATCAATGAATGAGAACAACAATGAATGAGAACAACAATGAATGAAAATAAGAACTAAGGAGAAACAAGAATAACTCCGAAACACGTTGAACTTGTTGATACTTTACCTGCTGTTGTTGGTGAAGGTACTAAACAATCTGATGAAGAATTATTGGGATAAAATTTTCCTGAATCTAATGTCCATGTACAAGTAGAACCACTAGCTGCACAACTAGCTGATGCTGAATTCAACGAAGCTGCAGTACCATTATATAATAGATATTTTCCTGTGCTTGCATTAACAACACCTGGAGAACTAACACTCCAAATTTGATTATTATCTGAACTATCACAAGCAACTAATGTTGGTGATGTTCCACTACCAGGATCAGCTAAACAATAATTATATGAAATCATAAACTTTTTTCCTGCTGAAGGAACAGTTGAATATGTTGATATTCCTCCATTATTACCACCACCACTACCACCACCATTTCTATGAGTTAACCAATAAATAAACCAAATAATTCCAATTATTAAAATTATTACGAGAATTACAATAAATGCAATTAACATTATTTTCTTTGATTTCTTTTCATCTTCTAATTGTGTTTTCAATTCAGAACAAGAAGCATTTGTTGAAGTAGAACTTGTTTTCGTTTTAGTAGTTGACATTCTTTAATCCAAATTTAAATTCTTAAAGGACTAAATTTAAAATCAGAAAAGAAAAGAAATAATGGAACGTTAATAAGAACACATGAGAAAAGAAATAATTATTGTAAGAAAATTAAATAATGGATACTAAAACTCGTGTTTCATGGATAATAGCAATAGTAATAATAATTGTAGTAATTTTAATAACTGTAGGTGTTGCTATTTGGTTACATAGAATAAGAGAAAAAATTAAAAGAGATTTGGGTCGTGATTCAAATAACACATCACCAACAACAGGAAATACTCCTGTTGAGCCTGATATTGCAGATCAAACACCACTTAATTTATCAGAACCTTCTTCACCATTTAGAATATCACAAACTGTAAATGGAGTTAAGTTATGTGTTAATGCTCTTAATATTGCTACTTCTCCTGTAAAAATAGACGTTTGTCAATCAACTCCTCCAACAGGTTATTCAACAGATCAATGGATTTATTCTCCTGGATCATATCAATTACAACCAGCTAATGCTTTAGGATTTTGTTTGTATTTAGATACTATTAATGATAAATTAGGTGTTGATTTTTGTGGTATTGAAGATACAAGTCTTCTTTATGAATGGGTTTGGACAACAAATAATCAATGGCAACAAGGAACACCTAATTCTATTAAATGTATGGCTCCTGTTCAATCTCCTACTTCTGTTGGAATGTTTCTAACAACAGTTCCATGTTCCCCAACATCTTCATCCAATACTTGGAATATATTATATCAAACAAATCCAAGTAGTTAATAATTCTATTTCAATGCTATTAATCAATAACATTGAAATTTTAATCAAAATAGTAAGATTAGGTTAATAATTTCCATAAACTTTTATTAGAATTACAATCTCCAATAACAATATCATTTGCTGAACCTGAAACACTCAAACATTTATTGACATGAATTTCTGATGATCTAAATATATAATCACTTGGTGTATTTTGTTGTATTGGAATCCAAGGACCTGTTTTTTCACAATTACCAACAACAATATTATCATTTGAGATATTTAAACATACACGTGCTCCTTGTGTTGGGATTTCTTGTGTTAAATTTCCATTTGAATAAACAAATATATTAGAAGGATTTGTTGAATTACAATTATTTAAACCTAAAGGACTTATTGATAAACATTGATAATTGTTTGGTGAAAATGTTGTTTGCATTTGAAACACAGTATTATTATTTAATTGAGGATTGTTGGAAAGTATTATTATAAATATTACAACAACAATTCCAATCAACAATAAAATAAGAAAGAATAAAGTTATAACTAAATAAAATTTGTCCATTTATAAAAATTATTTTCAAAATGAATAGAAACTATTATTATGATAATAGAACTATGATCGAAAATAATAATTTTCAAAATCAACTTCAATCAGAGAATCAATTAGAACAAAGAAATCAATTAGAAACTATTCCAAATGAAATAATAGAGAAATATGAAACTATTATTATTCATGATCCGATTGAAATCTCTTTTGATGATAGTTCTCAATTAAGAAAATATATGAATCCAGAGGAAACACTTGATTTTATTAATAGAATCAAAAAAGAATATGGTAATGAATGGAATTATTGGAATCTTGAACAAATTCATGTGGTTAATTCAAGAATACATAAATCACATAATTCAAAGATATTTGCATTATTGAAAAATAAACCAATAGTGTTCGTTTCTATTGATGAAATCATTGCTGAATTAATAGATATTATTATTCATTTGAAGAAATATGTATTGAGTTGTAGAGATCATTTCACATATGATGTTATTCATAGTTTCACAACAAATTGTGATGAAATTTTTAATAAGAATAGTTCTGAAATTAGTGGATTAGTTAACATTGACACTGAAAAAAATGTTATTGTTCTTAATGAAGAAGGTAATGGATATTCAAGGGAAAATGTTTTTGAAATTGATAATAATAACCACAATAATTCAATAACAATTATCGGAGATATTTCATTCCCCTTGGTTATTGGAAATAAAAAACAATATAGTAATTGGCATAATTTTTTAGATGAAAATAAATTTGAACATTGGGAATTTAATGAAGAGAGAACTGTTTGTACTGCTAAATATTCTTTAGGTTCATTAAAAGAAAAAGTAATTGAATTATCTGTGTTAATTGGAATTAGTAGAATTATTGGTATGGAAACTTATTGTTCTTTAGCTTTCAGAGAAACTATTACTAAAACTTCTAATAAAGAAGTCAGTGTTGGTGTAATAATTGCTTCTCCAATAGACAAAAATATTTCTGTTTTCATTTACAATAAAGAATGTGATAAAGCATCTATTGTTGTTCCTATTCCTGACAAGAATGTTAAAGAAACTATTGATAAGCAAGATAATAAAACAAGGAAAACAAAGAGAAAAATCAAAAACAAGAAAGAAAAGAATTCATTAATTAATGATTATTGATTAATGAATTAGCCTATTTTTAATATCGAAACAATAATGACCGACATGTGTTTTAGTTTGATTATTAATTGCAAAATATGATATTTTACATGTCAAACAATAATAAATCCCACATTTCTTACAAATGAGTAATGTTATTGATCTATAATGAATAGTTCCACAGTTTTCAGTCGGACAATAAACATATTTCCATTGATTTATTGAAATGAAATAATCAAGAGATTTTTTGATTCTTTTATTTCTTTCATTGAAAGATAGTAAATGGATATATTTAGCTTGTATCAATGATTTACAAACAATGCATTTTGTATAATATTCCTCTTGTAGTATATGTTTCTTTAGACATTCTCTACAATAAGTATGTTGACATCGTAAAGTTATTAATCCTTCATTAATATCAGATTCTAATTGTGAACATATACAACATTTTTCTAATATTTTATAATCATTTCTTTTGAATATTGAACTAAACTTTAGATTCTTAAATCCTAATAATTTTGTTTCGAACAAAGTTATTCTTAATGGATCAAAATGATTATTAATTTTCATAATTACATTATTTGTTCTATCTGGATTTACTCCATTTACTAATAATTTATTGTTTTTCAGAGTTACTTTAACTAAAGGATCAAAATTAAATAGCAGAAGAAGATCTTTGTTGATTGAAAAGCTTTCATGTAATGTTATTATTTTGCATTTTAACATACATGAAACTAAAGCATTTACTTTGGATCTTAAAAATGGTAAACCTCCACTTATAACAACAATACTTTTATAATCATTGTAAGAATATACAAGTAATGATGGACAAATAGAATCATTAATAATTATTTTAT
>Ga0164242_10000201_pt1 | contig 74622 bp, 69 predicted proteins | sample OricomgcompostMG_FD_108783 | JGI IMG/M metagenome (GOLD analysis project Ga0164242, IMG submission 108783) | Miracle-Growth compost microbial communities from Emeryville, California, USA - Original compost - Miracle growth compost (MG) ... | reverse complement strand
TTCGTCGGGCAGAAGGCGCGCCACGAGCTCGGCCGCTACTACAGCGCCGCCAACGTATTCGTCACCACGCCGTGGTACGAACCCTTCGGCATCACGCCGCTGGAAGCGATGGCGTGCGCCACGCCGGTGATCGGCGCGGCCGTCGGCGGCATCAAGACCACGGTGTTGGAAGGCGTCACCGGCTACCTGGTGCCGCCGAAGAATCCGCAGGCGCTGGCCGACCGGCTCGCATTGCTGCATGCCGATCCGGCCCATGCGCGCCGCCTGGGCGAGGCCGGCTGTCGCCGCGCGCACCAGTTCTATACCTGGCGCAGCGTGGCATCGCGCGTGGCCGCGCTCTATGAAAGCGTGATCGACGAAACCGTCGCCAGTATCGCCGCCGCTGCCGCCACGCGCCTGCCGGTGGTCGTGCAGGGCGGCGCGCTGCAGAATTTCAACCCGAATTTCAACTCGCTAAGGGAAACGTGAAATGGGAAACATGATGGAAAGCATAGAATCCGCCGAATTGGCACAGGACCGGAGCCTGCTCGGCAAGACCGTCCTCGTCACCGGCGGCGCCAGCGGCCTGGGCGCGGCGATGTGCCGGCTGCTGGCGCAATCCGGCGCCAACGTGGTGGTGGCCGACCTGCCGGAGCGCGCGACGAAATTCGCGCAGAGCGTGCAGGCCAACGGCGGCCGTGTGCAGGGCCTGGGTCTGGACGTCGGCGATCCGAAAGCGGCGGAAAAGGCGATCGCCGACACCGTCGCCGAATTCGGCCGGCTCGACGTGCTGATCAACAACGCCGGCACCGACAAGACGCTGCCGATCGGCGAGCTGAGCACCGACGACTGGCTGCGCGTGATCAACACCAACCTGAACGGCCCTTTCCTGCTCGCCAAGTTCGCTTCCGAGCACATGAAGCAGGCCGGCGGCGGCCAGATCGTCAACGTCGCCTCCACTGCCGCCAAGCGCGCGTGGCCGAACGCTTCGGCCTACCACGCCAGCAAGTGGGGCCTGCTCGGCCTGTCGCACGCGATGCACGCGGAACTGCGCGGCGCCAACATCCGCGTGACCGCGCTGGTGGTCGGCGGCATGCGCACGCCCTTCCTGCTGGACCGCTTCCCGGACATCGACGAATCGACGCTGCAGGACCCGATGAACGTGGCGCGCGCGGTCAAGTCGGTGCTGCTGCTGCCGCCGGATTCGGTGGTCGCCGAGATCACCGTGCTGCCGCTGCAGGAAACCTCCTGGCCCTGATGGAACCGCGATGGGAACCACGATGGGAACGGCGACGGGAGCGAGGAAGACGCGCGCGATATTCCTCGACAAGGACGGCACGCTGATCGAGAACCTGCCGTACAACGTCGATCCTGAGCGCATCGTGCTGACGCCGCGCGCCGGCGAGGGCCTGCGCCTGATGCAGCGCCTCGGCTACCGGCTGCTGGTCGTCAGCAACCAGCCCGGCGTGGCGCTGGGCCGCTTCGACGAGCGCGCGCTCGACGCGGTATGGCGCCGGCTGCACGTGCTGCTGTGGCGCGAGGGCGTGCGGCTGGCGCACTGCTACTACTGTCCGCATCATCCGCAGGGCGCGGTCGACGCGTACGCGCTGGACTGCGACTGCCGCAAGCCCGGCCCCGGCCTGCTGCTGCGCGCGGCGGCCGATCACGGCGTCGACCTCGCGCGCTCGTGGATGATCGGCGACATCCTGCACGACGTCGAAGCCGGCGCCCGCGCCGGCTGCCGCACTGTCCTGATCGACAACGGCAACGAGACCGAATGGGCGCTGTCGCCGCTGCGCACGCCGGACGCGCTGGTCGTCGACCTGCTGGAAGCGGCATGGCTGCTCGAATCCGAGGAGCTGGCGCCAAGCGCCGCGCTTCCCGTCGCATCGGAGCATGTGTACGCATGAGCAGCAGCAAATGGCAGCAGGCCCGCAACATCCTGTGCATCCGCCTGGACAACATGGGCGACGTGCTGATGTGCACGCCGGCCATGCGCGCGCTGCGCGCATTGATGCCGGCGCGGCGCATCACGCTGCTCGCCTCCGGCAGCGGCGCCGCGGTCGCGCCCTTCATCGCCGAAATCGACGAAGCGATCGCCTACGCGCCGCCATGGATCAAGAGCAGCAGGCCGCACGATCCGGACTGCGACCTGCGCATGGCGCAGCTGCTGCGCGAACGCGCGTTCGACGCCGCCGTCATCTTCACCACCTACAGCCAGAGCCCGCTGCCGGCGGCGATGCTGTGCCATCTGGCCGGCATTCCGCTGCGCCTCGCGCACTGCCGCGAGAATCCGTACCAGATGCTGACCGACTGGGTGCCGGAACCGGAACCCGAGCAGGGCGTGCGCCACGAGGTGCGGCGCCAGCTCGACCTGGTGACCACCGTCGGCTGCCGCACCGGCAACGAGCGGCTGTCGTTCACGGTGCCGGAGGAAGATCGCGCCTGGGTACAGCGCCGGCTGCTGGCGCACGGCATCGGCGTGCGCGGCAAGCCGTGGGTGCTGCTGCATCCCGGCGCCACCGCGCCGTCGCGGCGCTATCCGGCCGCGCACTGGTCGCGCGTGGTCGCCATGCTGGCGGCGGACGGCCTGGATATCGTGCTGACCGGCGACGGCAGCGAGGCCGACCTGATCGCCTCCATCATGCGCGACGCCGGGCCGGTCGCCGCCACCGTGCATTCGATGGCGGGCCGGCTCGATCTCGGCCGCCTCGGCGCGGCCATCGCGCTGGCGTCGGCGGTGGTGTCGAACAACACCGGTCCCGCGCACATGGCGGCGGCGATCGGCACGCCGCTGGTGGACCTGTACGCGCTGACCAATCCGCAGCACACGCCGTGGCAGGTCGCCAGCCGCGTGCTGTTCCACGACGTGTCCTGCCGCTTCTGCTACAAGAGCGTCTGCCCGCAGGGCCATCACGACTGCCTGGACAAGGTCGCGCCGGCGCAGGTCGCCGCCGCCGTGCACGGCCTGCTGCGCGAGGCGCCGGATGCGCATCCCTGCGCAGCGGAAGTCATCTCGTTCCGGCAATGGCAGGAACGCCGTGCGCGGCGCGGCTGAAGCATGAAGGCGAACGCGTTCAGACGGCGCGCGGCGTTCGGACAGCAGAAGCAGATGGAAGGCGAATGGAAGGCGGCGGGGCCGTCATGGCTGCACGGCTACCATGCGGCAACGCCCGCTCGCAGCAGCGTCGCCGGAGACTGCGCGGTGAACATGAAGCGACGCCCTTCGGTCGCGTGGCACCGCGCATCGCTTCCTGTCCGCATTCCCGCGTGCCGCCGGCCGCTTGTCGAGTCCGACAACAACTGAAGCATTCCGCTGATACCCGGCGGGCGTCACTTTGCCTATAGTCGTCTGACGGAGACACCAACTGTCGCCGGCCCGCGCGATGTCCGGCCGGCGCACGACCGGACAAAGGAGCGGCATGGAGCGCAAGATCTTGGTGGTGGGCGGCGCCGGCTACATCGGCTCCCACATGGTGAAGCTGCTGCGCGCGCAGGGTGAGGAGCTGGTCGTGCTGGACGACCTGTCGTCGGGCCATCGCGACGCGGTCCCGCCGGATGCCGCCTTCGTCGAGGGCAGCGCCGGCGACGCCGCCCTGCTCGATCGCCTGTTCCGCCGCCACGGCTTCGATGCCGTGGTCCATTTCGCCTCGCTGATCCAGGTCGGCGCATCGGTGCGGCAGCCGGGCACCTATTACGCCAACAACGTGGGCCACACCATCGTCCTGCTCAACGCGATGGCGCGCCACCAGGTGCCATGCCTGGTCTTCTCGTCGAGCGCGGCGATCTTCGGCGATCCGCGGTATGTGCCGATCGACGAAGACCATCCGTGTGCGCCGATCAATCCGTACGGCCGCTCGAAATGGCTGATCGAGCAACTGCTGCCCGATTACGAGCACGCGCACGGCATCCGCCACGTGTGCCTGCGCTATTTCAACGCCGCCGGCGCCGATCCGGAAGGCATGCTGGGCGAACGCCACGAACCGGAGACGCACCTGATCCCGCTCGCGCTGCGCGCGGCGATGGGAAGCACGTCCCGCTTCATGCTGTACGGCGACGACTACGACACGCCGGACGGCACCTGCATCCGCGACTACGTCCACGTATGGGACCTATGCATGGCGCATCTGCTCGCGCTGCGCCATCTGCGCGCCGGGCGGTCGTCCGACCGCTTCAATCTCGGCAACGGCAACGGCCATTCGGTGCGCGACGTGCTGCAGGCGGTGGAACAGGTGGTCGGCAGACCGGTGCCGCTGCGCATGGCGACGCGGCGCGCAGGCGATCCGGCGGTGCTGGTCGCCGACCCCACGCGCGCCCAACAGCTGCTCGGCTGGCAACCGCAATATGCCGCACTGCGCGACATCGTCGCGCATGCATACCGGCATGAAGTGATGATGGAAGAAAGGATCCATGCGGCACCGTGACCGGTGACGGCGTCGGCTGCAAAGGCGATGCATCGTCCAGCGTGTGCCGATCGTCCTCCTCCCGGTGGGCGTTCTCGTTCGATGAAGCGCGCTCGCCCCTTCACTATGCGGCCGCATCAGCCCAGGCCGCTGCGCAATCCATCATATGGTGCATAGGCTTTCCTGCCATCCATGGGTGGGACAAAACGTCTTATCCCCTTTGCGCGAAACCGGATGTATATTGGGTTCGTAACATCGCATGGCGGCTCGTTCACGTCCGCCATGCCCGGTGATTCTACCGGCGACGAAGCGACAGGCAACAGGTATCGCGAAGCCCTATTCGGCTTTCGCGCAGGTAAGTTTTATCTTCGGCCGCCACCCTGCCGTACGCCGGCGTTGTATCCCGTCGTCATCGATGGCACTTCCGACCGCCGCCCGCATCGAAGAGCGAACCGCCGGTTTGACGACGTCCGCTCGACCGCGACAACGTGAACGCGATCCGTTTCATCCGGCACCTGCCGCATGGAACCTGCAGGAGGTAACGCACTATGCGATCTGATGCCTACCCGGCTGCACGGAGGAAAGGAGCCATGCCATGTTCGGCTTGAGCGCACTCCAACTTGCCCGCATGCAGTTCGGCTTCACGATTTGCTTCCACATCATCTTCCCGGCGATCACGATCGGGCTGGCCAGCTACCTGACGGTGCTGGAAGCCTGCTGGCTGAAGACGCGGCGCGAACATTATCTCGATCTCTACCACTTCTGGTCCAAGGTATTCGCCGTCAATTTCGGCATGGGCGTGGTGTCGGGCATCGTGATGGCTTATCAGTTCGGTACCAACTGGAGCGGCTTCTCGCGCTTCGCCGGCGGCATCACCGGGCCATTGCTGGCCTACGAGGTGCTGACCGCCTTCTTCCTTGAGGCGGGTTTTCTCGGTGTCATGCTGTTCGGTCTGAATAGCGTCGGGCCGGTGCTGCACTTCCTCTCGACCGCACTGGTCGCGCTCGGCACGCTGATCTCGACGACCTGGATCCTGGCTTCCAACAGCTGGATGCAGACGCCGCAGGGCTTCGAGATCCTGAACGGGCGCGTGGTGCCGACCGACTGGTTCAAAGTCATATTCAATCCATCCTTCCCGTACCGCCTGACGCACATGACGATCGCCGCCTACCTGGCGACCGCGCTGATGGTCAGCAGCGCCGCCGCCTGGCACCTGCTGCGCGGCAACGACAACCGCGCGATCCGCAAGATGCTGTCGATGGCGATGTGGATGCTGCTGATCGTGGCGCCGATCCAGGCCGTGGTCGGCGACATGCACGGCCTGAACACGCTGAAGTACCAGCCGGCGAAGATCGCCGCGATCGAGGGCCACTGGGAGAACGAAGGCAACGACGGCACGCCGCTGATCCTGTTCGGCCTGCCCGACATGCAGCGCGAGGAAACGCGCTACAAGGTGGAAGTGCCGCACCTGGGCAGCGTGATCCTGACCCATACCTGGGATGGACAGATTCCGGGACTGAAACAATTCCCGCCGCAGGACCGGCCGTTCTCGCCGGTCGTCTTCTGGACCTTCCGCGTGATGGTCGGCCTCGGCCTGCTGATGATCGCAGTCGGCGTATGGAGCGCGTGGCTGCGCTGGCGCGGCACGCTGTGGTCGAACCGGCTGTTCCTGCGTTGCGTGACATGCATGGGACCGGCCGGCCTGTTTGCCATACTGGCCGGCTGGATCACCACCGAGATGGGCCGCCAGCCGTGGGTGGTGTACGGCATCCTGCGCACGGCGGACGCGGTCTCGCCGCATGATGCCGGCCAGGTGGGCCTGACGCTGATCGTGTTCGTGCTGGTCTACGTGGCGGTGTTCGGCACCGGCATCGCGTATCTGCTGCGCATCCTGCGCAAGGGACCGCACGACGACGAAGGACTGGCGGTCGAGACCGGCGGCCCCGGCCTGCCGCAGCAGCCGATGCGGCCGTTGTCCGCCGCGCACAAGTCCGACCGCGACGATGCGGCCGACGACGAAAGGAGCTGAACCATGGGCGTCGATACTTCGCTGATCTGGGCCGTCCTCATCCTGTTCGGCGTGATGATGTACGTCGTGATGGACGGCTTCGACCTGGGGCTGGGCATCCTGTATCCGTTCTTCCCCGGCAAGAGCGAGCGCGACGTGATCATGAACACCGTCGCGCCGGTGTGGGACGGCAACGAGACCTGGCTGGTGCTGGGCGGCGCCGGCCTGCTGGCCGCCTTCCCGCTCGCCTACTCGGTGATCCTGAGCGCGCTGTACCTGCCGCTGATCTTCATGCTGATCGGGCTGATCTTCCGCGGCGTGGCCTTCGAGTTCCGCTTCAAGGCGCTGGAACGCGAACGGCATTTCTGGGACAAGGCCTTCATCGGCGGCTCGGTGGCAGCCGCCTTCTTCCAGGGCGTGGCGCTGGGCGCCTACGTGGAAGGCCTGCCGGTGGCGAACGGCGCCTATGCCGGCGCCGCGCTCGGCTGGCTGGCGCCGTTCCCGATCTTCACCGGGCTGGGATTGGTCGCTACCTATGCGCTGCTGGGCAGCACCTGGCTGATCATGCGCACCGCCGGCGAGATGCAGGCGCATGCCTACCGCATCACGCGCCGCCTGGTCTGGCTGCTGCTGCTGTTCATCGCCGCCGTCAGCGCGTGGACGCCGCTGTCCGATGCGCAGATCGCGGCGCGCTGGTTCACGCTGCCCAACCTGTTCTGGTTCGCGCCGGTGCCGCTGCTGGTGGTGCTCACCGCCGTGCTGCTGCTGCGCGCGGTCGCAAGGAAGCGCGACGCCGCGCCCTTCGTCTACACGCTGGTGCTGGTCTTCCTCGGCTACAGCGGCCTGGGCATCAGCCTGTGGCCGAACGTGATCCCGCCCGCGGTCTCGATCTGGGACGCCGCCTCGCCGCCGCAAAGCCAGGGCTTCGCGCTGGTCGGCGCGCTGCTGATCGTCCCGGTGATCCTGATGTACACGATCTGGTCGTATTACGTGTTCCGCGGCAAGGTGCGCCACGGCGAGGGATATCACTGATGACTGCGCCGGAAGCCTACCGCCACAGTCCGTGGTGGAAGAAGCTCGGCTGGCTGGTGCTGATCTGGGCTGCCAGCGTGGCGGCGCTGGCCGTAGTGGCGGGACTGCTGCGGCTGTTGATGAATGCGGCTGGGTTGACGGAATAGGAATACGACTGCCGACCGCTTCCACTGCTTCCACTCACCCCGTTAGAATGCCCTCTTTCACCCCGGAGAAACGACGATGAAATCGCACTACGAAACCTACAAGGGCTGGGCCGTGTCGGTACAGGTTTCGGCACACCTGTCGCGCATCGACACCACGCGGCAGGCGTCCGATTACATGCCGCGCGTGGTGGTGACCGAATACACGGCCGACGGCTTCAAGGATCGCGAGGTGGCGGACGGCCATTCGTATCCGACCATCGACGAATGCATCGCGCACGGCATCCGGACCGCGCACGAATACATCGACCGCAAGACCGCCACCGTCCGGCAGGCCGCCTGATTCCCAGGCCGGGCAGAAAAGCCCGCCGTGCGCGGGCTTTTTCTTGCACTTTTTCTTCACGGCTTTGCGATGGCGGTTTGCATCATCCGTGATTTTCCGTTGTGCCTGCCAGTACTCGCACTCCAGCTTCACGCGCATCCCGTCATCGGCTGCGGCTGCTGCCGCTCGCCATGAAAAAGAAAACCATCCTGTTCCGACGCGCAGCGACCGATTGAACGTCTTCCAGGAACGTTCAACCCGGCATGCCCGGCGCCGCGCGCACCGCGCGTGAGCCGTAGTTGTTCGCGTAGATCCACGTGAATTCCGCGCCGAGCAGGAAAATCTGCGCCGAGTAGTACACCCACGCCAGCAGCAGCGCGATCGAACCCGTCGCGCCGAATCCCGAGCTCATGCCGGCCCTGCCGAGATATAGCCCGATCAGGTACTTGCCCGCGGTGAACAGCAGCGTGGTCGAGATCGCGCCTATCCAGACGTCGTGCCAGGACAGGCGCACGCGCGGCATGAACTTGTAGATCACCGAGAACAGGCAGGTGAAGACCAGGATGGAAATGAGGAAATCGAGCGCCTGCAGCACCAGCTGCCAGCTGCCGAACCATCCGGCCCACCACTTGCCGAGCGCCGACAGCGCAGCGCTGACGATCAGCGACACCACCAGCAGGAAGCCGAGGCCAAGCACGAAGCCGAAGGACAGCAGGCGCGAGCGGATCAGGCTCCAGATGCCGCTTTCCTTCGCTGCCGCCGGCACGCGCCAGATGCGGTCCAGCGCGCTCTGCAGTTCGACGAACACCGCGGTCGCGCCAATCGCCAGCGTGATCACGCTCAGGACGGTGGCGACCGCGCCGCCTGACGGCGTGCTGGCGGATTTCAGCAAGCCCTGCACCGCCAGCGCGCCGTCGGTGCCGACCAGGCCGCGCAGCTGCGCGACGATCTCGCCCTGCGCCGCATCCTGCCCGAAGATCATGCCTGCCACCGCGATCGCGATCACCAGCATCGGCGCGATCGAGAAGATCGTGTAATAGGCGATGGCCGCGCCCATGCTGGGCGCGAAGTCGTCGATCCAGGCGTTGACCGCCGCCTTCGCCATTTGCCAGCCCTGCCGCCACCAGCTGCCGGGCGCGATCCGCGCCACCTGCGACGCCGTTTGCGCCGCCTGTTCGACGTATTGCCGCGGCGACGGCGCATCGCTCGCCGACGCGCCAACCGGATGCGTTTCAGCCGGCCGCACCTCAGCTGGCTGCACGGTTTCCGCGGCATGCGGCCGCGCCGGGGTTTTCAGTGCGGTGAGCAGCGGCAGCATCGCGCTCAGCAACGCCGTGAACTGCTGCATGCCGGCCGGGTTCGCTTCCGCCGCCCGCGTGGTCTGCAACGGCTTGGGCGCCGGCGCGCGCTTCCCGGCGAATTTCTTCTTCACAAGCAAGGCGCCGAACGCCAGGGTCGCGGCGGCGCCGAACACCACGCCGTTGCGGCTCGGCGACAGCGGGCCGTGCTTCAACGTCTGGACATTACCGGCTTTCGGATCGGTTTGCATCATGGTTCCCGTCGGTGGCAGAGCTTCAGAGTTAAATCCAGCCGGCGCGCGCAATCGGTACGAAATCCCACACGGCATGCGGTGCGGCGGTGACGCGCAACATATGGATCAGTTCGAACCGCGCGCCACCGCGCCTGTCACATCAGCCTCTGCAACCGACACCGCGAGGACACCATGGAGCACGCAAACCCGATTCAAATCCAGAAGTATCTGAAAGGCATCGACTATCCGGCCAGCAAGCAGACGCTGATCGAGAATGCGAAGAAGCTCGGCGCCGACGACAGTATCTGCAATTCACTGGCGCAACTGCCGGATGAAACGTTCCAGACGCCGGCCGACGTCAGCCAGGCATTCAAGGGCGCCTCGTCCGACGCACCGGCCGGACAGGAGCATCATGGCAAGACCGGCGCTTCGCACGCGGGCGGCAAGCGGCAAGAGCATGCACCTGAAACCAAGGGCGACAGCGCCTTCGTCACCGGCGCCATCCAGGCTTCGCAGACGGAAATCGAGATGTGCACGCTGGCGCTGGACAAATCGCAGAGCGAGGCCATCCGTGCGCTGGCGCAGACGATGATCGACGAACACAGCGCGCTGGGCCGCGAACTGGAACAGCTGGCGCAGCAGAAGCGCATCGCGCGCGCCACCCAGCCCGACGCGCAGCATGCGAGCGCGCTGCAGAAGATGGGCAAGCTGTCGGATCACGATTTCGACCGTGCCTTCATCGAGCAGAACCTGAAGGACCACGAAACGCAGCTGCATGCGGCGCAGCAATGCGCATCGCAGGAACAGGATCGCGACGTCAAGGCGCTCGCGCAGAAAGCCGAACAGATGTTCGCGAAGCATCTGAAGATGGTGCAGGCGCTGGACGAGAAGCTGCCGGCCTAGCGGCCCGGGCCGGCGCGGCCGAGTTGACGCCGCCCGCCGCGCGGACCGAGTCGGCGCTCTCCTTCCTTCAGCCCGGCGCGCCGTCGGTGGACGGCGCCAGCGCCTCGCCGGCCTGGTCGCCGAAGAACGCATAGCCGTTGCGCGATGTCTTCTTGACCCGGTACATCGCGTCGTCGGCCTTGCGCAGCAGTTCCTCGGCATTGTCGCCGTCGGCCGGATACAGGCTGATGCCGATCGAGAGCGAGGCGCGCACGGCGCGGCCTTCCACCATGATCGGTTCTTCCAGCGCGGCCATCATGCGCGCGGCCGTGCGGGCGATTTCCTCCCGCGACGCGGAGCCGATCACCGCCATGAATTCGTCGCCGCCCAGCCGCGCCAGCATGTCGCCGGAGTGCAGGTGGGCGCGCAGCCGCGCGGTCACTTCCTTCAGCACGGTGTCCCCGCCGCCGTGGCCGTACTGGTCGTTGATGTGCTTGAAATGATCGAGATCGAGGAACAGCACCGCGAAGCGGTGACGCTGCACGGCGGCGGCCGCGAGGCGCCGGCGCAAATGGTTCTTGCCCGCCTGCCGATTCGGCAGCCGCGTGAGCACGTCGGTGCTGGCCTGCGTGGCGAGATGCGTGCTGTGCCGGTTCTCGTGCCGCAGCAGCATGCGCGCAAACCAGAAGAAAACCGCGAACAGCACGCCGAAGGTGATCACCAGCGCGTAGTTGTGCTGCCACCAGTGCGCATAGACGGTCTCCCGCGGCACCGAGACGAAGGCGGTCAGCGGCAAATGCCCCAGGCGGCGGTAGGCGCCGACGCGGAAGTCGCGATTGTTCGAGTTGTAGCCGTCGTAGTGCCCTTTCTCGCGCCGCGCGTCGATCACTTCCTGCATCGGCGAAATGGGGCGCTCGTCGCTGCCGTAGGCCACCTGATCGTTCAGGCCGGCCGTCGGCCAGCGCGACTGCAGGAAGCCGTCGTCGCGGTACAGCCCGATATGCGTGCCGGGCAGCAGTTCGAGGTCGTGCCACAGTCCGTTCTGCCGGGACAGCGGTACCGCGGCCTGCACGACGAATTCGATACGGCCTTCGGCGTCGCGCCGCGTCACGCGGATCGGGATGCGCCACTCGTGGATCAGCGCGCCGTATTCGGTGCGTCCGACGTCGTAGGGCGCAGGGTCGTCCATCGAGGCGCGCAGGAAGGCGCGGTTGTCGGCGTAGTGCGCCGGCAGCGCGGCGCCGGACAGGCGGGACCTGTCGACGCCCTGCAGCGAACTGCCGGTATCGACCATCAGCAGGCGCCGGCCGCCGGCATCGAAGGCGGAAATGAAGGCGATCTCCGGATGGCGCTTGAGGATCGTTTCGAACAGCGCGCGCTTCGCCGCCAGCCCACGCCGGTCGTCGACCTGCAGCACGGCCATCTCCAGGCTGTAGCCGATGCTGTCGAAAAAGGCTTCGGAGGTGGCGGCGGTGAAATCGGCCTGCGTGCCGATCTGCGACAGCAGGCGTTCTCTTTCCTGCGCGAGGCTGGAAATCACGTACAGCGTGAAGAACAGGATCGCGATCAGGGCAAAGATGAAAAGCATGCGCCGCAGCATCGATGCGAACGACGCATCAAAGAACACCAGCTTTTCTTTCATTTGCGACATCTAGCGAATCCGGCTTTTCATCAGGCAACAGGCATGGAAGCATTTTTTAATAAATGCTTCCATGCCGCAACATTTATCTGACTGCCGGCCTTACAGCGGACGGTACAGATGCAAATATGCCGCGCCACGGCACCTCGTTGAAGGATAGCCGAATGGCATGACGGATAAAGCGGAACGCAAACGGGACCGGCGCACCCGACCGCCGATCTGTTCAAGCGTCCGGCTTGGAGGGCAACAGGCGGCGGTCAGGAAACCGGCGAAGAAGTTGCAATACAGCAATAACGAGGGCTTCGGCAGGCATGCATCCGGCCGCATCGGGAAGGAGAAAAAGACGCGGGGGGGTAAGAGGGAAAAGTACCGGATTGCGCGGAGCGGAAAGCAGACACCGGACATCAGCCTGTGCCCGACCGAAATCCGATGCCCTGATTACAGGGTGTCGCGGCGCAGAACAACGGCACGGCCCGCATCGGCCATTTCGTCGCACAAGCCGGGCCGCATGCCGTTCCTGATCGACTCGGCGATCTCCTGAATGGCCGCCGCGACCTGATCGCAGCGCCGCTGAAAACGGTGCTCCGGCGCGGCCGCGACGGGCGGGCTCGTCTCGCGGCTTTCCACGAACAATGCTTTGTCGGTCGGTTTCATTTTCGCGTGCATGAGTGGAGACGCCACTAGTACAGCACGAACCTTGCGTAGCGGCAACGAGTGCTCGGCCGCAAAACGTTAAGGATTGTAAAGTCGCACAACTTCGCCACAGGCAAGTTGTCGACATTCCAATAGTTGCTTCGGCGGAGAGGAGCATGATCGTGTCTAAGGAGCAGGAACGCCGAAAGGAAGGTCTTCTGGGAACCATTGCGGCGATGCGCGCGCTGCGCGACGAAATCATCGCCGAGTGGGAGAAGAACGTACGTCTCGGCATCAAGGCCTCGCGGACGGTGTCGCAGCCCATCCTGATCGACACGCTGCCGGCGTTCTTCGACGATCTGGTGGACGCCGTCGCCGCCCTCTTCCACCCACTGGCGGAAAAGACGACCACGCTACCGGCCGAGCACGGCAGCGAACGCGCGCGGCTGACCAATTACGATCCGCAGGACGTGGTGCAGGAATGCCAGATACTCCGGGCAACCATCATCGACGTGCTGGACCGGCATGACGTCAAGCTCTCGCACGACGAATGGCTGGCGATGAACACCTACATCGACCAGGCGATACGCGATTCCGTCAGCGCCTACACGCTGGTGCATTCAGCCTTGCGCGAGCGTTTCGTCGCCGCCCTGACGCACGATCTGCGCACGCCGCTTTCCGCCGCCCACATGGCGGCGCAGATCGCGCTGAAGATCACCGATTCGGCTCAGGTCGGAAAGCTGCTGGAACGCATCCTGCAGAACCACAGGCAGATGGATCGGATGATCCACGACCTGCTCGACACGGTGGTCTTTCATCATGGCGAGAAGGTACGCCTGCAACTGGCACACGTCGACATACTCGACGTGGTGAAGGACGTGCGCGACCAATTCGACTCGATCCACGGCAAGCGGGTCCAGATAAGCGGCGAGCCGGTTCGCGGCTGCTGGAATCGCGATGCGTTGCGCCGCGCGTTGGAAAACCTGGTGTCCAACGCATTCAAGTACGGCGCCCCCGAGGCCCCGGTGCGCATCAGCGTGGCTTCGGGCAACGGACGCGTGCTCCTGCGCGTGCACAACGAAGGCGACCCGATACCGCCCGAGCATCTGGAAACCGTTTTCCAGGTCTTCCGGCGCGCGGATGCCGCCAGGAAGGGCCAGGTGTCGGGCTGGGGCATCGGCCTGCCGTACGTTCGCGCCGTTGCCGAGAGTCATGGCGGAAGCGTCGCGATCACCAGTTCGCGCGAAGACGGCACCACTTTCCTGATCGACATTCCGATCGATGCGCAGCCTTTTCAGGACACGCAGACGTTCGCCGAGGCCGGCATGCCGCCGCAAGAAGATCCGGATGCGGACGGCGCGCCGAATCCGGATGCCGGCTCTTGATCCCGGGGCTTGATGCCGGTCTTCCATCCGCGCTCCCCACGCGCCTTCGGGCGCCATGCGCCCTCTTCCCGCACGCGGCGCATTGAACCAACCCCGATCGATCGGCTCCCATAGTCCGGGCGCAGCATGGCCGCGTGCCGTTTGCGTGACGGCGTCATGTTCGCCCTCGCATGGAGCACAGCATGGCCGAATCGAAAACCGTGGTCTACGGCGCCATCGCGGGCAACGTCGCCATTGCCGTCACCAAGTTCGTGGTCGCCGGCATCAGCGGCAGTTCCTCGATGCTGTCGGAAGCCGTGCACAGCGTCGTCGATACCGGCAACGACCTGCTGCTGCTCGTCGGACTACGGCGCAGCCGGCTCCCGCCCGACCACGAGCATCCGTTCGGCTACGGCAAGGAGCTGTATTTCTGGAGCCTGCTGGTGGCGGTGCTGCTGTTCGGCATCGGCGGCGGCATTTCCGTCTACGAAGGTATTGGCCACGTGCTGCGTCCCGAACCGATGCGCGACCCGAAATGGAATTACGTAGTGCTGGGCGCCGCCGCGCTGTTCGAGGGATCGAGCTTCGCGCTCGGCATCTCCACGTTCTTGCGACAAAAAGGCCCGCAGCCGTTCTGGCCGGCGCTGCGGCAAAGCAAGGACCCGAGCGTATTCACCGTGATCGCGGAAGACAGCGCCGCGCTGGGCGGCCTCGCGGTGGCGGCGCTGGGCGTCTACTTCAGCCACCGTCTGCGCATGCCGATGCTCGACGGCGTCGCCTCCATCGTCATCGGCATCCTGCTGGCCGCGGTCGCCTGCATCCTGATCTACGAAACGCGCAGTCTGCTGATCGGCGAAGGCGCGGACAAGGAGATGCTGCAGACGATCGGAACGCTGGTCGGCCGGAGCGAGACCGCCAGCCTGACCAGCCGTCCGCTGACCATGTACTTCGGCCCGGACAACATCCTGCTGACGCTGGACGTCGCCTTCCACCCCGACATGCGCAGCGCCGACATCGCGGCCGAGATCGAACGCATCGAAGCCGCGATCCGCACCCGCTATCCCGAGGTGAAGAAAATCTACATCGAGGCGTCCTGCCTGTCGGCTGCCGCCGCAACCACGCCCGCGGCGGCAACGACGCCGCCCGCGCAACAGGACGCAGGCGTGACGCGGCGGTGATTTACGAAGCGCCCGGCGCCGCACCCGCGGCCAGCTGCGGCGGCGCGGCGCGCCACACCACGCGGTCGTTCACCGCGTAGAGGCGGCACGGCGTCACGCTGACCTTGCGGCAATCGGCCAACACCTTGGCTTTCGGATCATCGCCGTCCTCGGCCCAGCTCCATGCGCCGGACGCCGACAGCGCAAACGCGCGCGGCAGCGGCTGGCGCAGAAATTCGCGATACGCCGCGCGCCCCTTGCCGTCCATGTAAGGCAAGGCGGCCGCATCGCGCAGCGGCGCGAAATGCGTGTCCGGCAAACGCGGCAAGGCGGGCAGCGTCACGCTCTTCCTGGTCGGCATGCCGATCGCGCGCAGGAAACGCGCGGTGGCCGGCCACCAGATCGATACGCCACCCCAGCTCGCACCCATGCCGTGCGCGTCGTCGCGATAGGGACCGTAGGCGATCAGTCGCGCCGGGCCGCCGGCCGCGACGTAGGCGCGATACATCCGCTGCACGAGGGTGGGCGGGAAATGGCGGTCGTTCTCGCCGTAGAACCACAGGCTCGGAACGGTGGTATGCGCGCCGTAATCGCGGAAGGCCGCGATCAGCGAAGCGCGCCACGGGCAATCGCTGCCGTAGAGGCGCAGGCCACCGGCGAAATTGATCAGGCCGCGCACGCCGGGAACGCCGCGGGTGCCGAATGCGAGCGCGGCCAGGCCGCCGTAGGACTGGCCCGCCACCACGATGCGCTCGGGATCCACCCAGCGCTGCGCGCGCAGATAGCGCAGCGCGCCGACCACGTCGTCCGCCTGCAGCTGGCCGTTGCCGTCCATGTCGCAATCCAGTTCGCGGTAGGTGCCGCTCGATCGCGCATAGCCGTGCCGCATCGGCACCACCACCGCGTAGCCGCGCTCGACGAACTGCCGGGCAATGGCGAGGAAACGGTCACGCGGCTGCGCATGCGGATCGCCGAGCGCCTTGCCGTGGTTCATCAGCAGCAGCGGGAACGGGCCGGCGCCGGGCGGCCGGAACACCGTTGTCTCGAGTTCGTAATGCTTGCCGTGCACGGTGACCGGCATCATGAAGACCTGCTCGTCCAGCTGGCTGTCGCGCGTCGCCGCTTGCGCCGCGTCCGGGCGCAGAACCGACATCGCCAGCAACGCCAGCCATGCCGCCAGGCGCAAGGCGGCGGAAACAGTGAGCGCACAGGAGATCGAACGAAAGCGGGCAGGACAGCGGAGCGGGAAACGGACAGACATCGTGGTTCCGGAAGAAGCGACGCGGAAGATGCACGTCGGGCAAGCCTCGCTTGCCATTGCGCAATGTTTTCCATTCTACGGTTGCGCTCCGGGAATACAATGTCAGTCCTGCATTTCGGCAATGATTTCGTCGAGAAATGCGACAAGGCGTGATGCGAAAACCATCGTCGGCCTGAGGGAATGCATCATCTGCCAACGGCGATGCATGACAGGCATGTGCCCGCCCGCTATCGCTATCAATCACAGTTGCCTGTATAACATCGCAGGCCGAGAAAGATATTTGTGATCGCTGCGCGCCGAGATCAGTGACCCGTGACCTTTTTGAGCGGCCCCTTCGGACGCTTGACGAGCCAGACGACAGCGATGGAACCGAGCATCAAGATCGTCGCGGACTGATAGAAGTCGTTGGTTGCCAGCATGATCGCTTGGCTATCCACCATTCGAGAGAACATGGCGATTGCGCTTTGGGCCGGCACGCCCATATGAGCGAGCTGGGCACTCGCATTCGCTGGCGCGAGAGGATCAATGGCCGCGACGAGTTCAGCGCGGTTGAACTTCGTCATGTGTTCCCAATAGGTCTGGGTCAACGACGAGCCGATCGCCATGCTCAAGACTCGAAGGAAGTTCTGCAATCCCGACCCGCCCGCGATTTTCTCCGCCGACAGGTCGGAGACGCCCAAGGATGTGAGGGTAATCACGCAAGCCGGGATGCCTGCACCTAGAACGAACATGGGCACGGCCACGGCCATGAAATCGGCCTGTGTGGTCAGCAACGCACGCATACAGAACGAGGCTGCCAGCACTCCCATGCCGTAAGTGACCAGCAGACGCGGATCGACTTTAGGCAGCAGCCGGCCAACCAAGGGAGAAGTCACGACGGCAAGGATGCCCATTGGTGCCGTCGCGTAGCCTGCCCAGGTGGCCGTGTAGCCCATCCACTGCTGCAACCAGAGCGGCGTCAATACGATGTTGCCGAAAAATATGCCGTACATCAGACAAACGGAAATCGTCGATACCAGCCAGTTGCGCGACTTGAAAACGGTCAAATCTATGACGGGATGATCGTCGGTCATCTCCCAGATGACGAGCACGACCAGCGAAATCGCGGCCACGATGGCGCAAGTCACGATGATGTTCGAGGAAAACCAGTCCAGTTCCCGCCCCTGATCGAGCATCACTTGGAACGCCATGACGAAGACACAGAGCAGCGTCAGGCCAATGCTGTCGAGACGAGAACGGCGAATGATCGTTTCACGTCCTCGCAATACCCACCATGTTCCGAATCCCACCAGCAGGCCGAATCCGATATTGATGTAGAACACCCATTGCCATTTCCAATTGTCGGAGATGATCCCGCCCAGAATTGGGCCGATGATCGGCGCCACAACGGTCATCATGCCCCAGAGGGCAAGGGCGACATTCGACTTCTTCTGCGGAAAAGCAGCCAGAAGCAACGTCGAGGAAAGCGGAATCAACGGGCCACCAGCAAACCCCTGCAAAACTCGGAAAATCACCAGGCTCGGCAACGACCACGACAGGCCGCAGCACACGGAAAACAGCACGAACAAGGCAACGGACGCGATAAAGACACGCACCTGCCCAAATTGCAGCGCGAGCCAGCCGGTCAGCGGCACGGTGATCGCTTCCGCAACCGCATAGGCAGTAATGATCCAGGTTCCTTCGGTCGTCGATACACCGAGATAACCCGAAATCGTCGGCATGGCGACATTGGTGATCGTGGTATCGAGCACCACCATGAAGTTTCCCAACGCCAGCACGAGAGCCGCGAAGGCGAGCTTGGCTCCCGAAAGCGGCGGAAAATCGGAAGAAGACATGGTGTTACTCCTGTGCACGATCCTGATGGTCGCCAGAGGTCGTCACGTCGATAGCGACTTCCATCGACAAGCCGATACGCAGGGGATGCTTCTTGAGCTGTTCGGGATCGAGACGAATGCGCACGGGCAAACGCTGCACGACCTTGATCCAGTTACCCGTCGCATTCTGCGCCGGGATCACGGACAGGGCGGAACCCGAACCGCCCTCAAAGCCTTCCACCCAACCGTCGTACACCACGTCGTCGCCATAGAGGTCCGAGGTAAGCCGTACTTTCTGACCAGGCGTTACCTTGCGCAGTTGACCTTCCTTGAAGTTGGCATCGACATGTATCTGCTGGATCGGAACAATGTTCATCAGGCGAGTACCAGCCTGAACATGCTGTCCAATATCCACGGATCGCTGCGTGACGATGCCGTCGACAGGGGCGCGCAATACCGTTCGATCAAGGTTGACGCGCGCTTGGTCGAGTCTGGCTTTGGCCGCTTCAACGATAGGGTTGGTTTCAACCGTGCTATTCGAGAACAGAACCTCGTTGGCCTGCCGCGACCCTTGCGCTGAAACGTGCGCGGCGCGGGCCGCTTTAAGATTGGACTGCGCCTGTCCAAGCGCGGCCCTCGCCTCGCGCAGCTCCGCTTCCGCATTGGTAAAGTCCTGTGCGGAAACCGCTCCGCCGTCCACGAGATTGCGGCGTCGCTTTTCATCGAGCACTGCTTTGTCATATTGGGCGCGCGCCTTCGCCACATCCTGCTCGGCGCTGTTTATCTCGGCCTCGCGCAGCTTGGATTGCCCGGTCAGCGCCGTGTCGTTCGCCATGATCTGCCGGACTTGGCGCCGCGCACGGCCCAGGTCGGCTTCTGCCTGTGCGACGGCGATCTTGGCGTCCGTATCGTCGAGCACAACGAGCACATCGCCGGCGTGGACGGCCTGGGTGTCCACCACATTGACCTGTTTGACCGGGCCACTGACCAGTGGCGTGACCTCCGCGACTTCGACAGCGGTGTAGGCGTCATCAGTCGACACCGTCTTGCCTGCGAAAAGCACGAGCCAGCCGACATAAATGACTGCGAGAAGGATCAATACGCCGCCAAATGCAATGAGCATCTGCTTACGCTTTTTCTTCTTGGCCGGGTCGGCCATGCGCGTCGTTTGCCCATTGGTTTCATCGTGTTCGGTATTCATGGCTTTACTTGCGCCTCAAAGGTTGAATGGGACTCGAATCCGCCTCCCAGGGCCTTAACCAACGCCACGTCGAGGGAATATCCGCGGGCATGGATGGCTGCATCGGCCAGCCTTGCCTGAAGCAAGGCGTCTTCAGCAGCAAGCACCGTTAGATAATTGACGAGGCCGCCCTGATAGCGCTCTTTCGCCAAGCGATACGATTCTTCGCTGTGGCCTAATTCGGAATCCGTTGCCGCCGACCGATCGACGAGAGCGCCGAGGCTACGAGTGGCATCCGCCGTTTCGCGCAAGGCTTGGGTCAATGCTTCGTTATACGAAGCGACTGCGAAATCGTATTCAGCGCGCGCGCCGCGATAGTTGGCGCGCAGCCGACCGCCCTCAAAGAGAGGCAAGCTGATCGCCGGCCCTACGCTGCCGACATCCGAGCCGGAGTTGAAAAGGTTGCTGAGTCCCAAGGACTGGTAGCCAACGAACGCCATGAGATTGACGTTGGGATAAAACTCGGCTCGTGCTACGCCTACACGCTTGGCTGCGGCTTCGACACGCCAGCGTGCAGCGACGACTTCGGGATTTCGCCCAAGAAGGTTCGCATCCAACGCCTCGGGAAGTTCAACCGGGCGCCGCAGCGATAGCGACGGGCGGGCAATGTCGAGTCCTCTGTCTGGCCCCTTGCCCAGTAAGGCAGCGATGCCGTTTCGGGCAAGCTGTATTTGCTCGTTGGCTTCGGCCAAGGCAGCCTTGGCGGCATCAACCTTGGCGGCGGATTGCTCGATTTCGCTTCGTGCGTCCAACCCCTGAGCCGCGCGCCGTTGCGTGAGTTGAGCATAGTCCTGTCGGTTGCGAAGTGTCGCGGCTGCAATGTCCCGGCGGTCGTAGAGGTATTGCAACTGGACGTAGGCGCCCGCGAGCGTGGTAGTCAGCAGCAGTCGCGCGGCGGCGGCATCCGCTTCGGCGGCCTTCGATTCCGATGTGGCTGCGCGCAAGGCATCACGATTTTTGCCCCAGAAATCCAGTTCCCAACTGAAATCCAGCGTGACATTCCCCATGTCGTTCCAGCCGCGGGGAACGGCGCTCTTGGGATAGATATAGTTGTAGCTCAGCTTTGTTTTGTTCGCCGATGCGCCAACGCCGACCGTGGGGTACAGCGCGGAGCGAGCCGCCTGTGTGCGGGCGACGGCTTCCCGCAGCCGGGCCTCGGCCTGCGCCATCGAAGGCGAGTTCTTCAAGGCTTCGGCCATCAGATCGTCAAGCTGATGGTCGCCGAAAGAGGCCCACCAGTCCTGCGTCGGCCAATCCGCCTTCGGCGCGCCTAGACTTTGCCGAGATGCCAATGCGGACGCCTGCTCCGGTTGCGGTGCCGGCCCGACATCCGGCGTCAGAGCGCACGAACTGAGAACGACACCCAGCAAAGGTATCGTGGCAGCCGCGAGCCGCCGGAAGCCTCCGGGCGTTGCGCCTGCGCGACTATCGACCTGACACCGCATTGTTTCCGCCTTGGGTCATGAACAAGATGCAGCGCATGCTAAACCGAGCGGTTCGGTACAGTAAAGCATTTTACACGGCGAACTGTCTTTATTTGGCAGGCATTTGAAGAGGCCGCATGGTGAACCGATCGGTATAACTCGGACGGCATCTGTGGTATCGTCCGGTTTTCTTTGCAGCGGTGGGAACACATGGCTACATCATCGGGACGCTCGAAGACGCCCCACCCCCCCAAGCGTCCCTCGTCCGATGGGGCGGTTCAGTCCGAAAAGGCGCGTCTGGTTCTTGCAGGCGCAAGAAGCGTTTTCCTCGCCAATGGCTTTAGTGCCGCGACGACCGACATGATTCAGCAGGCTGCCGGCGTATCGAAATCGACGGTGTATTCGCACTACCCGAACAAGGAAGCCCTGTTCATGGCCGTCGTCGAAGCCGAGTGCGAACAATTTCTGAAAACGGTGCGCAAGCCCGAGTTCCAGGGAGAGCGGCTTGAGGACATCTTGACCACGATGGCACAAGCCTATCTGGGCATAGTGTTGTCGCGTGACGGATTGGCGTTGTACCGCATGATTGCAGCCGAGGCGCCGAGGCTTCCCGAACTGGGACGACGTTTCTATCTGGCCGGCCCTGCCACCATCAACAACATTGTTGCGGAGACGCTGGAAGCCGCTGCATCGAAGGGTGAGCTAGACCTTGGAAGCATCGGATTCGACTCCGCCGCCTCGCTCTTTGTGAACATGGTGCGCGGCGAAGCGCAAATGCAGTGCCTGATGCACCCTGAATCTCCGCCGTCCGCTGCCCAACGGGATCGGTGGTCCAAAGACGCCGTGACTGTTTTTTTGCGCGCCTTCCAGAAAAAAATCAAGACTAGCTGACGCGGATACGGCTGCTTGCGCGGTAGGCTCGGGCGTTCCATCAGCTAATAGCTGGTCCACGCTGCCTGCCAATCCTCCCACGGCACCCCGCCGTCGCGGCGAGCTGCTGCCCCAGCCACTGCTCGATCACTGGCTTCCACGGCACCAGCGAGGACCCATGCCGCCATCAAGCATCGCGTAGCGCCTGCTGCGCCGGTAGATGCCGGCGGCGCGCTGCCCGTCGGCCACTGGCCGATGCTCGAGTCCGGTTTCGGCGGCAATGTCCTTCGCGGCTTGCGCCAGCTCACGCCCGCGTAGTGTCGCCCGCAGGTTGCGAGCAAGGGCGACGCGCTGGCGCGATGCCCGGCCAATCCTGTGGCGGCCGGCGTACTCAAATTGCAGTGTCTGTTGGAGATGAGATGGTTCTCCAGCCCCCAGCCTCTAAATCCTCGATAAATAAGCCATAGCGGACTATGGCGTAGTCCAGCGAAGTACGGTGCAGAAGTAACCTGAAATAAAAAAGCCTGCCGCAAGGGCAGGCTTTCATCGGGCGGTGCCGCACGGCTCAGTGGCCGATCGATTGCGAACTACCGCCGCTGGTGGTGGAATCGGCGGGCGGGGTGGCGGAATCCATCGGCCGGGTGCCGGCGTCGCCGTAGCCCGACGAGTTGCCCGCGCCCGATGCGCCGGAACCGGACGCACCGCCGCCCGAGGAATCGTAGCCGGACGAGCTGCCGCTCATGCCGTTGGTGCCGCCTGTGCCGTTCTGCATGTTGTCCATGCTGTGGGTGGAATTGCCCGAGCTGCCGGTGCTGGTGCCGGTCGCGCCTTCGCCGGTGCCGCTGGAACCGCCGCTGGAATTGGCGCCGCTGTCGTAACTCGACGAACCGGCATTGTTCAGGCTGGCATCGCCGGCCTGCGCCGCGCCCGCCAGCGAAAACAGCAGAACGGCGCCCAGCGCCGTCGTTGCCGTCACGTATCGTGCTTTCATCATCTCGTCCTCCTTCGTTGCGTTGACGTGATGCTCCAGCGGACGGCATGCCGCCGTCCTGCCGCCGGAGCAGTGCCGGTTAGATCGAAGGGGACGCAAAGGTTTTGTCGGCGCGGAACGCGAGTTTTCGTAGGGATTTCGCAATCGCGCACGGCTTGCGGCGCCTGCGCATCACAGCGCCACGCACGCCTGCCGCTGCTCGCCGAGGCCGTCGATGCCCAGCCGCATCACGTCGCCGGCGCGCAGGAAACGCGGCGGCTTGCGGCCGAGGCCGACGCCGGCCGGCGTGCCGGTGGCGATGACGTCGCCCGGCTCCAGCGTCATGAAGCGGGAAATGTAGGCGACCAGCGCGCGCACGCCGAACACCATGTTGGCGGTGGTGCCGTCCTGCATCCGTTCGCCGTTGACTTCCAGCCAGATCGCCAGCGCCTGCGGATCGGGCACTTCGTCGGCAGTGACAAACCAGGGGCCGAGCGGCGCGAAGGTGTCGTGCCCCTTGCCCTTGTCCCACTGTCCACCTGGGCGTTCCATCTGGAAGGCGCGTTCCGACACGTCGTTGACGATGCAGTAGCCGGCCACATGGCGCATCGCGTCCACCTCGTCCACGTACTTGGCGCGCGTGCCGATCACCACGCCCAGCTCGACTTCCCAGTCCATCTTCTGCGCGCCGCGCGGCATTTCCACGTCGTCGTCGGGGCCGCAGATGGAGGAGGAAGGCTTGAGGAACAGCACCGGTTCGGACGGCAGCGCCAGCTTGGTCTCTTCGGCGTGGTCGCGATAGTTGAGGCCGACCGCGACGATCTTGCGCACGTTCGCCACGCAGGGCGCGATGCACGGTTGGCCCTCAACCGACGGCAGGCCGGCGGGATCGGCGTCGCGCAGCGCCTGCATGACGGCGGGCGTGAGCAGCGTCAGGTCGACATCCGGCACCAGCGCGCCGATGTCGCGCAGCGTTCCGGCGGAATCGAGCATGGCGGGCCGGACGATGTTTCCCGGCGCGCGGTAGCGCAGCAGTTTCATGGGTTCTCCTTGCAAAGACGCCAGCATACCGCGCACGGCGCGATCGCGAAGGAGACGCGCATGGTCAACCGCGATCGGTGCCGTGGTCGCCAGGATTGTGCGACTTGACCGAGGTGCCGCCGCGCCGTTCGCCGCGGTCGGCGCCGACTGCAGACGCCTGTCCGTCGATGCAGTCGCGGCCGAATTGCGTGCCCTGCCGCAACGCTTCTTCTTCGGTCGCGTACAGGGCACGCGCGTCGTACAGATCGAGCACCTTGTTGCCATCGACGTGTACTTCGACCGCGGTGCCGTTGCCGAACGCCTGCGTCCGCAGCGAAATGGTGGAACCCTTGTATTCGACGTCGTGCATCGCGCCTCCTGATGTCTGCGGCAATCCTAACCGGCGCGGGTGGATGGCGATGTTCGCTACGCCACACAGTCCTTGCGCAAAAAACCGGCGATGTCCTTTTTTCAATGAACTATCGCGCCCCGCGTCTTTCTGAATGAGGAGCCCGTTTCGCAGACATCGAGTAGCCGCCATGAACACCAACGACGCCATCGACCAGCTTGCCTCCGCCTTTTGCAGCCTGGAAACGCACAACCGGACGCTCTACGTGGAAGCGCTCCGTTCCCTGGTCAATCTCGCGATTTCGGAAGAACGGCTGCAGCGCGCCGCCAACATCGAACACGACCTGCAGCATTTTTCCTGCATCGTCGCCAGCGCCGGCGGCAAGCCGTATCAACGCATATGAATCTCAGTCCCGCGCCGTCATGGCCAATGGCAGGTAGCGCGAGGACCAGGCCGTGACGAGCGCGGCGACGTAGTCGGCGTCGGCCTGCCGCGTCAGCAGGTGATCGGCGTCGTCCAGCGACACGAAGCTCTTCGGATGCCGGGCGGCGGCGAAGATGCGCGTCGCGTTGTCGATGCTCACGGTGTCGTCGCCCGGCGCATGCATGATCAGCAGGGGCCGCGCCAGTTCCGCGATGCGGGTGCGCGGATCGTGCCGGCGCAGTCCGTCGATCAGCGTGCGGCGCACCACGAAGGGCCGGCCGGCCAGATGCACCTGCGCCTCGCCGTCCGCCTCGATCGCGTCCAGACTGGCCGCGTCGAACAGCCGCAGCACCTGCGCCACGTCGAACGGCGCGCCGATCGTCACCACTGCCCGTATGCTTGGCATCGCGCCGGCCGCCATCAGGGCGGAGGCACCGCCCAGGCTGTGGCCGATCAGCAAGGCCGGTTCGCGTCCGGCCGCGGCCATCGCACAGCCGGCCGCCACCAGGTCTTCCACGTCGGCCGCGAAGCTGGAATCGGCGAAAGTACCGCCGCTGGCGCCCAGTCCGGCGAAGTCGAAGCGCAGCACGCCCACGCCGTGCGCCGCCAGCGCGCGCGTGACGCGCGAGGCCGCCAGGCTGTCCTTGCCGCAGGTAAAGCAATGGGCGAACACCGCCCATCCCCGCGGCGCGCCCTCCGGCTCCGCGATGCGGCCCGACAGGCGGTATCCGTGCGGACCGTCGAAATCAAACACCTGCAAGCCCATTCCTTCCATCCTCTTCCACCAGCATCAGGAAATGCCCGTCCGGATCGCGCACCAGCAGCGACGACGGCAGGCCGTCGAAGGCGAGCGCGGCGCCGTGCCGCGTCAGCGCGTCGACGATTTCCTTCATGTCGTCCACCTGCAGCACCAGGCGGTCACTGGCAATGTCGAGCGGGGTCGTCCCGGCAGGCATGATACGGCCGCGCGGACTGCGGTAGGCGAGCAGCTCGACGTGCGGCGACGCTTCGCGCGCCGGCAGCAAGGCCACCACGTCGACCGTATCGGTGCTCAGCCCGTCGAGCGCCTGCTGCTCGATGCCGGCGTTGGTCTGCCGATGGCCGAGACGCAGGCCGAGCACGCGGGTGTAGAAAGCGATGCTGCGGTCGGCGTCCGCCACGCTGATCGCGGAATGGTCGATGCCCACGCCGCCGTGCGCGCCGTCGCCGAACTGGATCAGTTCGAGCGGATGCCCGTCCGGATCACGGAACTTGAAGGCGACGATGCCGCTGCCATCGCTGTCGCCGCCGCTGGCGACCGGCAGCGCAATCGGCGCCGGCTGGCCGTGGCGGTTGTGCGAAATCGCCTGCGGCAAGACGATGCCCGGCTCGGCGAAGTACAGCGCTTCGAACGCCAGCTGGATGTCGTCGCAGCGGATCGCGAAATGCTGGAACCAGAGATCGCACGACGCGCTGTCGGACGGATAAGGCGCGGCGGCGGCGCCGGTCTCGACCAGTTCGATGTGCTGCGCGCCGCACGCCAGCCGTTGCCGCTTCAGGCCGTGCGGCGCGCCGAGCAGCGCGCCCAGCGCCTCGTCGGCGGCCGCGTCGCCGAGCGGCGCGAAGCCGAGGCGCTCGATGTAGAACGCCGCGCTGCGTTCCAGGTCCGCCACGTTGCGGCTGATGCGCAGCAGTTTCGTCACGCCGGTGCTCATGGCCGTTGCGCTCCTCGCTGGTTGGTGTAGATCGCATACAGCGTATGCGACGCGCAGATGAACAGGCGGCTGCGGTTGCGGCCGCCGAAGGCCAGGTTGGACACGCGCGACGGCACGCGTATCTTGCCCAGCAGCTTGCCGTCCGACGCGATGCAGTGCACGCCGTCCGCCGCGCTGCTCCAGAGGTTGCCGTCCTCGTCGCAACGGATGCCGTCGGCAAAGCCGGGACTGACCTTGTGGAAGAAGCGCGGCGCGGAGCAGCTGCCGTCGGGCGCGACGTCCATCACCGTGATGTGCTGGACCGGATCGAGCGCGAAGTTTTCGCCGCTGTCCGAAACGTAGAGCCGCGTTTCGTCCGGCGAAAAGCACAGGCCGTTCGGCCCGGTCAGCGCCTCGGTGACCACGCGCAATGCGCCGCTGTCCGGATCGAGGCGGTACACGCGCGCCGGCAACTCCTGCGCCTGCTTGCCGCCTTCGTAGTCGGTCTGGATGCCGTAGGGTGGATCGGTGAACCAGATCGAGCCGTCGCGCTTCACCACCACGTCGTTCGGCGCATTGAGCCGCTTGCCGTCGCAGCGGTCGGCCAGCACGGTGACCGTGCCGTCCGGCTCGGTGCGCGTGATGCGGCGATGGCGATGCGAACAGGAGATCAAGCGGCCTTGCATGTCGCGCGCGTGGCCGTTCTCGAATCCCGCCGGCTGGCGAAATACGCTGACGCCGCCCGATTCGGTCCAGCGCAGCACGCGGTCGTTCGGCAGATCGCTGAACAGCAGGCAGTCGTGGTCGGCGAACCACACCGGTCCCTCCAGCCAGCGAAAGCCTTCGGCCAGTTTTTCCAGCGGCGCGTTCGGCAGCACGTAGGCGTTGAAGCGCGGATCGACGATGTCGAAACCGTCCACCTTACCGCTCAACGGAGGTGGCCGGGCGCGTGCACCGGCGGCACGTGCAGCTGCACCGTCATCAGCACGGCCGGTTCGTCGCCGACGGTGCCGGAGCGATGGCCCTTGCGCTTCTCGCCGTCCTCGATGCAGCCCTGGTCCTCGCCCAGCGACAGGTCGCCCGGCCCCATCTCGACGCGCGTGCCGTCCATCGTCTCCACCCACCAGCGGCCGGAAAGCGGCAGGATCCATTGCGGCGCCGGGTTCTCGTGCCATTCGCCGACCCAGCCGACCGGCTGCACGGTGAATACGACGGTCGCCTCGCTGCGCGGCTGGCGGTTGTTCCACTGCGGCGCGGCGTCGCCGACGCCCTTGTAGTCGAAGCGGTCCAGCTCGCACCAGGTCTGGTGGCTGATGCCCTGCTCGTCGGTCCAGACGTGCCAGTAGCCGATCGTCGGCGGCTGCGGCATGCCGGCGGCGCCGGCGGAAACGTGGGTGGATTGCCTTGCCTCGGCCATGCGTATTCTCCTCGTCAAGTGAAGCGCTATTGCGCGCGCGCCGGCGCGGCGCCCGGCGGCACAGGATGGGCCGGCACGACCGCCGTGGCGGCATACGGCGCGGACGACAGCGGATGCGCGATCACGCTCGACGCCGTCACCGGCGTGCCGCCGATCACGACCAGCAGCAGACCGCCGACCAGCCCGAAGTTCTTGAAGAAATCCCAGAAGTGCGCGCGCCCCTCGCCGTTCTGCGACCAGAAGCGCGGATATTTCCAGAACGGGTGGTACAGCAGCGCGGTCACCGCGCAGAAGCCGGCGAGCAGGAAGGCGGCCAGCCTGTCGTGCCAGCCGAGCACGATGCAGATCGGCGACAGCAGTTCGACCAGCGCCGCCATCACCAGCAACGCCGGGCCGCCAGGCAGCCAGCCCGAATTCGCCTGCGCCAGCGCGTCCCGCCAGTGCGCGATCTTGTCGTAGGCGCTCAATGGAAACAGGATCACCAGGCAGACGCGGGCGAGGATGGGCAGGACGAGCGTGTCGATGGGCGTCATGGGGTTCCTTCATGGAGCGGGAGCGTGTCCCGGATGCAACGGTGATGAAGAATGGAAGGCGGCGCCGGCAAAAAGTTCTGGCGGCGCGTCCGCTGGAGGTGGAGAAGCGGCAATGTTGCCGCTCGGCAGCACTCGAATATTTGCATTTCCCCAACCATGTCAGACTTTTTTCGCTTTGTGTGCGATTTCGCACATCCTGCGAACCAAGCGGCACGTACCTTGTCAATAGATTAACTTTCGGTGCCATGCTCATCACGTCGTCATCGCGGCAGACAGGATTGAAGAAGCATTGCTCGAAGACAATCGTTCCTGCATTTCCGTGCTTTCATTCCCGGGAGGCTCTCCATGTCTATTGCGACAGAAACATTTTTCCTTGCTTCAAATTTCCCGGCCGGGCCGCTAGGCGCGCCCAGCCGCGAAGGTGACTGGGCCAATTACCTGCGTCAGCTTGCCGACGTCCGCGCCAATCCGCAACTGGCGCAGGACGCGGAAGGTTTCACCAGCTACAAGCGGCAGTGCGCGCTCGCCTATCTGGGGAAACGCGCCCAGCTGCGCGGCGGCGTCTGCAGCAAGAAACCCCGCATCCTGAATGCCGAGATGATGCGCGAACTCGGCGAGCGCAACCGCGCCAAGCGCTACGCGCGCTATCCCTGGCTGGAAAAGCTGCTGCGCCTGATGGCGGAAATCGAGCTGATCCAGGAACAGGCCAGCTCGTCCAACGTCTTCTCGCTGGTGCAGACCGTCGAAACGGTGGACGAACCGGCGCACCGCCTGGGCCTGGCGGAAGGCACCGCGGCCAACGCCGCCTTCCGTTCCGCATCGTTCGAAAGACGCCCGCCCGCCGGCCACGAACGGCAGGGGCAGCGTCCTTACTGAAAGCCGCACCCGTCGTCGCCGCTGGCGACCTTGCATGCCGATACCGGCTGCCACCCTCTCTCTTGTTGATCAGGCCCGCGTCAGCGGGCTCTTTTTTTGCGCATGCGTTCTGCCTGCCGTCTCGCGGACGGCGGCGAGAACAGGGGGCGCGAACCGTCAATGCCGGTCTTCATTCCCGTGTGCCCCGCCCTGCGGACCATGGACTTCATGCGCCGGCCTGGCTTCGCGGACGGCTGGGTGCGACGCCTGCTCGTGCCGCACCGGCGTCTGCACGCGCGGCGCGGGGGCGTGCTCCGCATGAGGCGGCGTGCCGTGATGCGGCTCGCGCCGTACCGGCTCGGCCCGGGTTGCCGGCGCGCGCTCGCGCACGACGCCAGTGCTTTCCTTACCGTGTTCCACGGCATGGGGCCGTTCCGGGCGCGCATGCTCGTTCCGCGCGGGCGCCTCGCGGTGCGGGGACGGCCGTTCCTGCCGCTCCTGTATAGGCCGCGTCGCGGAATGCAGCGTGCCGGCGGACTCCCGCTGCACGCCCGTCGGCGCCATTGCGCGCGACGGAGGCTTGCCGTGGTTGACCGAGGCGTGCAGTTCCCGCTCCCGTCTGGCCGCTTCGCGATGCTGCAGCTGCGCCGGCGTAGCGGCCACGTGCCGCTCGTGCGCCTCGCGTTGCGCCGCCGCGTCCGGCCTGGCGCGGATGCCATCGTGGCCGCCGTTGTAGCTGACGCGATGGATCGTGCCGCGATGCGCCACGTGCCTGTCGTAGAAGTGGCCGACATGCCGGCGGCCGAAGTTGTTGACCGCGCGGTTGTAGAAGAAGACGTTGTGCCGCCAGTATCCGCCCAGATAACCCGCGCCGAAGTAGCCGTATCCGTAGTCGATGCCGCCGTAGAAGCCGACGTTCGGCGCCCAGTAGCCCGGATAGAAGACATAGACGCCGTTGTTCCATGCCCAGTACCCTGGCGTCCACAGCAGGCCGGGCGCCGGCGGCTGCGCCCAGGTGCCGGGCACCCAGTAGTAGTCGCCGCCCGTTTCATCGTATGCCCAGTAGCCCGGCAGCCAGATGTAGCCGTCTCCCGGCAGCGGCGGCTGCGCATAGGTCGGCAACGGCGGAGGCGGCGTCGTGATCGATAGATTGACGTAGTCCTGCGCCCAGACCGGCGCCTGCAACTGCAGGCAGGCCAGGAGCGCGAGAAAGGCGATGCGGTGGCGCCAGTGGGTCATGTCGATTCCTCTCGTGGAGACGTGCGATTGATGGGGCAAGCGTCCGGGCGTCGTCCGGTCCTGGGCAATACCGTTTCACCGCAGGCGGCAACCGCTTTGCTTGCTCACCGGAATGTGAGGGAAGAAGGATGGGCGAAGTTCCTTGCATCGGCGGCAGCGATCGATGCCGGGAAGAACCGGTGGGAGGGGCCGTCCGCGCTGACGCAGAACCGACCTTTCGTCGCTGTGCATCCTTATCCTTCTACGCTTCAGCTCTGGCTTCAGCGTGGCGGCCGGTATCGTTCGACGTTGTGTTAAGCAACGCACTGCGATACGTAAATGCAGCGCCTAGTCTGTTCCTTTCCATCCGTCTTCGCCGACGTACGCCGTCGGCACTACCGGTTAGCAAAGGAATGCTGATGAAAAAGACGCGGCTTCTCCGTTCGACCGTTCTCCTCGCGCTGGCCGCCGGCTTTGCCTATGCGCAAAAGTCACGCTCCGCCAGGCCGGACAGCGACATGCAGGAGGTGCTGGACGCCTTCGCCTCGCTCGGTCCCCAGCCGATCGAAACGCTGACGCCACAGGAAGCACGCCGGCAGCCGACGGTGGCCGATGCGGTCCGCAAAGTCTTGGTGCAACGCGGCGCAAGCACCGAGCCGGAACCCGGCGTGACGGTCACGCACGCCCATGTGCCGACCTCGAACGGCGATATTCCGATTCACATCTACACGCCGGACGGTAGCGGGCCGTTCCCCGTCATGGTTTACTACCACGGCGGCGGCTTCGTCATCGCCGACACGCAAACCTACGACGCCTCCATCCGCTCGCTGGCGAAGGAAGCGCAAGCGATCATGGTCGCCGTCGACTATCGCCAGGCGCCCGAACATCCCTTCCCCGTGGCGCCGGAAGAAGCCTATGCCGCCTATCTGTGGACACGCGGCCATGCGGCGGAATTCAACGGCGACCCGCGCCGCGTGGCCGTCGGCGGCGAAAGCGCGGGCGGCAACCTGGCCACGGTCGTCTCATTGATGGCGCGCGACCGGAACGTCGCGCCGCCGCAGCACCAACTGCTGATCTACCCGGTGGTGGACGACGACATGACGCGCCCGTCCTACGGAAAGCATGCCCAAGCCAAACCGCTGAACAAGCCGATGATGGAATGGTTCTTCAGGCATTACGGCGGCAACCCGGCTCATCCCTACGCATTGCCGATGAAGGCGGCCAGCCTGGCAGGATTGCCGCCGGCGACGGTGATCACCGCGGAAATCGATCCGTTGCAATCGGAAGGCGAGGCTTACGCCGAACGTCTGAAGCAGGATGGCGTACCGGTCGCCTGCAAGACGTATGGCGGCGTGACGCACGAATTCTTCGGCATGGGGGCAGTGGTCAGGAAAGCCAGGGAAGCCGAACGATACGCCGGCAGGGCGCTGCGGCAGGCCTTCGCCGCATGAGCAGATTTCCCGGACTGCGCCGCTCCTGCCATATGACGAACAAGAACAAGGAGAACACCATGAAGCGCTCTCTCGCACTATCGTTTACCGCCTCGCTCTGCCTGCTCGCCGTTGCCGGATGCGCGAGCATGCGGGGCTCGCCGCCGATCGCCGTCGCCACGCTGCAGCCGCTCCGCGGCAATGCCGCACACGGCACGGTGAGCTTCGAACAAAAGGGATTGGAGGTCATCGTCGACGCCCACCTCACCGATCTCGTGCCGGGTGCGCACGGCATCGACATCCACGAAATCGGCGATTGCAGCGCGCCCGATGCGCAAGGCGCCGGACCGGATTTCAACCCGTCGCACAAGTTGCACGGCGGCCCGCCATCGCTGGAGCATCAAGCCGGCGATCTGGGCAATCTGATCGCGCAGGCCGATGGAACGGCGGCGCTGCATCTGACCGTTCCGGCCATGCAGCTGAGTCTCTCCCGGCATTCCAGGCACAGCATTCTCGGCAGGAGCGTCGTCGTGCATGCCTCCCTGGACGACATGACCAGCCAGCCGTCGGGCAATTCAGGGAAGCCGATTGCTTGCGGCGTGATCCGCTTGAAATAACGCCGGCCGTCACGCCTCGCCGCGACAAAAGGAAGATAGAAAAAAGGAAAGGCCGCTACGCGGACCTTTCCCTTTACTTCCTGTTTATTGGCAGGACCGGTCGCGACAGGACGCCGGCCATTCCGTCATTCGCGGCCAACCTCAGGTTATCGCCTCCGGCATTGCCGATCATTAACAAGGAAAGTCTGCAAGACGGCACGCAATGGATCGCCTTATTCGCGCATCGTCTCTTTCTGGATGGCCATCGCGATGGCCACCAGTTTTTCGATCACTTCCCCTTGCCCCGATGCATTCATCGCCACTTTCAGCGTATGCAAACCCTCCCGGGTCTGCTTGGTGACCGGAACGTTGATGAACCCGTCCGGAGGCGATTTCAGAACCGTCGATTTTCTTGGCATGGTAGCTCCTTCAATATTGGCTTTCTTGAACCCTTGGATGCATTTCTGCGTGCGCCCGTCTTTCGACTGCACGTAGACAGCGCATATTATAAGTAATTCCCTAAATTTGCTGACGAGGAGGGAAAACGGGCTTAGCAAATCAAGAAAAGCCTAACGGATTTAGGCCATGTACCAGAGGGATGCCAATCGTATTTTATTGGTAAGGGAAAGAAGCCCGTTAGACTGCATTCGCTTCGCCTATCCTGCTGCCTTCATTGCATTAACCTGTTTGCGGAATGGAAAGGGAAAGAAGGCTGCTGACATAGAGAAAAACTGGTTTCCCCTGACGAAGAAACGCAGCCCAATCACCCGCTGCCGATCCTTGCATTGTCACTTCCATGCAGCCAGCGACCGTGCGCGACACGTGCGAGGAAATCGAGCAGATAGCCGAGCACGCCGATCAGAATGATGGTTGCCGTCAACTCGGAATAGGCCAGCCGGTCGCGCGTGTCGAGAATGAAATAACCCAGACCGGCCGACACACCCAGCATTTCGGCCGGCACCAGCACAATCCAGATGATACCGATCGCCAGCCGTACGCCGGTCAGGATATGGGCGGTAATTCCCGGCAGGACGACCCGCCATACGAGCTCGAACCGCGTGGCCGACAGGCTGCGCGCGAGCAGTATCCAGTTCGGATCGAGTTGCGCCACTCCGGCGACCGTATTCAGCATGATCGGCCAGACCGCTGCGAACGCCAGCAGGAAGTAGACCGGTGCATCGCCGACGCCCAGCACCATCACGGCGATCGGCATCCATGACAGCGGCGACACCATGCGCAGCAGCTGGAACAAGGGCGTGCTGCCCCGCGCAAAGGTCTTCGACATGGCAACCGCAATGCCAAGCGGCACACCGACGGCGATGGCGATGGCGAGCGCGATGCCGACACGCTTCAGGCTCAGCGCCATATGCACCCAGATGTCGTGGCCCTCAAGCAGCCTGACCAGCGCCTGCGCCGTATTCCAGGGCGAAAACGCGGCGGCGATGGGCGTGCGCATCTCCAGTGCGATCACGCCAAGGTTCCACAGCAGGACAGCCAGCGCGAGTCCCGCGAGCGGCAGGACAATGTTCGACAGCAATCGACGACGCATCAGACGGCAATCGTTTCGGTACGTGCAAGATTGGCGGGCAGGCCGAAGGCCCCGGGGCCGCCGGCGCTCGCGATCGCCTTGCGCACGAACCTGTCATCCACCAGATCGCTGGCAACGGCCTGGGGATCAAGCGCGGCAAGGAACTTGTTGTCGCCCTCGACCCGGGTGTCCCGAATCATGCTGACCAGTTCCTCTGTATAGGACGGGAACGGATACGGCTGGAAGTCGATGCGACGCTCGTTCCACTGTGGATGGACGATGATGCCGCGCTTCTCGTAGCTTGCGTAATCGGTCGTGACCAGTACCTTGGTCAGGGTCTGGAGCGGATGGGGCGTGTAATGATGCTCATCGCGGGAAGACAGCAGCATGGCCGCATCCGCCTGGTTGGATCGCGTCCACAACTGTGCATCGACGATGGCGTTGGTCACGCGCTGCGTCCATTCCGGCCTGTCGTGCACGTCCCTTTCGGCAAGAAAGGTCACGCAGCAGGCGTGGTTCTTCCATACATCGCCCGAGAACCGCAGGATCTTGCCGATACCTGCGATCTCCGCCGCCGCATTGAACGGCTCCGCCACGATGTAGCCGGCTATGGATCCGTTCGCCAGCGCGGACAACATTTCGGATGGCGGCAGGACGACGAGATTGACCTCGTTCGGTTTCACCGTTTCGCCGCGTGCCCGTGTCGCGACGGTCAGCCCGTTCGCCTGCATCAGCTTCTGCAGCAGGATGTTGTGGATCGAATACCAGAAGGGAATCGCAACGGTCTTGCCACCGAGACCAGCAACCGAATTGACGTCATTGGAAACCGTCAGCGCGGAACCGTTGACGTGGTTCCACGCAACGACCTTGGCCGGAAACTTCGATCCGTAGCGCACCCATAGCGTGGCCGGAGACAACAGATGGATCACGTTGACCTGCCCGGAGACGAAGGCTTCGATGATCTGCGCCCAACTGCGGAACAGGCGCGGCGTCTCCGCCTTCAGGCCTTGCGCCTCGAACAGCTTGCGACCGTGCGCGACCAGCAGCGGTGTCGCATCCGTGATCGGCAGATAGCCGATCCTGACCGGCTGGTCGTCACCTTTGAAGCTCTTCGCCTGCGCCTCGCCGGCGAACAGCAACGGCGCAGCCGCGCCGGCTGTCGCCAATGCCGACATCCGGAGAAAATCGCGCCGCGTCATGCCGCAGTCGCAATCGGACGATGCACAAATATGGATGTGCTTTTGCCTGGAAACAGGTTTCATCATGGCTCCCTTTGTTCAATCAATGGTAGTTTGCAGCTGATGCAGAGCAGCGAGTATGTCCAGGCGTAATGCCAGTACCGCCTCCGGGTATGCCTCGCGCGGGCGGGGAACGTTCACCTGCCATTGCTTCACGATGGCGCCGGGCTGCCCACCCATCAGCAAGATGCGATCGGCGACCAGAATGGCCTCGTCGATGTCATGCGTCACCAGCAGCACCGCAGTGTGCCAACGATGAACGACATCAACCAGCAGCGTTTGCATGCCGGCGCGGGTAATGGCATCCAGCGCGGAAAAGGGCTCGTCGGCGAATAGCAGTTCCGGCTCGCGGGCCAGTGCGCGGGCCAGCGCGACGCGTTGCGCCATGCCGCCGGACAGCTGTGCCGGGAACGCGTGTTCGTTGCCGCCCAGCCCGACCGCATCGACGGCCTCCGCAATCCGTGCATGGTGCGCGGCCTTGCCGATCGCGGGCTGGCGGCGGAAATCGAGACCGAAGCCGATGTTGCCGGCAACGTCCAGCCACGGCAACAGACTCGCCTGCTGGAAGACCAGGGCCGCGCGTGGATGAGGTTCGTGCAGCGGCTTGCCGAGGAAGGAAACGGTCCCGCGCTGCGGCGCGGCCAGCCCTGCCAGCACCCGCAGCAGCGTGGACTTGCCGCAGCCGCTGCCGCCGAGCAGGCAGACAATCTCGCGCCGGTCGACATCCAGCGAGACGTCCTCGAATATGGCGCGCGCGCCGTAGCCGAATCCGAGCGCGCGTCCCTGCAATGCGCGTTGGTCCGATTGCATGGGCATCATGCGGCCTGCGCAGTCTGCTTCTGCAATTCCATCTGCAGCTGCGTCAGGCTCGGGGTCACGATGGGAATGAAGGCCGCCTCGCGCCAGCGGCGCGCAAAATCGCCGTCCTGGCTGCGCAGATAGGCACGGCCGCCGCTGGCCTGCAGTTCCAGCATGATAGCCTGCTGCACGATGTCGGCCAGCCGGATGCGCAGCCGGAACATGAGCGCGGCGTTGGTCTTGAAGCGTCCATCGCGTATGCCTTCCAGCAATTGCGCCGTCGTCTCTTCCAGCGCCCTTTGCTGTACGTCCACGCTCGCCGGCAAGGGACCGCGGCCGTCGGCAGACAGCTGGCGCGCGCTGCGCAGGCTGACGCGCGCCAGGCCGATCGACATGCCGCACTGCAGACCGAGAAAATGCGGCCGTACCGCCGGCAGGTATTGCCGGGCATCGGCATGGATGACGTCGCTCGCGTCGATACGGACATTCCGCAGTTGCACCGCGGCCGTATTGCTCGCACGCAGCGCCATCAGATCCAGATCGGCGCTGCGCTGCACGCCCTCGCCTTCGCCGCGAAAGGCGATGATGGCGGGCGGCGCATCGCCCGGCATGCGGACGGCGGCAGCCGCGACGTATCCCTGCGGCCGCAGATTGGTGATCCAGGCCAGTGCGCCGTTCAGGCGCCAGCCCTCGCCGTCCGCAACGGCCTCGATCTGCAAGGACTCGATGCCGGACAGGAATTTCATCGCGTTCGACAATCCGCTGGCGCCAGCGCGCTCGCCACGCAACAGCGCCGGCAGCCAGCGTGCCGCCAATGCGTGATTGGGCGTATGCAGCAGATATTCGATGAAGGCGCGATGGCCCCAGAACACGAAGGCGGCCGTGAGCGACGCCTCCGCCACGCCGGCGATCGCGTCAATCGCGTCGCAGACGTCGCCCCCCGCGCCGCCGCTTTCGCGCGGCACGCCGATGCCGAAGAAACCGACCTCCGCCAGGCGCGGAACGATTTCGCCGGCCAGTTCCGCCGTTTCATCCAGCCGGTTGGCCTGATCGCGCAACCAGTTGCGTGTTGGCTCTTGCGATGCCGTCATTCAGATTGCTCCCGGCGCGTAGGGCAACAGCTCCTTGTTGATCGCGCTGCCAGCCAGTGTATTGGCGAAGTTGCACAGCGTCGCCAGGCTGATGCCGAGCACGGCTTCGAGCGCGTTCCGCTCGTTGTATCCGGCACCGATGAAAGCCTCATATTCGGCATCCGGCACGGCGCCGCGGTGCGCGATCACGGCTTGCGCAAAGCGCGCGACGGCGTCCAGCCTCGCATCGCCCGTCGGTTGGCCTTGCTGCAGCGCGCGCACCTGCTCGGCCGGAAGCTGCGCCTTCTTCAGCGCAATGGCGGTATGGCCGGCCACGCAGAAGTCGCAGCCGTGAATGCGGGCGGCAGTGATCTGCACGACCTCGCGCTCGGCCAGCGTCAGGCTGGTGCGGGCATTGATGCCCGAAACGGTCATGTACGTTTCCAGCGCCTGCGGTGAATTCGCCAGCACGCCGATCAGGTTCGGCAGGAAACCGTTGTTGGCGACCGCCTTCTCCACGAAGGGACGGCTGTCGGCGGGCGCGGATGCGAGCGTGTGGAGCGTAAGGCGTGACATGGCGGACCTCTGTAAACGGGACGCCGCCATTATGAAGGATGATTATGACGCGCTGCAGATGCAGACGTCGCAATGTCTTGCTCGATCGTCTCAATTCCAGGACGGTTGCTCCCGTTCGCGGTGCGCCCTGCGATAGGCGCCGGGATCCTCGCCGAGCACGCGTTTGAATGCACGGGAAAAGGCTGCATGCGAACGATAGCCGACATATTCGGCGGCGCGCTCCACCGTATCGCCCGCCTGCAGACGACGAGCCGCGATTTTCATCCTCAAACGCAGCAGGAAGCGGGCAGGAGGTTGCCCTCCCGCTTCGACAAAACGCTTGTAAAAGTTGGCGCGAGACATATGGGCGGTACGTGCCATGCTTTCCGTCGACCAATCCTGTCCTGGCGTTCGCAATATGCTGTCGACCAACCGGGAAAATTCGGCACGCCGCGCCACGCCAAGCAGCCCGGAAGCAATATGACGCTGTTCCGCCGCGTGCCGGATGACATAGAAAAGCAAAACTTCCACCAGCCGCGTAATCAATGGTGACGGGGTCTGCGGATCACCACCCGCTTCCGCCATGATCAGCTCGAACAGCTGGCCCGCCGCACGCAACGATACGTCACCGGCGCGAACGATCAGGAATTCAGGGAGGGAGTCGACGAGCAGCGAACCGGACGCACCGCGAAAATGGAAGAATCCGCAGGCCAGACCGGTGCTGCCTTCGGCATCGCAACGCAACGACTCCATCGGCAATCGCCTGATCGCCGCACGGCGGTCAGCATACGGGCTGAGGAAATGCGGCATGTCGCGCAACACGAATACCGCATCGCGCGCAGAAAGCGCAACCGGCGCCCGCTCCTCCATATGAAGAAAACAGTTGCCATGCAACACCAGATGAAAGCTGGCCAGCGACCGTCCGGCCGTCGATGCCTGCCACTGGCCGCAATACTGCCCGACATGCAGTACAGTCGTATCCAGCTCGATGCCGCCGATCAGCCAGTCGACCAGTTGGTCCTTGCCGATGCTCATATCAGATTCGTCCGATGCAGAAATTCGCATTCGATTTGCACAGCCGCGGCATTGCAGTCAACCGCGCAACGCCGCTCCCGCCTCATCGAACGCGGGCCTATTGTATGAACTGGGAATCCGATCGGCTACGAATATAACCGCATAAAGAAAGCAGAAAATCGCGCAAGGCGCGCCGGCACGAACCGACGTACTGTCTTGCCGCATACCGCTTTACGAGGAGGCTTGCAATGTAATCCGAGAATAGGCGCGCGTTCGCGAGATTTCGCGACATTGCGAAAAGTCGTCATCCGTCGCCAAGGCGCTCGTGCTCGACACACCGAATTCTGCGTGATGCCAGAGACCGGTTTGCGCAAAACAAAGAAGCCCGCTTGCGCGGGCTTTTATTCTGGCGGAGAGAGGGGGATTCGAACCCCCGATAGGCTATGAACCTATACACGCTTTCCAGGCGTGCGACTTAAACCACTCATCCATCTCTCCTGATTCGGGTTCGCCAAGCTTGGCGCCAGGGCGAAGCCGCAGATTATAGCAAAACTTGCGCATCCCGCTCATCAAAGTTATCCATTTTGACGGCCGATGCAGCAAATCTGCATGCAGCAATAACAAAACCCTATTGCGTCTGCTTCAACTGCTCCAGAATCGCCGGATTCTCCAGCGTCGACACGTCCTGTGTGATTTCCTCGTCCTTGGCGATCACGCGCAGCAGGCGGCGCATGATCTTGCCGGAGCGTGTCTTCGGTAGGTTGTCGCCGAAGCGGATTTCGCGCGGACGGGCGATCGGGCTGATTTCCTTGGCGACCCATTCGCGCAGGTCCTTGGCGATCTGCCTGGCGTCGTCGCCTTCCGGCCTGGTGCGCTTCAGCACGACGAAAGCGCAGATCGATTCGCCGGTGGTGTCGTCCGGCTTGCCGACGACCGCCGCCTCGGCGACGATCGGGTTGGCCACCAGAGCCGATTCGATCTCCGCCGTGCCGAGGCGATGGCCGGAGATGTTCAGCACGTCATCGATGCGGCCGGTGATCGTGAAATAGCCGGTCTTTTCGTCGCGGATCGCGCCGTCGCCGGCGAGATAGGTGGCGCCGCCCAGCTCCTGCGGGAAGTAGCTCTTCCTGAAACGCTCCGGATCGCCCCAGATGTTGCGGATCATCGACGGCCACGGCTTGCGGATCACGAGCAGGCCACCCTTGCCGTTCGGCAGTTCGTGGCCGGCATCGTCGACGACGGCCGCCGCGATACCCGGCAGCGGCAGCGTGCAGGAGCCCGGCACCATCGGCGTCGCGCCTGGCAGCGGCGTGATGACGTGACCGCCAGTTTCGGTCTGCCAGAAGGTATCGGCGATCGGGCAGCGTTCGCCGCCGACGTTCTTGTAGTACCAGATCCAGGCTTCCGGATTGATCGGCTCGCCGACGGAACCGAGCAGGCGCAGGCTGGAGAGGTCGTAGTTGCGCGGGTGGACTTTCGGGTCGGCTTCGGACGCCTTGATCAGCGAGCGGATCGCCGTCGGCGCGGTATAGAAGATGCTGATCTTGTGTCGCTGCACCATGTCCCAGAAACGGCCCGCGTTCGGATAGGTCGGCACGCCTTCGAACACGATCTGCGTGGCGCCGGTGGCCAGCGGGCCGTAGGTGACGTAGGTATGGCCGGTGATCCAGCCGATGTCGGCGGTGCACCAGTAGATGTCGGTCGGCTTGATGTCGAACGACCACTTCATCGTCAGCATCGCCCACAGCAGGTAGCCGGCGGACGCATGCTGCACGCCTTTCGGCTTGCCGGTGGACCCGGACGTATACAGGATGAACAGCGGATGCTCGGCGCCGACGGCGACCGGCTCGCATGCGGCCGGCTGGCCGTCGATCACGTCGTGCAGCCAGACGTCGCGGCCTTCGACAAAATTGACGTCCGCGCCGGTGCGGCGATACACGACGACCTTGCGCACGGTGTCGCAACCGCCCATCGCCAGCGCCTCGTCGACGATGGCCTTCAGCGGCAACTGGCGGCCGCCGCGCACCTGGTGGTCGGCAGTCAGCACGGCGACCGCGCCGGCGTCGATGATGCGCTCGTGCAGCGACTTCGCCGAGAAGCCGCCGAACACGACCGAATGCGTGGCGCCGATGCGCGCGCACGCCTGCATCGCGGCGATGCCTTCGATCGACATCGGCATGTAGATGACCACGCGGTCGCCCTTCTGCACGCCGAGCGACTTCAGTCCGTTGGCGAACTTGCAGACGTACTCATGCAATTCGCGGTAGGTGACGCGCGTGTTCTTGCCGTCGTCCGATTCGAAGATCAGCGCGGTCTTGTCCGCGTTGCCGTTGGTCAGATGGCGGTCGAGGCAGTTCCAGGAAACGTTCAGCTCGCCATCCTCGAACCATTGGTAGAACGGTGCGTTGGACTGGTCCAGCCTTTTCGTGAACGGCTTCGTCCAGTGGAGATTCTGCTGCGCCAGGCGCGCCCAGAAGCCCTCGTAATCCTCGTTCGCCTCCGCGCACAGCGCGCGGTAGGCGTCCATGCCGCTAATTGCGGCGTTGGCGACGAAATCGGCGGGCGGCTCGAAGACGCGCGCCTCGTGCGAAAAGCTTTCGATATCGGACATCAGTCCCCTCCGGTACGGATTCTTGTCTGTTGCTGAAAAAGCCTGGATGTCTGCAGGGTTTATCCATTCTGCCGCAGAGGCCATGCCGTCGTTTGCCTGGACGGCTGCCTCCGCGGTTTGCGTCCCGTATTGCACCGCGTGTCTTACCCCGCGTGTAAAATGCAGGCTTCTTTTTGCCGCGCTCCGCGGTCGGACGCGGCAGTCGCCATTGTAGCCGGTCTGATTCGCGCCACGCAGCCTGCGCCGGCCAGCAGACCGGTCCTGATCACAGCCGAAACCGCCATGACCCTCATCCAACGAGACGACCTGATCGAATCCGTCGCCGCCGCCCTGCAGTACATCAGCTATTACCATCCGCAGGATTACATCCGGCATCTCGCACGCGCCTATGAAGCCGAGCAAAGCGAAGCCGCCAAGGACGCGATTGCGCAGATCCTGACCAACTCGCGCATGTGCGCGGAGGGTCGGCGCCCGATCTGCCAGGACACCGGCATCGTCAACGTCTTCCTGAAGATCGGCATGGACGTGCGGTTCGAAGGCTTCGACGGCATGTCGATCACCGATGCCGTCAACGAGGGCGTGCGCCGCGCCTATCTGCATCCGGACAACACGCTGCGCGCATCGATCGTGGCCGACCCGCATTTCGAACGGAAGAACACGAAGGACAACACGCCGGCGGTGGTACACATGGAACTGGTGCCCGGCAATACCGTGGACGTGCAGGTCGCGGCCAAGGGCGGCGGCTCGGAGAACAAGTCGAAGTTCGTGATGCTGAACCCGTCCGATTCGCTGGTGGACTGGGTGCTGCAGACGGTGCCGCAGATGGGCGCCGGCTGGTGCCCGCCCGGCATGCTGGGCATCGGCATCGGCGGCACGGCCGAGCGCGCGATGCTGATGGCCAAGCAGTCGCTGATGGAAGACATCGACATGGCGGAACTCAAGCAGCGCGGGCCGCGGAACAAGACCGAGGAATTGCGCATCGAGCTGTGCGACAGGATCAACGCGCTCGGCATCGGCGCGCAGGGCCTGGGCGGTTTGACCACCGTGCTGGACGTGAAGATCATGATGCATCCGACCCATGCAGCGTCCAAGCCGGTCGCGATGATCCCGAACTGCGCGGCGACGCGCCACGCGCATTTCGTGCTGGACGGTTCCGGCCCGGTCTATCTCGATCCGCCGTCGCTGTCCGACTGGCCGGACGTGAACTGGATGCCGGACACCGAGAAATCGCAGCGCGTAAATCTCGACACGCTGACGAAGGAAGAAGTCGCGTCGTGGAAACCAGGCCAGACGCTGCTGTTGAACGGCAAGATGCTGACCGGCCGCGACGCCGCGCACAAGCGCATCCAGGACATGCTGGCGAAAGGCGAACCGCTGCCGGTGGATTTCACCAACCGCGTGATCTATTACGTCGGCCCGGTCGACCCGGTGCGCGACGAAGTGGTCGGCCCGGCCGGCCCGACCACGGCCACGCGCATGGACAAGTTCACCGACATGATGCTGTCGCAGACCGGCCTGATCGCGATGATCGGCAAGGCCGAGCGCGGCGCGGCAGCGATCGAATCGATACGCAAGCACAAGTCGGCTTACCTGATGGCCGTCGGCGGCGCCGCTTACCTGGTTTCGAAGGCTATCAGGAACGCCAAGGTGCTCGGCTTCGCCGATCTCGGCATGGAAGCGATCTACGAGTTCGAAGTGCAGGACATGCCGGTTACCGTGGCGGTCGACGCCACCGGCACGTCGGTGCATGCGACCGGACCGAAGGAATGGCAGGAGCGGATCGCGAAGATACGTCTCGACGACATTGCGGCACCGGCGAAATAAGCGCGTAACCTTTCCCTTTCAAGCGATCCTCTTCATCGTGGCATTCTCCGCATTCCCTGATCCCGCGGCTGCTGAAGCGCCGATCGGCATCTTCGATTCCGGCGTCGGTGCGTTGTCCGTGCTGCGCCACGTGCAGGAAAGGCTGCCGTCCGAGCATTTGCTGTGCTTCGCCGATTCCGGCTACGCGCCTTACGGCGGCAAGTCGGACGAGGAGATCGTGGCGCGCACGCTGGCGATCGCCGCCTTCCTGCTGGCGAAACAGGTCAAAGCCATCGTGGTCGCCTGCAATACCGCAACCGCCGCCGCCATCGACGTATTGCGCAAGCGCTACCCGGAACTGATCGTGGTCGGCGTGGAACCCGGTCTGAAACCGGCGGCAGTTTTCAGCCACAGCGGCAAGGCCGGCGTCATGGCGACCGCCAGCACGCTGGCCAGCGGCCGCTTCGTCGCATTGCGCGACCAGATCGCCGCATCGACCGGCGTCGCCTTCCTGACGCAAGCCTGCGTCGGCCTGGTCGACCAGATCGAGAAAGGCGAACTCGCCACACCGGAAACCGTCGCGATGCTGGAGCGCTACGTGACGCCGCTGCTGCGCGGCGGCGCCGATACGATCGCACTGGGTTGCACGCACTATCCGTTCGTGCAGCCGGTGATCGAAGCAATCGCGCAACGGGAAAGCGCGGTGCCGGTGACGATCATCGATACCGGCGAAGCCGTCTCGCGGCAACTGGAACGCCTGCTGCAGCAACGCGGATTGCAACGCTTCGAAACCCGCACCGGTTCGCTGTACGCCTACACGACCGGCGGCGCGGCAGCGCTGGCCCACGCTTTCACGCAGCTGCTGCAACAGTCGCCGACCGTGGAAAAGGTCGACGTCCCGAGCCCGTCCCCGGATCTGACATCGATGCCATTTGCCACCGACCGGTGATGTTTGTATAATGGCGAGCTTTCTTGCGGAACACCGCAGGAAACATGCAGTACAGTGGTGGCCGTAGCTCAGTTGGTAGAGTCCAGGATTGTGATTCCTGTCGTCGTGGGTTCGAGTCCCATCGGCCACCCCAAGAATACCTTTACGAATCAGGCGCTTATGCGCCTGATTTGCTTTTGGGGGGAAGAATCGGGGAAGAAAGCGCAGATCCCAGCCTCGCCATTTCCTCGTTCTGCGCCCCGTCCAGCCGCTTCGCGTAGGCGCGCAGGAACATTGCGATCAGGACCCTTGGCCGCCCCTCCTCGTTTTTTTCGCATCCATCTCGTTGCCGGTCTCCTGCAACGGCCGCCGTCTCCGCACTGCTTGATCGCCTGCCATCCCTGTCAGGGAAGGGACGCTATCATCGCATTTCCCGAACATCCCGCACCTTCATCATGACCCGATCTCTGCTCGATACCCGCGCGCTCGAACGCGTGCTGGAAGAATTTGCCGATGCCCGCGACTGGCGCCGTTTCCATTCGCCGAAGAATCTGGCGATGGCGCTGACCGGCGAGGTGGGAGAACTGGTGGAAATCTTCCAGTGGCGGACGGAAGAAGAATCATGGCAGTTGGCATCGATGCCGGAAACCGCCGAGCACGTCCGCCAGGAGCTGGCCGATGTCGCGTTGTACCTGGTCCGTCTGGCTTCCGTGCTGGGCGTGGACTTGGACGCGGCGATTCGCGACAAGCTGGTCCTCAACGCGCAAAAATACCCGGCTCCGTAGAAAACCCCGCCCGGACCGCCCGATCATCGGGACGAATTGCGACATCTGTGGAAATTTCCTTCACCGACAGTCGGGGATGCACGGCAAGAGGTCACGCAGACGACATCAATCCGATATGTACCGTCGAACTTTCCGCAGGGTCCTTCTGGATTTCCGTCTCCAGCATGTGACCTTCCGAACTATCCCGGCAGTCCTGGCACGAATCTCAGGCGACCGCCAGGCCGGCTGGCGCTGCCTTTCCTGCTCAAACGCCGATAAAGACCGAGATAGGCATGCACGACCGCCTGCTCGCCATGCTCGTCGGCGGCGGTGGCATGGCCTGCTTCGATCATGGCCTGCCGCTGCCGCGGCGGCAGCGACAACAGACGCAGCATGCCGTCGGCCAGCGCGACAGGATTCGCGATCGGCGCCAATAGGCCGTTCCGGCCGGGCATGATCAACTGGGACGCGCCTTCATTGCAGGTGCTCAGCACCGGCACCCGGTGCGTCCAGGCTTCCAGGATGACGTTGCCCAGCGGCTCATGCCGGGAAGGGCAGACGAAGGCATCCGCCATCGCGTAAAAAGGCTGCGGATCCTCCTGCCAGCCGAGCCAGAACACGCGGGCGGCGATGCCGAGCGCGGCGGCCTGCCTGCCGAGCGCCGCGCGTTGCGTGCCGTCGCCTGCCACCAGCAGCACGAGCGGATGGTGATCGTGTTGTGCGGGAAGCCGGGCAAAGGCATCGAGCAAATCCTGGAAACCCTTTTTCTCGATCAGCCGCCCGAGCGCGAAGATGATGCGCGCCTGGGCGGGCAGCCCCAGCTTGTTCCATCTGTCCGCGATCTCTTCCGGCGCGACGGGCCGCGGTGCCGGCACGAAATTGCCGATATGAAAAATGCGTTCCGCCGGCAGGCCTTCCTTCTCGAGATAAGCACAAATGTCCCTGGTATTGCCGACCCAGGCATCCGCATGGCCGTAATATCCGGCGACCTTGTAGTAGCCGCCCAGCCGCGCGACGTGGACCGCTTCACAGCTTGCCGGCAGATGCGTCAGCCGCGACGCCCGGCCCATGTAGGTCTGCACCACGTCCGGCTGCCATGCATGCACGAGATGGTTGATTCGCCAGCGCGACCACACGTCCCACTTGGAGGCGAGCGGCAGATGGCATTGCTCCACGCGGTTGGAAAGGAGAGCGGAAACGGGACTGCTGCGCCGCGTCACGGCAAGTGTCGGATGACCGGCCTGGGCCAGCGCGTTGACCAGCCGGATGAAGAACTGCTCGGCGCCGCTCAGTTCCTGGCTGCCGAGCACGTGGATGGAGCGCACGCCCGCGTACGCGCCGGCTTCTGCGTTCATGGCTTTCCCGGATTTCGCTTGCGCGGCAACGACGGGGGAAGGAAAGGAGGCAGGAGAACAACGGCCCATACATAGGGCGATTGCCTCATCACCGCTTCCTGCGTTACGGCACCGCCATCATCGGCCGCACCACATGGCTCTCTGACCCGCCACTTACCATTTGTATGGCGGAATCGCCATCGTCACCAGCTCGCTGATGTGCTCCTGCGAAAGAAGGTTTGCCTGGCGGGATTCGGCTGCCGCCTGAAGCGGATGCAGCGCGAGAAAAGCCGTGCATGCGGCGCTGGCCGCGCACAGGATCATGGCGTAGTAAAGTTTCATGACGGATACCCCTTGTGTCGGAAATGCGTGTTCGAACGTCAGCCGTGCAGGTTCGGCTGCCCCTGCCGCAATCTGCTCGACAGGTGGCGGGACAGCACGTTGGCGGCTGACGGCTCCATCTCCTCCTTGCCCTCCTCCTCGTCAAGGCCGATAGCCTTCGCCTCCAACCAAGGATTGCGCTGCATGCGCCGTGCGGTGTTCTTCTTGCCCAATTCCGTGACGAATTCCGGCGTGAAGACGCGGGATTCGGCCTTGCTGTATTTTTCACCATGGACATGCGCTTCTTCGCGCAGATACCGGCGGGCTTCCATTCTTTTTCTGTTCATGGCCTGTTCCATCATGTCGTGCGCCGCTTCGGGCAACTGGTCTAGCGGGCCGGCGTCCGACCAATCCGCCGCGACCGGCTTGTCGTGCATCAGCGAAGGATGGATGGCGGAAGATTCGCGGGAAGCGGAAGTCTGAACGATGGACATGATGGATCCCCTGTTTCGGTTTCGCTCTTCAAATCGTCGCAGCGTTGGGCGACCGGCTTGGCCGTGCTCGCTATCCTTGTCATTTGCATGGGATCGTAGCGCCCGCCGACTTTTCGCACATATAGGAAAGTGACGCGACTTCTTGTAGGAAAAATGGAAGATCGGCAAGGAAACGTTTGCGGCCGCCAGGCGTCTTGCCCACTGGCACGTTGACGTCCCGCACCCTTCCCCTGTCGCACGAAACACAGGTACCGGCCAGTCCGGGATTTCGTCAAACGATGTCATTCATGTCCGGCGGCTCCGCCCGCCGGTCCTGCTGCAATTCCACCCGGTCGCCGCAGTCTTGAGCGACATACGCCTTTGGAAGGTAGCTGATCGCGGATCCGACTGCCGCGAACGCGACGCATCCGGCACCATCCCGCGCGGCGCGCACCGCGTCATCATTCCGTCATGGTCCGTCAGATGGCCGGCGGGTATACTGGGTTCATCGCTGTCGACTATGGGAGGACGCCATGTACCGCAAGATTCTGATCGCATACAACGGCACACCGGAAAGCCGTTCCGCCCTGCAGGAATGCGTGCAGCTCGCGCCAGGGCCGGACACGGACATCCATCTGCTTGCCGTCATCAATCCGCCCCAATCCGTCGTGATCGGCGAATACGCGATGGTGCCGATGCTCGGGATCGAGGAAGACATGATTGCCGAAAGAAAGCGCATGGAGGATGAACTGGCAGACGGCCTCGCCTACCTGCAGAGCGCCGGCCTGGCGGTGCAGTCGCACCTGGAGATCGGCGATCCGGTTCCCATCGTCAGCGAATTCGTCGAGAAACTGAGCATCGAACTCGTGATCGTCGGCCATTCGCGCCAGAAGTCGCTGGCCATGCGCTGGTGGCGCGGCGCCACCGACACGCTGCTGGTGGAGAAAATCCGCTGCAGCCTGCTGATCGCCTCCTATCCGGAGCAGCGGCCGGCCTGACCAGCACACCGCCCCGCCGCGATTACCACCGCCGGTAGCGCGGCCCGTAATAGCCGTGGTCGTGATAGCCGAAGCCGAAGTTGACTGACGGCGCGACATAGACCGGCGCCACGTAGGCCGGCTGGCCGTAGTAGCCGCCGTCGTACGGCACGATGGCGCAGCCGCCGAGCGCGCCGGCCGCCGCCAGGACAAGCGCGACCTGTCGCAGCTTGCGTGTATCAGGAATTTTCATGACAACCTCTCAACCGGCTCCGACGCGCGATCCGCAACGTTTCCGCGTACCGCGCGCCGGTCTGCCCGGATCATTCGGACAAGAGCACCGACGCGCATCAGCGCGGATAGCCGTAGGGACGGTAATCCACCCGATGCACGTCGTAGCGGTAATCGGGACGGTAGGCGTGACGAACGGGAACCGGTTCGGCACGGTAATAGACCGGCGCATAACGCGGGCCGCGAACCACGTAACGGCCGCCGTCATGGCCACCGATGCTGTTGCCGACCGCCGCACCGACCAGTCCGCCGACCAGCGCCGCATTCTGTCCACCGATGCTGTTGCCGATCAGCGCGCCGGCAACGGCGCCAATCGCGGTATTCACGCCCCGGTCGCCGGCAAGCGCCGACGTCGAGACCGTGACCGCAGCCGTCGCCAGAACGGCAACGGCAAGATATTTTTTCCGCAACATGATCGACTCCTTTTCCCGCAGGCGACGCGAATGCGGCCTGACCGTGGAATCAATATATCTTCCACTTGGAAGAAATCCATGCAGGGAAACGGACTTTTACAACTGTAAAGAAGCATGAAGACCGGCGCCGCCACAGCGCGGCACGGTCCATTCAGCACAGGAGGAATGACAAAAGGGAATGCTGGGGAATACGGGGAAAATGCGGCGCGCGGCGGTCAGAGTATAGCTTCCGACACGATCTTCCAGTCGGCGCCTTCCTTGGCCCAGTACTGGCGCTTGCGGGTGACGTACCTGTATCCGCCTATCGTCGCTTCCTGGGTGAAGCTGGCCACCATGAGATTCTTCCGGTCCGGGTAACGGAAGAAGGAAACGTCCTGCAACTGCACGTCGACCTTGCGCGCGCCCAGCAGCGAGCGGTGCATCTTCTCCAGCCAGCTGTTGAGGCTCTGGCCGTGCAGCGCCCTGAAGTTGCGCGAATAATGCTGGCGCAGGCGCTTGGGATCGGCGCTCGCGAAATCCTCGCGCCAGGCTTCCAACATCTGGTTGGCGCTGACGCGCTCCGCCTGCCACTGCGCCTTGGTGATGAATTTCAGATCCCGGCTGATGATGACCGGCGTGCTGTCGACCTGCACCTCGGTGGACAACTGCTTGATGTCCGGGTTGGTCAGCACCACGCAGCCGTCCGACGCCAGCGGCGGACGGCTGTAGCTGTCCGACGGCGTACCGTGCAACCAGATGCCGTAACCGCTGCGGCCGTTGACGCGGTCCCATTCGTTCGGATAGTTGATCGGCATTGCCTCCGGCCCGTAGAAGTCGGGCAGCTTGGCGCCCGGCAGGCGTGAGGTGATGTAGTAGACGCCCAGCGGCGTCTTCTGGTCGCCTTCCTTGACCTTGTCGACGCCGAGGCGCCCCTGCGTGACGTAGTAATCGTCGACCAGGCGCAGATTGCCGTCGTTGTTCTGATAGACATAAAGGCGCGACAGCTTGGCGTCGACCAGCACGACACTCTTCTGGTCGGGCCGCATCTGCACCACCGGACTGGGGACGAGAGCGGGATTGGGCCGGTCGCGCAGCGACTTGAGGCGCACGATCGCTTCTTCGCGCAGGCTGTTGATCCGATCCGGCGGTCCGTTCGACGACAGGCCGAAACCCTTGATCGTCTGCGTGTGCAGCAGCAGCAGGTCGCCGCGGATCAGGTAGCCGAGGCGAAAGTTGGGAAAGGCGGCGATCAGCGCGTCCACTTCGCTCTGCGCTTCGCGCAGGCGGTTCTCGGACAGCGCCTGGTAGACGTCGGCCAGCATGACTTCCGGATCGGGCCGTCCCGGCGTGCCGGGCCGCGTGCCGTTCGCCATCGACACCGACGGCAGCGCCATGAACGCCGCCACCACGCCCGGCAGCGCCTTCATGAACGCCTTGCACGTCTTTTTCCTGATGCCGCCTCTAACGGACCGCCAATTGATACGCGAACAAAACATCAGCTACCCGCACGCTCCTGCTTGATACGCCATTTGCTCCCTTGCCTGACCAGCACCAGCGTCTTGCGGCCGCTCGTCTTGAGCCGGTCGGAATCGTAGACCTGGCGGAACCTGACGGTGGCCGTATTGCCGTCGATCGCGACCCGCGGCGATTCGACCTTGACGCTGATGCGCTTCTTGTCCTCGATGCGCGCGCGCCTTTCGTCGGACCACGCCTTGCGCGACTGGCCGGCGGGAAGATCGAAGTCGGGCGCATAGGCGTCCAGATAAGCCTTCACGTCACGCGCACTCCACGCGCGCGCCCATGCATCGACCGACGCGAGCACCTGTTGCTCGGTCGCCTTCGCTTCCTTCGCCGCCTGCGCCTGGGCCTGGCGGCGCGCTGCTTCGGCTTCCTGCTTCTGTTCCTGCTGGCGCTTCAGCGCGGCCTCGCGCTGGGCCTGCGCATCCATCTGCGCACTGGGCGACGGCGCGCTGGCCGCAACCGCCGGCTGCGCGGGCGCGGCCTTCTCGACCTGTTTCTCGGGCGCCGGCTCGGCTTTTTCAACGGGCGTCGATGCGACCGTGGCGACCGCGGGATTGATGATGCCGGTGGTGCTGCCGACCAGCGAACGGATCATCGTCAGTTTTGCGCGGGTGTCGGCATTGCCGCTGTCGAGCTGCAGCGCCTTGTCGTAGGCTTCGCTTGCCAGCTTGGCATGCACGTCGCCGAGATTCTCGTACGCCGTGGCGTAGGTGGGATTGGTGTGGATCGCCTTGTCCAGCGCGATGCGCGCCTTTTCGTATTCGCCTTTGGCCGCGTACAGCACAGCCAGGTTGTTGTACGGCTCGGGAAGCGCGGGATAGTCCTCGGTCAGCTTCGTGAAGATCGCGATCGCGTCGTCCCGCCTGTTCTGTTCGGTCAGGATCACGCCTTTCAGGAAGCGCATCTGCGGGTCGCGCGGATGCTTGGCGAGATAGGCGTCGGCCCTGCTCAGCGCCTGTGCCGGCTGGCCGGCGCGCAGCAGTTGCGACACGTCGGACAGTTCGTCGGCATATGCTGCGGCGTGCAATCCTGCCAACAGGCCGGAGATGATCAACGTGCGGGCCAGGACCTGGTGCAAACCTGAACGGGATACACCCGGGCGGCCGGTGCGAAGTGACGCGAAATGCATGATCTTCCTTGTTATGGTTTGTCGGATGTTTCGCACAGCCAATATAGTACGACAAACCCTGCGGGCGACACTACCGCGCGGCTGGAGCGCGCTCTTGCGCTCCCTGGGACATGAACGGACGCGCGGCATCCGTTAAAGGAACGCGCTGCGATGATGGCGCGCCGATTTTCGCGGATTTTTCCCTTCCCCGCAATCTCGCCGTACCGGGATGCGGCAATGAAGATACAGTGCCGCGCGCGGCCGGCGCAGGGACGTTCTACCGTGCGCCGTCCGCGGCCCGGACGGCGAGCGGTGCGGCCTCGGCCGAAGTTGCCAACGCATAGGACATGTGCAATGCCGGCGTTCCCGCATCCGACGCAAGGACCGGACCATCGACGGAGATCGCTTTGCCCGAGGTTTCATGGGCAACGTGCACGACCGGGTTTTCCGCCTGGCCGCCTTGCAGCCATGCCCAGCCCGCCGTACCGGCGAGCAGGATCAGGCCCGCGGCGACCGCTTTCCAGGCATGCGGACGGGCGCGGCGCGGCGCGGTCATGCCGGCTTCGGCCAGGACCGCTGCAGCGCGGGCGCGCCATGCCTGGTCGCGTTCGCCTTCCGTCTTCATGCGTTGCATCAATTCATCGGCGATGGCCTGGGCTTGCGCCTGCCTGGCCGCGCGCTGCTGCTGCAAGGCCTGCAGCGCGTTGCGCTCGGCCTTCGCGCGCAATTCTTCCTCGTGCAGCAGTTCGGCGGCTTCCGCCAGCTTGCGTTCGGCGGCTTCGGCGGCGGCGCGCTGCGCGTCGAGCTGCAGCATTTCCGCCGCCAGTCTTTCCTTCTCGGCAGCGGCGATGGCCGCGGCCTCGCGCGCCAGCGCCTGCCGGGCCTCTTCCTGCTTGCGCAGGATGGCGGTCTGTTCGCGCTCTCCGCGCGCCTGTTGCTCGGCGGCCGCAATCGCCGCCTGCTCCGCGGCGATCTTTTCCCGCGTGGCGTTCAAGATGACGACAGCGGCCTCGGCGCGCTGTTCTTCGATCCGCAGCTTGCGCTCGATCTCGCTGACTGCCTGCTGTTCCAGGTAGGCGCGCGCGCGTTCGGCCTGCGCCAGCTCGATCGCCTGGTGCGCCTTGCGCCGCGCCGCTTCCGCAGCCTGGCGCTGCAGGTCGGCCTGCTGCCGGGCGGCTTCCAGCGCATCTCGCTCGGCCACCAGCGCGGCTTCCTCGGCGGCACGCCGGGCCTGGTCCGATGCCAGCCGCTCCTGCAGCGTGGCAGCCTGCTCCCGCTCGATCTGCGCGCGCGCCTCGGCTTCTTCGCGCGCCTGGCGTTCGGCCTCCAGTTTCTGCCGGGTCTGCGCCAGCGCCTGCTGCTCCGCCTCGCAGCGCACGCGCTCGGCCTCGGCCAGCGCCGCCGCCTGCGCAGCCTGCCGTTCCGCCGCTTCGGCGGCCGCCTGCTGGCGTTCCGCTGCGGCCTTGGCCTGTTCGAGCGCGAGGCGTGCCGCTTCGCGTTCGGCCTCGGCGGCGGCACGGTTCTGCCGCTCGGCAAGTTCCTGCTCGCGCAGCAGTTCCATGCGCCGCAATTCGGCCTGCGTGCGCGCTTCCGCCTCGGCGCGGACCGCCTGCTCGATGTCGCGCTTTTCCTCCAGCGCCTGGGCGGCGATTTCCTCGGCTTCGGTGCGCTGGCGTTCGGCTTGCGTCAATTCGGCCATGCTGCGCGCCTTTTCGCGGGCTGTCTGCGCCGCGCGACGCTGCAATTCGGCCTTGGCCTGCGCCTGTTCCAGCAACTGCCGGTTGGCCTCGCATTCCGCTTCGCGCGCCAGGCGCAGCTGGCGGTCGGCCTGTTGCTGCGCAGCCAACATGTCGGCCTGTTCCCGTTCGGCGCGCAGGCGCGCTTCCCGTTCGGCCTGCGCTTCCCTTTCGCGCGCCAGCTTTTCCTGGTTGGCGCGCACCAGCTTCTGCACCGCTTCCACGCGTTGGCGTTCAAGCGCCAGCTTTTCCTGCGTAACGGCGAGCGCCTGGCGTTCGGCCGCGGCGCGCTCGGATTGCATGCGCGCGAGTTCGACCGCTTCGCGCGCTTTCTGCAGCGCGGCTTCGGCGGCGGCGCTTTTCAGCTCGGCCTGCGCCATCGTCTTTTGCAGCGTGACCTTGATGGCGGCGCTTTCGGTTTCATGCGCAGCCTGTGCCTTGCGGTCCGCCTGCTGCTGCAGGCGCAGCAGCTCGGCCTTTTCGTGTTCTGCTTGCGTGCGGGCCGCTGCGGTGGCGGCCGCTTTTTCTTCTTCACGCGCCTTTTCCTGCATGGCGGCCAACGCGCGTTGTTCGGCGGCGGCGCGCTCGCGTTCGGCATTCGCCAGTTCCAGCGCCTGCTGCGCCTTCAGCGCGGCGACGTCGGCCGCCTGGCGCTGCAGTTCGGCGAGTTCGGCCGCCTTGTCCAGCGCGGCCTGCTCGGCGGCAGCGCGCGCGACGGCCATGTCGGCGGCTTCGCGTTCGGTGGCGATGCGCTGCTCGGCCAGTTCGCGCGCGCGGCGCTCCTGTTCGCCGCGCACGCGGGCGGCGGCTTCGGCCTGCCGCTCGGCGATTTCGCGCAGGCGCGCTTCTTCCGCGGCGCGCGCTTCGCCTTCGGCGCGGGCGCGCGCCTGAATGTCGGCCTGGTGCTCGGCTTCGACGCGGGCGACGGCGGCGCTTTGCAACTGCCGTTCGACCTGGACGCGGGCTTCGGTGGCGAGGCGGATGCGCTCCTCGGCCTCGCGGCGGGAGCGGGCGGCGGCGGCAGCCATGCTCTCGGCGTGTTCGCGGCGCTCGGCGGCGGCGCGCAATTCGGTTTCGGCGTCCAGCCGCAGGCGCAGCGATGCGAGCACGGCTTGCTCGGATTCGACGCGCGCCTGGGTAGCGGCCTGCTGCTGCGTTTCGACGGCGGCGCGCGCCGCCGCTTCTTCGCGCGCGACGACGTCGTCCGCCGTGCGCCTGAGGACGGAGGCCAGGGCCTGGCGGTCCGCCTCTTCCCGCTGCTGCGCCAGCGCCAGCGCCTCGCCGCTGGCGGCGGCCAGCGTTTCGGCGGTTTCCCGCGCCGTCTTTTCCTGGTGGTGCTGTTCGCGCGCGAGGCGAGCCAGCCGCGCTTCGGTGCGGCCGCGCAGTTCCGCTTCCTCGAGCGCAGCCTGGCTGGCGTCGCGCGCGGCGGCGATGCTTTCTTCGGTTTCGCGGCGCACGCGCTCGGCTTCCTGCGCGAGTCTTTCGGCTTCCTCGGCGGCACGGGCCTTCAGCGCGGTTTCCTCGGCGATCTGCCCGCTGGCCTGTGCGCGCGCGGCCTGCTCGGCGCGCGTGCGTTCCTCGGCGATGCGGGCGAGTTCCTGGTCAGCCTCGGCGCGAGCGCGCAGTTCGGCGATTTCCTTGTTGACGGCGGCGGCGCGCGCTTCGCTGGCGGCACGCGCCTTGCGCTCGGCGGCGATGCGCGCGCGGCTGGCGGCGATCGCCTGTTCCTCGGCGCGTGCGTTGCGGTTGGCTTCCTCGATGGCGGCGGCATCGGCGATGGCGCGCTCCTCGGCCAACGAACGGGCATGCGCTTCGGCGTGGGCGCGGTTTTCGGCGGTGACCGTGGCCTTGGCCTCGGCTTCGACGCGCGCGATGGCGGCGCGGATCGCCTTGAGGTCCATGCCGGCGACGCGGCCGTCCTTGGTCGGCACGTCGAATTCGTCGTCGATCGCCGCATCGTTCTGCGCCTGCGATGCCAGGGTGAGCGTCCTGCGCGCGGTCTGGTTGGGATTCATCTGATTTCCTCGCTGAGCCGGTCGCCGTCCTGCCGCCGCAGGAACCGACGTTTCCTGTCAGGCATTATCGAGGGAGGCGCGCCGGGGTCGGCGCCGGAACAGAGGGGAAAAGCGCGGCCATTTCGGGGAAATGGGAATGCCATGCCGGCAACGCCGCGCCGCCCGTGCAGCGGCGCTCAGGCGTCGCGCGCGGCGGCCAGTTCGTCCAGGATGCTGCCCAGGCGCTCCATCCGCACCGGCTTGACGAGAAAATAATTCATGCCGGCGTCCATGCAGGTCTGGATGTCGGACAGCGCACCGGCGGCGGTCAGCGCCACGATCGGCAGTTGCGAGACCGGCGCCGGCAGGCCGCGGATCGCGCGCGCCGCCGCCAGGCCGTCCATTTCCGGCATGTGCATGTCCATCAGGATCACGTCGAAGGCGGCGTCCTGCACCGCGCGCACCGCTTCGCGCCCGTTCGGCACCACGTGCACGGTATGGCCGGCCTTTTTCAGCAGGGAGACCGCGACCTTCTGGTTGATTTCGTTGTCCTCGGCCAGCAGCACGTGCAGGCTCGCGCCGCCGCGGCGCCATGCCGCCGGCACCTGTTCCGGCGGCGGCTGGTCGGCCGGCATGAAGTCCAGCTCGAACCAGAACCGGCTGCCGGCGCCCACGGCACTGTCGACGCCGATGCGGCCGCCCTGCATGTCGACGATCTTCTTGCAGATCGACAGGCCCAGGCCGGTGCCGCCGAAGCGGCGCGAGATCGAATGGTCGGCCTGCGTGAACGACTGAAACAGCCGCGCCTGCGCTTCCGGCGCGATACCGATGCCGGTGTCGGCCACCTCAAACTTCAGGCGCACGCCAGCCGTTCCGGCGGCGAGCTGGCTGACGGCAAGCGTAACGCTGCCCTCCTCGGTGAATTTCATCGCGTTGCTGACCAGGTTCAGCAGAACCTGGCGCAGCCGGCCGACGTCGCCGACCAGCATGCGCGGCAGCGGTTGCCGGTATTCGGCACGCACGGCCAGCGAAGTTTCGCGGCTGCGCGAAGCCATCAGGTTGATCACGCTGTCCACCGCCTTGAACAGGTCGAAGGGCGCGCTTTCGAACTGCACGCTGCCGGCTTCCAGCCGCGAGAAATCGAGGATGTCGTTGAGTATGGCGAGCAGCGCCTCGGCCGAATACTGGGCGATTTCCAGATGCTCGCGTTGTTCGGGATTGGTGGCCTCGCACAGCGCGAGCTGCATCATGCCGAGCATGCCGTTCATCGGCGTGCGGATTTCGTGGCTCATCACCGCCAGGAATTCCGATTTCGCGCGGCTGGCGGCTTCCGCCGCGTCGCGGGCGACCGACAATTCGCGCGTGCGCTCGGCGACCTGCCTTTCCAGGTCGCGCGTCAGCGCGGCCAGCGATTCGTACAGCTGCACGTTGCCGAGGCCGGCGGCAATGTTGGTCGCCAGCACGTCGAGCAGGCGGCGCTCCAGTTCGGTCAGTGGACGCTGCAGCGGCAGGAACAGCGCATAGTCGCCGTCGGCCTGCTGCGGGCGGAGATACAGGCAGGCATGACGCTCGGCATGAACGTGGGCGCGCGTCGCGAACGCCTGCGCGGCCGCCGCCGCCAGTTCCGCCGCGTCCGTCGTGCAGTCGCCGGCGGCATGCACCATGTGGTGCTCGCCGTTCCCCGGGCAGCGGCGCACGACCGCGCCGACACAGCGATGGCGCGCGAGCGCGGCGACCTGGCGCAGGGCCTGCGCCGCGAACGCCTCTTCCGAGCGCGCCTGCAGCATCGCATCGGCGGCGCCGATCACCTGCTCCAGCCCGCTGCGGCCCCTTTCCAGCAGCACGATGTCGTCGTAGGCGCGCAGCGCGGACACGATGCAGGTCAGCAGCTTCTGCCGCGTCAGCTCGGTCTTGGACTTGTAGTCGTTGATGTCGTAGTCCATCACGACGTCGCGCTCGGGCGCCTGGCCCGGCTGGCCGGTGCGCAGCACGATGCGCACGCGGCGGTTGCGCAGCCGATCGCGGATGTGGCGCACCAGCTTCAGGCCGGCGTCGTCTTCCTCCATCACGACGTCGAGCAACACGACCGCGACGTCGGGCTGCGCCTGCAGGATCGCGCCGGCCTCGGCGGCGGAATAGGCGTGCAGAAATTGCAGCGGCCGGCCCTTGAAGCGCACGTCCAGCATGGCGACGGCGGTCACCTCGTGCACTTCCTGCTCGTCGTCGGCGATCAGGATCTGCCAAGGGCCGGCGTCCTCGTGACGCGGGCTCTCCTTTTCCGGTGCGAATGCGAAATCCTCGAACATGATGCTGCCCGTCTTTCTAGTAATGCCTGATCGTCTCGTCGTCCATGACGTGCGTCGTGGCGACGGCCGGATTGCGCGGGAAGCGCACGATGAAGGTGGTGCCGACGTTCAACTGGCTCTCCACCGCGATCTGCCCGCGCAGACTGCCCGTTACCAGGTTGTGGATGATGTTCAGGCCGAGACCGCTGCCGCCGCGCCCGCGCATGGTGGTGAAGAAGGGATCGAAGACGCGCGACAGGTTTTCCTGTGCGATACCGATGCCGTTGTCGGAGAAGCGCAGCTCGATCAAGTCCGTCTCCATGCCGTTGGCGTACACGTTGCGCACCACGATCAGCATCTCGCCGCGCATGCCTTCCGGGAAGGCGTGCAGCAGCGCGTTGGTGACGAAGTTGGTGATGACCTGCGACAGCGCGCCGGGATAGGTGTCGACCTCGATCGATTCGTCGCAATGGACCGTCATGCGGTGCTCGGTGCGGCGCAGCATCGGGCTCAGGTTGGACAGCACCTCGTCGATGTAGGGCTTCAGGCGGAACACGCGCTGCTCCTCGCTGGTCTGGTCGACCGCGACGTCCTTGAAGCTCTGGATCAGCGTGGCGGCGCGCTCCATGTTGGACAGCAGCAGCTTGCTGATCGTGGTCGCGGTGCCGACGTAGGCGTCGAGGTCGGAGCGCTTCATCTCGCCGGTCTGGTACAGCGACTTCAGGCGCGAGGTTTCCTCGGCCAGCGTGGAGGCGCCGGTGACGCCGACGCCGACCGGCGTGTTAATCTCGTGCGCGACGCCGGCCACCAGTTGGCCGAGCGAGGCCAGCTTGGCCGATTCGACCAGCTGCTTCTGCGTGCGGCGCAGCGAATGGAGGGTGTCGCTCAGTTCGGTGTTTTTCTGGCTCAGCGCCTGCGTGCGCGCCTCGATCTTCTGCTCCAGGTCGCTGACCAGCACGGCGTTTTCCAGCGCGATCGCGATCTGCGTCGACAGGATCTGCAGCAGCTCGGCATGCTGCGGCGTGAAGGCGTCGACCGCGAGGTTGTTCTCCATGTACAGGATGCCGACCAGCTGGCCCTGCTTCTGCAGCGGCAGGCACAGGATGGATTTCGGGTGCTCGCGCGCGATGTAGGCGTCACTGTTGAAATGGCTGTCGTTCTCGGCGTCGCCGAGCACGATCTTCTCGCGCGTGCGCTTGACGTAGTTGACGATGGCCAGGCTCAGGTTGCCGCTGCGCTCGACCGCCTTCGGCTGCTGCACGACGATGCCGTCCGCGCCGATCTCGGCGCGGATGAACAGGTTGTCGTGCTCGACCAGCAGCAGCGCGCCCTTCTGCGCGCCGGCGTTCTCGATCAGCAGCAGCATCAGCCGCGACAGCAGCTTGTCGAGGTGGATTTCGCCGGACAGCGTCTGCGACGCCTTGATGACGGTCTGCACGTCCACTTCCTGTTCGCGCGCGTCCGCCCTGCCGTGCAGTTCGGCGCGGCGGCGCTGGTGCAGCCGCGCCAGCGCGACCGGATAAAGCTCTTCCAGCTGGTGCGCCTTGGCATGCGCGCCCCATTCCTCGTAGCGCGCATGCGCCTGCTCGAGATGCATGCGCGCGTGCACCTCGCTGCCGCGCGCCAGGTGGAACTTGCCGGCCAGTTCGTGCGCCAGCGCTTCGTCGTTCGGGAAGCCGTAGTCGCGCGCGCCCTTGATCGCCAGTTCGTAGCACTGTTCGGCGCGGCGATGGCGGCGCGCCACGCGATGCCGTTCGGCCTCGATCAGCAGCCATTTGTGCCCGTAGTTCATCGGCGCATGGTCGGCCCAGGGCTTGAAGCGCCGCTGCACCGCCTTGACCCGCCGCAGCGTGCGGAAGGCGGCGTCGGTGCCGGGGCGGCACAACGCCAGCGCGGACAGCGCATGCACCCACATCAGGAATCCGGATGACGGCGTGCCGAAGGCGAATCCGGGCAGGCCGATCGCCTCCTCCGCATGGATGCGCGCGCTGGCGTAATCGCCGAAATACAGTTCGCCGATCGACTGCACGGTGCGCACGTAGAACACGCCCCACGGGTCGGACGCGTTCTTGCGCGCCAGCGCGAAATCCTCCTGGTCGCGGCCCTGCGCGATGTCGTCGACGTCGTCGCCGGTCAGCCGCGCGAACAGCAGCGCCCACGGGATCATCACGCCGAGCAGCGCCGGGTAGTCCATCTTGCGGTAGATGCCGATGTCCTTGCGGATGTGGGCCAGCGCCTCGCGCACGTCGCCGCCGGACTGGAAGCGGATCGCGTCGGAGAAGGACAGCGCCACCATCGAGCCAGGGCGGTCGCCGATTTCCATCGCCTTGACGTAGATGTCCAGCAGCGGCTCCAGCGACAGGCGGAAATGCTCGCAGCGATGGCGGATGATGCCGTGGAAGATGCCGGCGGCGCCGAGCAGCCGCTTGTCGCCGCCCAGCAGCGAGGCGATCTTGCCGAACTTGTAGCCGTCGGCCACCTCACCGTACCTGCCGGCCAGCGTGCGGCCGCAGACAGCGTAGGCGTAGGCGGCGTTCACCGAGGCGCCATGGCGGATCGAGCGGCGCACGATTTCCAGCGCGACCCACAGCACCACGTTGGAGTCGGCCAGATAGGTGAAGCCGTAGCCCAGAAAGGCCATGGTGGCGAAGGTCTGCAGCAGGAAGGCCGGATCGGCGGCCGGCGGCAGTTCGGCGAGTTCCATCGGATCGCGGCCGCGCATCGCCAGCTTCAGCTTCAGGCGCGCCAGCAGGATGTCCTTCTCGCCCAGGTTGCGCGGCAGGCGGATGCCGGCAATCTCCAGCATCTCGATGCCGGTCTTCATCAGTTCCTGCGGCTTGTAGATCGCGCCGTAGCAGCGGATCAGGTAATCCTTGGCGGCGATCGCCTCGGCCGGCGTCGCGCTGTTGTCGCACACCAGCTGGCACAGTCGCTCCATCTCGCGGTAGTCGGCGCGCGCGAAGGCGGCGTTGATCAGCTCCATGTACAGCTCGTGCATGAAAGCCTGCTTGTCCGACCACACGGCGACGGCGCCGCACTCCTCCGCGATCAGCACGCAATCGCGATGCACGTCGAAGGCGGCGGACTGGCGCGCCTTCTTGGCGGCGAACAGGTTCAGGTCGGCCAGCGCGTTCCTTTCTTCCGGCTGCGTAATCAGCGCGCGGCCGCGGTTGAGATGGTCGACGATGTCGAAGATGCGCTCCTCGCGCGCTTCCTTGCCGAGCGTGCGCAGCAGCAGGCGGCCGATCTCCAGGTGCACGGCATCGGTTTCCTCGCGCGGGATGCCTTCGTAGGCGGCCTGCTGCACCTTGTCGTGCTGGAACTGCCAGGAATGCGTGTCGCCGCCGGGACCGGACAGGTTTTCGGCGGGCAAGATCAGCCCCGCCTGCGTGGCCGTGCGCAGCAGTTCCGCGATGGTCGCGGCCGGCGTGCCGCCGACCGCTTCCAGCGTATGCGCGTCGAAGCGGCTGCCGATGCAGGCCGCGATCGTCAGCAGGCGCTGCGCTTCCGCGGGCAAGCGCGCCAGCTCCTTGGTCAGCAGATCCACCACGTTGTCGGTGATGTCCAGCGCCTCGATCCGGCCCAGGTCCCACTGCCAGCCGCCGTGCTCGAAGCGCAGCAGCGCGTCGGCATGCAGGCTCTTGACGAACTGGCCGATGAAGAACGGATTGCCCAATGTCTTGCGATACACCAGCTGCGCCAACGGCAGCACCTGATCGCGCCGGCTGCCCAGCGTGTCGGCCAGCAGATCGGCGATGCTGGCTTCCGGCAGCGGCCCGATCTCGATGGTGGTGAGCGCCGTGTCCTTGCGGATCAGGTCCAGCGTCAGGTTCAGCGGATGGGCCAGGTCCACCTCGTTGTCGCGGTACGCGCCGATCAGCAGCAGACAGGGATCGTCGAGATTCTTCATCAGCAGCGAGATCAGCTTCAGCGATGCCGCATCGGCCCATTGCAGATCGTCGAGGAACAGCACGACCGGATGGTCCGAGTGCGTGAACACGCTGACGAAGTTCTGCATCACGTAGTTGAAGCTGTTGCGCGTGGCGCCCAGCGCGGGCACCGCCGGCTGCTTGCCGATGATGAATTCGAGCTCCGGGATGGCGTCGACGATCAGTTGACCGTTCGGTCCCAGCGCCTTCTGCAGCTTGCTGCGCCACATCGCGATGCGGTTCTCGCTTTCGGTCAGGATCTGGCGGATCAGCTCGCGGAAGGCCTGGTTGATCGCCGAATAAGGAATCGTGCGCTTGAACTGATCGAACTTGCCGGAGATGAAGTAGCCGCCCTGCGCCACCACCGGCTTGTGAATCTCGTTGACCAGCGAGGACTTGCCGATGCCGGCGTAGCCGGTCACCAGCAGCATCTCGGCGCTGCCGACAACGACGCGCTTGAAGACGTTCAGCAGCCGGATGTATTCGTTGTCGCGCCCGTACAGCTTCTGCGAAATCTGCAGCCGTTCGCAGACGTCGTGCTGCCCCAGCGCAAAGGTCGGGATGCCGCCGCTGTCGTCCAGCGTGGCGCGGCAGTGTTCGAGATCGGCCAGCAGACCTTCGAGGCTCTGGTAGCGGTCCTCGGCGTTCTTTGCCAGCAGTTTCAGGATGACGCCGTCCAGCATCTCCGGGACGGCCGGGTTGGAGCGGCTCGGCGGCACCGGCTTTCTGGCGATGTGGCCGTGGATCAGTTCCATCGCGTTGTCGAACTCGAACGGCACGTGCCCGGCCGCCAGTTCGTACATCACGACGCCGAGCGAGTAATAGTCGCTGCGGTAGTCGATCTGGCGGTTCATGCGGCCGGTCTGCTCCGGCGAGATGTAGGCCAGCGGCACCGGCGCATTCTCGAGGAATTCCACCCGACCGTCCTGCAGCTGGCGCAGATTGGACAGGCAGATTGCCTGGTGCAGGTCGGCGTGGAGGTGCGTGTCGCGCAATCCGCGCGCCATCGCGACGAACAGATCCAGCGCACCCTTCAGGTCGAACGACGCCTTGCGGCCCGCATCGGCCGCCCGACCGTCGTCCGCGCCGTGCGCGTGAAAGAACATCGTGCGATGCAGTCCCGTCCTGGTTTGCATGGCATGGTGCGGTGATGGAGGCCAGCCCGGCTGTGCAGGGATTTTGATTTGATGCTCCGTTCAGTCATCCGCCGATGCGGCAGGTCCACCGATCATCTTGCCAAGCGGCGCGTTGCGGTTGATGATGGCAGCTGTCCGGCTCGCCGCCGCCGGTAATATAGCTTGAAACCCTTGCGCACGGCGCATGGTCCGTCCTCGACTAACAACAAAAACATGTCCGACAACACCCTTGCCAAGGAAGTCGTCCCCGCCGACGAAGCCGCCTGCACCCGCGATCTCGCCGAACGCCTGAAGGCGAAAATCATCGGCGAATACCCGACCGGCATCATGCGCCGCGACGCGCATCCGAAGATGCACGGCGTGGTGAAGGCCGAATTCATCGTCGAACCGGGCCTGCCGCCCGAACTGCGCGTCGGCATCTTCGGCGAACCGCGCACCTATCGCGCCTGGATCCGCTTCTCCAATCAGGACGCCACCATCCAGGACGACCAGGACCGCGACATCCGCGGCATGGCGATCAAGCTGATGGGCGTGCCGGGCGAAAAGCTGCTCGCGGCGCAGCGCGACGAACAGACGCAGGACTTCATCCTGATCAGCACCAACGTGTTCGTGACGAAGGACGTGGCCGAATTCGACGCGCTGATCAAGGCGATGATGGGCAGCCTGTGGCAGAAGATTGTCTTCTTCGGCACGCACTGGCGCGTGATCCGCAACCTGCTCCTTTCGCTGAAGCGCTACGCCAATCCGCTGCAGATGCGCTATTGGAGCACGACGCCTTACCTGTTCGGCGCCACGGCGGCCAAGTATTCGGCGATCCCGCACGTCACGGACGACGGCCCGATTCCCGCCCATCCCGATCCGGATTTTTTGCGACTGGCAATGATCCGCCAGTTGTCCGCCGGCGAAGCGCTGTTCGACTTCACGGTGCAGCTGCAGAAGGATGCAAGCAGCATGCCAATCGAGGACCCGGGCAAGGCTTGGAAGGAATCGGCATCGCCGTTCCGCAGGGTTGCGACCATTCGCATCCTGCAGCAGGAATTCGACAGTGAAGCGCAACGTGCCTTCGGGGAAAATCTTTCCTACACGCCATGGCACAGCCTGCCCGCGCATCGGCCGCTGGGCGGCATCAACCGCGCGCGCAAGGTCGTCTACGACCTCATCTCGGCGTTCCGCCATCAATACAATCACATGCCGCGCCGCGAGCCGACCGACTGGTCGATCTGAAATCCGGCGAACGGTATTCCCCGCCTTGCCGGCCGTCATCACACGGCAGCCGGCGGCAACGGCAACTCAGGTCGGATCGACGATGCCTTTCGCGATCATGCGCAGCGCGGTCATGCTGGGGATGAAGAAATAGTCGCCGCCGCGCGTCTCCACCATGCGCGGGATGTTCGCGAGGAAATACGGCGCGCCGTCGCCGTCCGGATCGCTCTGGATCACGGCCTTGCTCGGGTACTGGTCGTTGTGGTTGCCGAGGATGATTTCCTTGTCGTTGGCCGCCTTGAAATCGTTGCCGTAGTTGATCCACTGCTGCTGCACGAATTCGAACTGCCGCAGGATGCTGGCATTGAGCATCATGATGACGATGCCGTGGTTGCCGTCGTCGCGCGTCGGGTCCTTGACTTCGCCGTACGGCAGGCCGCGTCGGATCAGGCGGCGGCGATTGGTCAGCGCACCCGGCGTGTTGAAGGCGTCCGGCGTGAACTCGAGCGCGGCACGCGGATTGATGCGGCGCAGGTGCGCGCTGAACGGGCACTTGGCGCCCTGCATGTCGTTGTCGTAAGTGAAGCCGCTCAGCATGCGGTCGCGCTCGCGCCGGTCGGCCTGCGCGAACTTCTCGTCCCACGCCGCCTTGCTGGCCGCGTCCGGCGCGGACACCAGCGGCGCGCCGTTGTCGCGCCAGCGGCCGACGAACTTGGCCGCCAGCAGTTCCTTGCCGCCCGGATAGTTGCGGCTGGCGCGATCGAGGAAGGCGTTGAAGGTGCCGACGTTCTCGTGCAGCTTGCGGTACACCATGAAGGTGCCGTTGCGCGACAGCAGCTGCGGCGACGGCGCGATCGGATATTCGTCCGCCTCGTCGCGGTGCCCGAGCAGGAATTCGCCGGTCGCCAGCGGCGCCCAACTGCCGTCCTTCATCTGCTTGCCGCGTCCGGTCACGCGCTCCGGGTTGCCGGGCAGGCCTTCGAACACCGGATCGCCGATGCCGTCGGTGTAGCCGAAATGCTCCTTCGGCGTCGGCTTGCCGTTCTCGAACACCACGTGCAGGTCCTGGAACGGCAGATGCTCGGCGCCATCGTCGCCGCGATGGCCGGACAGGATGGCGACGCCGCCGGCGCTGTGCGCGACCAGCTGCTGCAGCCATTCGTAGCGCTGCTCCACGTCCGCCTTCGACTGGCCGTTGATGGAAATCCACATGTGCACGTCCTTGTGGCGGTCGTGCTCGCGGCTGTCGCGCCAGACCGGGTCCCAGCGCTCGGGCGCGCTTTGCAGATCGTCGCCGAGGATGTCCTTGCGCTTCTTCATCCCCATGATGAATTCCATCGGGAAGCCGACCAGCGATGCGCGCGGCAGTTCCAGCGCCTTCATGCCGGGATAGGTGAACGCAACGTTGACGGTGGACGGCGGCTTGGGAATCTCGTCCGGACCCAGCCCCCAGCGCTGCGCGGTCGTCACCTGCTCGGTCACGGCACCGACGAAGGCGCGGCCGCGCCGGCCGTCGCGGATGTTGAAGAAGACGTAGCGCGCGAACGGGAAGTTGAAGCGGCCGTAGGCGCGCACGACGTTGCCCTGGATGTCTGGCAGATCGAGTTGCTTGGTCACGGGAAAATCCTTTATCGGTTACGGCGTGGACTGGCCGGGCTGCCAGGACGGGCCGGCGAGGTTCAGCGGCTGGACGCGCTGCATGAAGGCGCGGTAGGCCTGCTGCAGTTCCGTCGCCGGCAGGCCCTGATGCTCGACCGCGAAGCGCGAGAATTCCTGCTTCAGGTACAGCGCCTTCAGCTGCTCGGGCAGCGGATCGTCGTTCGAGCCGACGAAGAACAGCGACGCCTTCAGCTGGCACTTCCGGACGTAGGCGGCGAAGGAATCGGCGTCGCGCACCTGCTCGAAGCCGTAGCAATAGCCCCAGATGCGCCGGATGTCCTCTTCGATCGCGTGCCACATGCCGCGCAGGTAGGCGTCGACATCGCCGTGCAGGTTGCAGGAAAACACCAGGTACTTGGATTTCAGGTGGTCTTCGCGCGGCAGCGCCATCTCGCGAAAGCGGTCGGAGAAGAAGGACAGGATGTCGTACATCGTGCTGAAGAAATCCGGCCCCGACAGCGATTGGTAATACACGTCGTCGAGCACGAAGTAGCGGCACAGGTAAGTTTGCGGCACCTTCGCCATCGGGCTGTGCTCCAGCAATCCCCAGGTCTGCAGCCGGTGCCGCACGTCGTCGCTGTACGCGGTGCCGGTCCCGACGCCGCTGCCGTCTTCGATGCAGCCCTTGCGGATCGGCGACAGGCAGGTCAACGCATAGGCGTTGCCGCTGGTGTTGGCCATGTCAGTCTCCCCTCGCCTGCGCCGCCAGGCTGACGATGGGCAGCGGCTGCATGGTGCCCAGGTCGTGCTGCAGGCTGCGGAGCAGGCCGTTGTACTGTTTTAGAAATTCGTCCGGCGGCGCGTCGCCGTGGCGCGCGTCGAAATCGATCAGCGCCGCCTTCAGCGCCTTGGCCGACTTGACGTCGTTGGCCGAGGCCATCGGATAGGCGTTGTAGTAGTGGTCGGTCTGGATCTGGTTGAACTGGATGTAGGAATGGAAGGAGGTCAGCGGCACCGACTTCGGATAGCGGATGTTCCACTTCCAGAACAGGTCCAGCCCGGCCGGAATCGCGAACGTGAAGGAATCGACGTACTGCGCCCAGCTGCCGTTGAAATTGCTGAAGAACAGCATGTACGCGTAATGCAGGTCTTCCTTCGGCTGGTCTTCCGCCAGGTGCGGAAACTGCTTGCGGCCGATGATGACCCAGCGCGCGTAGTGGATCAGCGACAGCGTGATCAGGCCTTTGAGGGTGGAAGGCTTCTTCAGGGCGACCCAGAAGATCAGCTTGTTGATCCACGTCATGTACCCGCGTACCGGCGTGATCACGTTCATCGCATAGGCCTTGCCGGCGATATTCGACATGCTTCTCCCCTTGTTGCAATGAGACAGGATTTCCTTGTAGCAACATGCGCCCAAGGACAGCGCAATTTGCATGCCGGAAAACCGCGCCTCCTCGCCGTCCTCGACAAGAGACACATCCATGTTTCCGGGGGCTTGCGTCTGGCAATTTGTCGAGTTTAGGGGCAAGCCTATAATGCCGCAATCCCATAAATATGCGACTCGGCAACCGTCGTTTTTTCTGCTTCAATGGCGGTTTCCGGGCTTCTCTTCCCGCCAGCCTGCGCTCGCCATTCCAGGAAAAACCATGTCCCGACCGACCATGCTGGCCCTTCCGGATGCCGCCCAACGCGCACGCATCGCCCGCCGCAGGCGGCGGCTCGGAAGGGACAGGGAGCACGCCGTCGTCCTCGATGAGCTGCAGCATGCCGTCAACACGCAGATGAACGGCATCGTCGGAACGTTGGATGTGATGCAACAGGCCGACCTGGCCCCGGAACAACGCACGCTGCTCGCGCAACTCCAGGGCGCCGCCGACCGCTTGCTGGAGCGTTCCGCACAACTGCTGTGCAGGAATGTCAAGGGAAGGCGAACGGACGGTTTCACATCCGTCCGCGCCGCCGCCGTCCGCACGCTGCTGGTTGGCGCCGGTCCGGACCGGCCTTCTCCGGTATGGCGGATCTTGCAACGCCGCCGCGTGACCGTCGACGCCTGCGCCACACCGCAAGCCGCGCTGAAGGCGCTGGAACAAGCCACCGCGGCCGGCAACCCCTACCACGTCGCGCTGCTCGAACAGGCGCTGCCGGGACTGGACGGCGAAACGCTGGGTGCCGCGTTGGGCGGCGACGCGCGTCATCGCGACACCCTGCTGGCATTGATCAGCGACCGGCACGGACCGGCAGACGCCGGCCGGCTGGCGCAGGCCGGCTTTTCCGCATGGCTGCCGCACGCGCCCTCGCCGGCCGCGCTGGCCGCCACGCTGGACACGATGGCAGGCTGGGCCGCCGGCGCCGCCGCGCCCGGGTTCCTGAACGACGGCATGCCCGCGCCGCAGGCGCGCCCCGGCGCAAACCGGCCGCCGTCCTGCGTGGGCCGGCGCGTGCTGGCGGTGGACGACAACCGTGTCAACCTGCAGGTCGCGGAACGCCTGCTGGCGCATTTCGGCTGCCGCGTCGATACCGCGGAAAGCGGCGAACAGGCGCTTGCCCTCGCCGCCGCGCACGCCTACGACCTGATCCTGATGGATTGCCAGATGCCCGGCCTGGACGGCTACCAGACGACGGCGCGCCTGCGCGCCGCGGGGGGCGAGAATGCGCATGTGCCGATCGTGGGCTGGTCGGCCCGCACGCGCCGCGGCGAGCGCGACACCTGCCTGGCCATCGGCATGGACGACTTCATGCCGAAGCCCGTCCGGCTGCAGGCGCTCGGCGCGCTGCTGGCACGCTGGCTGCCGGCGCCGGATGCGGCCGAAGCCCAGCCCGTCCAGGCCGGCCCGGACGACGAATTGCTGGCCACGCAGCAGATGTTCGGCGACGATTTTGCCGAACTCGCCAACCTGTATCGCGCCGATACGCCGCAGCGCATCGCCGCGCTGCGCCAGGCCACGGCCGAAAACGACCTGGTCGCATTTATCCGAATGGCGCACGCCATCTGCGGCAGCAGCGCGTCGATCGGCGCGACCGCGCTCTCGTCGCTGTGCCGGGAATTGGAAATCCGCGCAAGAAACGGCATCATGGGCGATGCGCAGCGCATCGACGCCGTCGCGGACGAATATGCCCGGGTGGAACGCCGCCTGCGCGGCATGCTGCCCGCCGGGACATCGGAACCGGCGCCCGGCGTCGGGCAATAGGGCATACGCACCGGAAAGGACTTTTGTTGAACAAGGCTGCACCCAGGCTGACCTTCGTCGTCGCCGACGACGACAGGATGACGCGCAACGTGCTGCGCCTGCTGCTGAACGAACTGCAGCACCGCATCGTCGGCGAAGCGGCGGACGGCGAAAAGGCGATCGAACTGTGCCGCGCGCATCAGCCCGACATCGCCTTCCTCGACATCGATATGCCGCGCGCCGACGGCCACCAGGTGGCGCGCGCCATCCGCGAAAACTGCGCAGGCACGCAGATCGTCATGGTCAGCTCGCTGCCCACGCTGCCGAACGTGCAGGAAGCGCTGGAAGCTGGCGCATGCGCCTTCGTCGTCAAGCCGTTCAACAGCGCCAAGGTGGGCGACGTGATCCGCCTGTGCCAGCGCAAGATCGCCGCCGCTGGCAAAATGGACGGCCACTGACGCGTCACCTGCCCCTCGCATACCATGGATACCATTCCCGAATCGAAAAAGAACCATCTCTGGCGCAAGACCATCTGGCACACCGACCCCGAAGAGTTTCCGCTCGGCCCGCATCATGCCGTCGAGGTCTACTGCTGCGAGGAATCCAACGGCTACGGCGTCTGGTACGTGCGGCGTCTACCGCTGGACGACGCGCGCAACCGCGGCACCCAGAATGGCGACTACCTGCTCAATTTCTACGGAAAGAATGCGCGCGACGACGCATTGGAGCGCGCGGTGCTGGTCGCCAACAGCGATGCATCGGTCGACAACGTGATCGCCGCGCTGGACGAACTGGCGAAGACGGCGCAGAAGGTCTGACGACTCGGCAAAGCGGCTACGCCGGCCACAACGGCGGCTCGTCCATCAGCGCGATCTGCTCGCGCAGCTCCAGTATCCGGTCTTGCCAGTAGCGCGGCGTGCCGAACCACGGAAAGGCGGCCGGAAACGCCGGGTCGCTCCAGCGCTGCGCCAGCCAAGCGGAATAATGGATCAGGCGCAAGGTGCGCAAGGCCTCGACCAGATGCAGTTCGCGCGGAGCAAACTCGGCGAAGTCCTCGTAGCCGGCCAGCAAATCCGACAACTGCCGCACGCGCTCCGCGCGCTCGCCCGACAGCAGCATCCACAGATCCTGGATCGCCGGTCCGGTGCGCGCATCGTCGAAATCGACGAAGTGCGGCCCCGCATCGGTCCACAGCACGTTGCCGGCATGGCAGTCGCCGTGCAGCCGCAGCGCGCGCACCTCGCCCGCGCGCTCGAAGCAGCGCCGCACGCCGTCCAGCGCCTGCGCGCTCACGCTGGCGTAGGCGGCGAGCAGATCCAGCGGCACGACCTCCTGCGCCAACAGATACGCGCGCGGCACCTCGCCGAAGGTATCGACGTCCAGCGCCGGGCGATGCCGAAACGCCCGCATGGCGCCGACCGCGTGGATGCGGCCGAGGAAGCGCCCCAGCCATTCCAGCGTGGCGGCATCGTCCAGTTCCGGCGCGCGGCCGCCGTGGCGCGGGAAGACGGTAAAACGGAAATCCTGGAAGCGATGCAGCGTCTTCCCCTCCAGCCGCAGCGCGGGCACTACCGGAATCTCGTGGCCGGCCAACTCCTCGACGAAGGCGTGCTCTTCCAGGATCGCCTCGTCGTTCCAGCGCGCCGGCCGGTAGAACTTGACGACCACTGGCGCGCCGTCCTCGATGCCGGCCTGATACACGCGATTCTCGTAGCTGTTGAGCGCGAGCAGGCGGCCATCGCCACGCAGGCCGACGCTTTCCAGCGCATCGAGCAGGCAGTCGGGCGTGAGCGCGAAGAAGGAGGCGGAAGCGGAATCGTTCATGGCCGCCATTGTACGTGCCGCGCCGCCGCGCGCCGTGGAATGTCCGTTCCTGCATGCTGCTACACTGTCGCCTCCGCATTTCCCGCCCGCCCACATCATGCAACTCGACCAGCCTCTTTCCGACAAGGAATTCAACGAACTCGACGCCTTTCTGCTGTCCGACCGCACCGCGGACGACTGCATGACGATGGATGCGCTGCACGGCTTTTTGACCGCGCTGGCAGTCGGACCGGAAGAAGTGCCGCTGGCCGAATGGCTGCCGTATGTCTGGGGCGCCGACGAGGAAGCCGCGCCGGCGTTCAAGAACGACAAGGAGCACGACCGCGTCGTCGGCTTGATCGCGCGCTTCATGAACGAGATCGCGATCACGCTGGAAGTCGCGCCGAAGGAATACGAACCGCTGTTCTGCGAGCACGAATGGGCAGGCAAATCGGTGCTGGACGCGGAAGCCTGGGCATGGGGCTTCACCGAAGGCATGAACCTGCGCGCGGACGCGTGGGAGCCGATCTACGCGTCGGACCTGGCGCCGCTGATGCGGCCGATCTACCTGCTCGGCGCGGAGGAAATCGAGGAAGAGGAAGTCGCGCTAGTCGACGATCCGCTCAAGTGCCACAAGCTTGCAGTGGAAATCGAGGCGGCGATACCGGCCATCCATCGCTTCTGGCTGCCGCATCGCAGGTCGGCGGTGCGCACGGTGCAGCGCGAGGAACCGAAGGTCGGGCGCAACGATCCTTGTCCTTGCGGTAGCGGGAAGAAGTACAAGAAGTGTTGCGGAGCGGAGGGAACGGAAGCGTAGCCGTTCCTTCGCTGGCTTGTTGGCGCCCCTCAGTCACTGCGGTGGAGGCTTGCCTGTGAGACCTGTCCAGGCATTCCTGGATTCCCGCCTGCGCGGGAATGACACAGAGTAAAGCGGCTTCAGCGGGAGTCGGGATGGATCGGCACTTGCCGGAATGCCGGAAAATGCTGCACACGAGGTGAATTGTCTCCCAAGATGGATAAAGGAAGTCCAACCTTGGCAGACGCTTCAAACCGCGAAAAACGCACGCCTAAAGAAAAGAGCCGAAAAGCGCTTCAGGAAAGGCAAGCGTTTTGCGCCCGCCCCTCGCCCTACTCCTTAATGAAATGCTCGCGGTAATACCGCAGCTCCTCGATCGATTCGACGATGTCCGCCAGCGCGGTATGCTTCTGATGCTTCTTGAAGCCGCTGGCGATCTCCGGTTTCCAGCGCTTGCACAATTCCTTCAGCGTGGACACGTCCAGATTGCGGTAATGGAAGAAGGCTTCCAGCTTCGGCATGCCGCGCACCATGAAACGGCGGTCCTGGCAGATGGTGTTGCCGCACATCGGCGACTTGCCGGCCGGCACGTATCTTTTCAGGAAGTCGATCAGCGCCGCTTCCGCCTGTGCCTCCGTCACCGTCGACGCCTTCACGCGCTCGATCAGGCCGGAACGGCCGTGCGTGCTCTTGTTCCACGCGTCCATGCGGTCCAGCACCTCGTCCGGCTGATGGATCGCGAACACCGGGCCTTCGCCGAGGATATTCAGTTCCGAATCGGTCACCACCACGGCGACTTCAATGATGCGGTCGTTGTCCGGGTCGAGGCCGGTCATCTCCATGTCGACCCACACCAGATTGAATTCGTTGGGGCGCGCCGGCGCGGCGGGCGTCGCGGCTGCTTCGGTGCCTTGTGACATAATGGTTTCCTCTTCTGCGCAATGCGCCATTTTCTCACAGGAAAAGCATGTCCTCGTTCGCGTTCACGGTTTTGTTCGTGGGTTTTCTGCTGGTCTCGCTGGCCGTGCGCTTCTGGCTGGCGTCGCGCCACATTACCCACGTCCTGGCCCATCGCGCGACAGTGCCGGCGCAATTCGCGGACCGCATTCCGCTCGATGCGCACCAGAAGGCAGCCGACTATACCGTCGCGAAAACCAAGTTTGTGCTGCTGGTGCACGTGCTGAATGCCGTCGTGCTGATCGGCTTCACGCTGCTGGGCGGCCTGCAGTGGCTGGCTATCCATGCGCTGAGCCTGTTCGGCCCGGGTTACGCCTACCAGCTTGCGCTGGTGGTGGCGCTCGGCGCGATCTCCGGCGCCATCGAGCTGCCCTTCGACTATTACCGCCAGTTCGAACTGGAAGCCCGCTTCGGGTTCAACCGCATGACGCCGGCGCTGTTCTTCACGGACCTCGCCAAGAACACTGGCCTGGCGCTGGCGATCGGCCTGCCGCTCGTGTGGGTGGTGCTGTTCCTGATGGACAAGGCCGGCGGCCTGTGGTGGCTGTATGCGTGGCTGGTGTGGTGCGCATTCCAGTTGCTGGCGCTGGTGCTGTTCCCGCTCGTCATCGCGCCGCTGTTCAACAAGTTCCGGCCGCTGGAGGACGACAGCCTGCGCGCGCGGATCGAAGATCTGCTGCGCCGGGTCGGCTTCGCGTCCAAGGGCCTGTTCGTGATGGATGGCTCCAGGCGCAGCGCGCACGGCAACGCGTATTTTTCCGGCTTCGGCGCAGGCAAGCGCATCGTCTTCTTCGATACGCTGCTGGAACGCCTGGCGCCGCAGGAGATCGAGGCCGTGCTGGCGCACGAACTGGGGCATTTCAAGCTCAAGCACATCACCAAGCGGATTGCCGTGATGTCGGCGGTGTCGCTGGCCTTCTTCGCCCTGCTCGGCTACCTGAAGACGCAGGCATGGTTCTACACCGGCCTCGGCGTGGAACCGATGATGGGCGCCAGCAACGACGCGATGGCGCTGATCCTGTTCATGCTGGCGCTGCCGGTGTTCCTGTTCCCGTTCGCGCCGCTGATGTCGCTGAGCTCGCGCAAGCACGAATTCGAAGCCGATGCCTTCGCCGCGAAATACACCGATTCGCACGACCTGGTGTCGGCGCTGGTCAAGCTGTACGAGGACAACGCCTCGACGCTGACGCCCGATCCGCTGCACTCGGCCTTCTACGATACGCATCCGCCGGCGGCCGTGCGCATCCACCACCTGCTGGCGAGCTGAGATGGACGCGAACACCTTGCGCAACCTGCGCAGCACGCCGCAACAGGATGCGCTGGATGCATCCGCGCTGCCGCCGCTGCTGGCCGCCATCCCCGAATGGCACGAGGAAGGCGGCCGCATCGTCCGGCAGTTCGCGTTCAAGAACTATTACCGCACGCTGGCCTTCGTCAACGCCGTCGCCTGGATCGCGCACGCGGAAGACCATCATCCGGAACTGACGGTGACGTACAACAGCTGCACGGTGCGCTACGACACGCACTCGGTCAACGGCGGCCGCGGCGGCCTGTCGATCAATGACTTCATCTGCGCGGCGAAGATCGACGCGCTGGCAGCGTCCGCCGCGCCCGCCTGATGACGGAACTGCACGCCACCGTCATCGCCGCGCACGGCCGGCACTATCTCGCGCAGGCCGGTTCCGAGAAGCTGCAATGCGTCACGCGCGGCAAGAAGAGCGACGTCGCGGTCGGCGACGTGGTCCATCTGAAGCGCACCTCGAACGACCAGGCCGTCATCGAAGCCATCGCCGAACGCCACACGCTGCTGTACCGCTCCGACCAGTACAAATCCAAGCTGCTGGCCGCCAACGTCACACAGCTGTGCATCGTGATCGCCACCGAACCGGGCTTTTCCGACGACCTCGTGTCGCGCGCGCTGGTGGCTGCCGAGGCGGCCGGCATCACCGCGCGGCTGATCCTGAACAAGACGGACTTGACCGCCGCCCTCGACAAGGCGCGCCAGCGCGCCGCGCTGTATGCCGGCCTTGGCTATCCGGTGCACGAAATATCGGTCCACGCGCAGCCGGAAGCCGCGCGCGACATGCTGATGCCGCTGCTGGAAGGGCAATCGACGATCCTGATCGGCCAGTCGGGCATGGGCAAGTCCTCGCTGGTCAACCTGCTGGTGCCGGACGCCGATGCCGCCGTGCGCGAGATCTCCGCAGCGCTGGACACCGGCAAGCACACGACGACCTTCACGCGGCTGTACGCGCTCGATGCGCATACCAGCCTCATCGATTCGCCAGGCTTTCAGGAGTTCGGCCTGTACCACCTGACCGAAGGCATGCTGGAGCGCGCCTTCCCGGAATTCCGGCCCTATCTGGGCCAGTGCCGCTTCTACAATTGCCATCACGCGAACGAACCGGGCTGCGCGGTGCGGGAGGCGGTGGCCGCCGGCGCGATCGCACCGATACGCCACCAGCTGTATCTGCAATTGCGGCACGAATCGGCGCAAAAGCTGTATTGATCCGTATCCGGTCTTCCGGCTAGTCGCCCGCGTGTGAAACAGCGAATCGGATTGCTATGCCGGCCGCATGCTGAACTGCCGGCATGTGCCGCTCCGCTCCGTGGACAGGAATCGCAAAACGGTATGACGTCATTTCTCAAACGACGATATTGACGTTGTGCTGCCTCTCCGCCCCCGCGAGGTCCGCGCTCCTAGGTTCCCGCCTACCGGGAACGATGAGGCATGGTTGAATCAGGAGCGAAACTTCAGTGTCGATCCGGAGCGCAATGGACATATGCCGGCCCACTCGTCGACCCACTTCGTCGCTCCCGCGCAAGCGGAAACCCAGGATGCCAATTCCGCCATCCGTTCCCTACGCATTCCGCTGACCGGAACACGCGATTGCCTTGTCGTAATCAACCTTGCTGCGGCCGCACCGGGTTCCTGTCCCGTTGAAATGACGTCAGGCTTGGCCGGAAAATGGCTTTTCCGCACCAAATTCCCTTATAATTGAAGCAGTTACAACACTCGGCGGCAGGCGCCAACCTCGCCGCCGTTTTCGTTATGGCAATCAAACACTTTCTGCAATTCTCCGACCTGACGCTGGACGAGTTCGA
>Ga0164242_10000200_pt1 | contig 75055 bp, 76 predicted proteins | sample OricomgcompostMG_FD_108783 | JGI IMG/M metagenome (GOLD analysis project Ga0164242, IMG submission 108783) | Miracle-Growth compost microbial communities from Emeryville, California, USA - Original compost - Miracle growth compost (MG) ... | reverse complement strand
CCGGGAAGGATTCATCATCGACGCAATGCAAGCCGCATGGCTGCCGGTCATCCTGCAAGGCTCGACCAGCGAAATCTACGTGCTGGACTGCCGCACGCTACGCTTCCGCTACGCCAATCCGGCCGCGCTCGCCAACCTGCAATACGCCGCCGCCGAACTGGCCGGCATGACGCTGTCCTGCGTGGCAAAAAAGGCCCTGGACGAATCACAGGCCCAGGCGCTGGACGCCCTGCGCAGCGGCGCGCAATCCACGCTGCTGCTCGACACGGCGCACGTGCGCAAGGACGGCAGCGGCTATCCGATCGAATTCCGCCTGTTCCGCCTCGCCTGCGCGGACGGCCCCGTCGTCATCGCGATCGGCAACGACATGAGTTCGCGCGACGAATCGGACAAGGCGCTGCGCGCCAGCGAATCGCGCCTGAGCGCCATGGTGTCCAACATGCCGGGACTGGTCTATCAGTTCCTGCTACACCAGGATGGCAGCGGCTCCTTCCCCTATCTCAGCGACGGCTGCGAAGCGCTGCTCGGCGTGCGCGCCGCCGAGCTGCAGGAGCGGCCGGAGACCTTCGCGCAATTGATCCTGGCCGAGGATCGCCCATCCTATCTCGCCTCGATGCAGGCTTCCATGCGCGACATGACCAACTGGAACTGGGAAGGCCGCATCTGGGTGGAGAAATGGAACGACGTCAAATGGATCAACCTGCGCGCCACGCCGCGCGCGCTGCAGGAGGGCTGCGTGCAGTGGGAAGGCATCATGACCAACATCACCACCAGCAAGCTGGAGCAGGCGGAGATCGTCCGCTCCCGCGCGCAGCTGGCCGAACTGTCCGCCCACATCGACACGGTCAAGGAAAAGGAGCGCGCCCACATCGCCCGCGAGATCCATGACGACCTCGGCGGCAACCTGACCGCGATCAAGATGGCGCTGGCGCTGCTGACGCGCCGCATGCCGCAGGACGATCCCTCGCTGCGGGAAAAGGCCGACTACGTCGAGCTGCTGGTCGACCGCACCATCGAGACCGTGCACCGCATCGCCGGCGACCTGCGTCCCGGCATCCTCGATTTCGGCCTGGTCGCCGCCATCGACTGGCAGGCCGGGGAATTCGAGAAGCAGCTTGGCATCCCCTGCCGCTTCTCGTCCAACAAGCCGGAAATCGATCTCGGCCTGGACCACGCCACCGCCCTCTTCCGCATCTTCCAGGAAGCGCTGACCAACATCGCCAAGCACGCCAGGGCCAGCGCCGTGGACGTGCAACTGGTCCGCACCAACCGCTACGTGCGGCTGGAAGTAATCGACAACGGCATCGGCATCCGCGCCGCCGACCGCCTCAAGCCCAAGTCCTTCGGCATACGAGGCATGGTGGAACGGTCGATGGCGATGGGCGGCAGCCTGTCGGTCGGCACCGCGCCCAAAGGCGGCACCGTGGTCGCCATCCAGATCCCGCTGACCTGAAATGCGCTCCCGGAAAGGCGCATAATGACGCGTTGCAGGAATTGCAGGCGCCGGCCGCGCCATCCGTCCACCATCCGTAGAGCAGAAAATGATCGCGAAGAAAGTCATCAAGGTCCTGATTGCCGACGATCACGCCATCGTGCGTGAAGGATTGAAGCAGATCCTGGCGGATACCAAGGACATCGTCGTGGCCGGGCACGCCGAGAACGGCAACGACGCCGTCCGGCTGACGCGCGAAGGCGTGTGCGACGTCCTGCTGCTCGACATCTCGATGCCCGACCGCAACGGCATCGACGTGCTGAAGCAGATCCGCAAGGAAATGCCGAAAATCGCCGTCCTCATGCTGTCCATGCATCGCGAGGACCAGTACGCGATCCGCTCGCTCAAGGCCGGCGCGGCCGGCTACCTCAACAAGCAGAGCGCCCCAGCCGAGCTCGTCAACGCCATCCGCCAGGTCGCCACCGGCCGCAAGTACGTCAGCGCGTCCCTCGCGCAGGAACTGGCCAACCAGATCAGCGAAGACCACGAAACCCCGCTGCACGAAACCCTCTCCGACCGCGAATACCAGACGCTGACCATGATCGCCTCCGGCAAGACGGTCAGCGACATCGCCGAGGAGCTCGTCCTGTCGGTCAAGACCGTCAGCATGTACCGCTCGCGCCTGCTGCAGAAAATGAAGCTGCGCCACAATGCCGAGCTGACCCACTACGCCATCAAGAACCGCCTCGTCGACGAGTGAGGACGCGGCGGCCGACGCCGCCCCGGCGCATTACGGCGCGGGCTTAAGGTTTTCTTAAATGGCAAATTGATGATCATTTGCCGTGCTAATCGGGCCATCGGACTTGCCTTCCCGGTAATACCATTGCTGCCAGCACCAAGGTATCCATCCATTTGATGCACGGTCATGCCAGAAAAGCCAGAAAAGCCGGGACGCCAGAGTCCGGCGGAAATCGCCCGCGAGGCATTCCGCCAACTGGCCGTCCGCCGCATTGCGCCCACGCCGGACGCCTATCGCGAGATCTATGACGAAATCGCCGGCTACGCCGCCGAACCCACGCCGGAAAAGGTGTTCCTGGAATTCGCCGATACGCTGGCGGCCGGCGCCGGCGGCGTCGAGCTGATCGGCAAGGGCCTGCAGCAGGCGGTCTCGCGGCGCTACTGGCGCGACTATGCGCGCGGCCTTGCACAATTGCTGGAGCACTACCAGACGCAACTGGCGCGGCGCCCCGCAGCGCCCCTCCCGCAGCCAGCCGCGCCGTCCGCCGCGATGGCAACCGACGTGCAGCGCATCCTGCGCGACCTGCTGACGCGCACGCTTACGCTGGCGGTGGCGTCGCTGCTGCACAACGTGCCCGACCTCGCGGAAGAAGCCGAATCGCTCGGCCGCGCGATCAAGGACGCCCAGGACGAGCAGGCCCTCAATGAAATCTCGGCGCGCCTGAAGCAACTGTGCTTCAAGATCGAGCTGAAGAGCGGCGACATGGCGGAGCAGCACGAGCTGCTGCTGCGCCTGTTCCGGCTGCTGCTCGAGAACGTATCGAACCTGCTGGACGAGGACGCGTGGATACACGGACAGATCGAAGCGGTCCGCAATCTCCTGGACGGCCCGATCAGCGATGCGGCGCTGCGCGACGCGATGCGCAGCCTCAAGGACGTGATCTACAAACAGGGGACGCTGAAGCACAGCCTGGTGGAAGCCAAGGCGAGCGTCAAGAACATGATGATGACCTTCATTGAAAACCTCGCCGAAATCGCCACTACGACGGACAACTACCACAAGAAGATCGACGACTACTCGCGGCAGATTTCCCAGACGGACGATGTCGGCGCCCTGGGCAAGATACTCGAGGAACTGATGCGGGAAACGCGCCTTGCGCAATCCGAGGCGCTGCGCTCGCGCGACGCCATCCTCGCCGCGCGCAAGGACGTCGAGGAAGCGGAAGCGCGCATCCACGCGCTCGAGGCGAAGCTGCAGCAGATGAGCGAACTGGTGCGCGAGGACCAGCTGACCGGCAGCCTCAACCGACGCGGCCTCGACGACGTCTTCGAGCGCGAGATCGCCCGCTCCGCGCGGCGCAGTTCTCCCTTGTGCATCGCGATGCTGGACTTGGACGATTTCAAGAGGATCAACGACAAATACGGCCACGCCGCGGGCGACGAGGCGCTGATCCACCTGGTGCGCGTCATCAAGGACACGCTGCGCGCGATGGACGTCATCGCCCGCTTCGGCGGCGAGGAATTCCTGATCGTGCTGCCGGACACCGGCATCGACGAAGCGGTGCGCACCATCACCCGCGTGCAGCGCGAGCTGACCAAGCAGATCTTCATGCACAACCACACGCGCCTGCTGATGACCTTCAGCGCCGGCGTCGCGCTGCGTGGCGACGACGAGGACCAGGCCTCCCTGATCAAGCGCGCCGATACCGCCCTTTACCAGGCAAAGAAGGCGGGAAAGAACCGCGTGGTGGCGGCCTGATCGGCTTCTGCAGCGGTCTCCGCTCACGGTCGTTCTATCGGCGGCCTCCCCCTTTTCACAGTCATTCCCCCATAGGGTAAGGCAGGGAATTCGGCTGGCATGCCAAGCGCCTGCGTTGCGGTCGGGTGTGTATCGCGCCGATGCGCTGCAAGCGGGGAATCCAGGTTTCACCGGCATTTCTGGGTTCCTGCCTACACTGGAACCACGACGCACGAAACGACCAACTGCCGCCATGTCTCCCTTGTCATTCCCTCGCAGGCCTGGCCGGTCGTGTGGGAATTAATATTGCCAAAAAGACAATCATTGAAATGCCTCCTCAATCGGCAGGAATCAAGAAAACTAAAGGGGCCGGCGCCGCTTTTTTCTTTTCGTCGCGCGCGAAAAATCCTTAAAGATTTCTGCCGGGCAACCGACAAAGCAGGCATCTGACTGCAATTTAGCGGCGGGCCCCAAAAAAATTTAGCTTCGCAACCGGGACTAAACTTTTTTCGGCCCTGTCCGATAAACCTTGCAAGGGTGCTGCGAACGGTTCACGACGGACGTCAACAGTGCTTCGGTCGGACTTCCTTCGAACTACTCAGGAGAATCAAAATGGCATTGGTCATCAACACCAACATCGCTTCGCTGGAAGCGCAACAGAATCTGTCGAATTCGCAAACTTCGCTGGCCACGTCGATTCAGCGCCTGTCTTCGGGCTTGCGCATCAACAGCGCGAAGGACGACGCCGCCGGCCTGGCCATTTCCGATCGCATGACCAGCCAGATCAACGGCCTGAATCAAGCATCGCAAAACGCCAATGACGGCATCTCGCTGGCACAGACCGCCGATGGCGCGCTGTCCCAGGATACCGATTCGCTGCAACGCATCCGCGAACTGGCCGTGGAATCCGCCAACGCGACCAACAGCTCCTCGGACCGTGCCGCGCTGCAGCAAGAGGTCAGCCAGCTGGTCAGCCAGATTTCCAGCGTCGGCAACACCACCAGCTTCAACGGCCTGAACCTGCTCGACGGCACTTACACCAACCAGCAGTACCAGATCGGCGCCGACGTCGGCCAGACGCTCACCGTATCGATCGGCGATGCACGCGCATCGGCGCTGGGCGCCAGCACGACGACCAGCAGCGCCGGCGTCGACAACACCACCACCATTGCCGGCGTGGCCTTGAGCATCAACGGCACCTCGATCGACACGTCCAGTGCCACGTCGATGGATGACCTGGTCAGTGCCATCAACCTGCAGACGGGTACCACTGGCGTGACCGCGGCGCGCGCGACGACCAACACGCTCGACGCTGGAGCATTTACAGCTGTTGCGACCGGCAAAACTTCGCAGCTGACGGTCAACGGCATCGCGATCGACTTCAATCCGACGAATGGCGACACCGCTGCCCATGCCGCCGCGCAGATCAACCAGTACGCGACCCAAACCGGCGTGACGGCAACCGTGGACAGCACTTCCGGCGATCTGGTGTTCTCGTCCGCCAACGGCGCCGACTTCACGGTCCAGGACACCAGCGTCGCCAATGACCCGACCAACGGCGTGGCCATGAGTGCCAACGTGGGCACCACGGCCAAGACCTACACCGCCGGCATCACGCTGTCGGCCCAGCTCGGCAGCTCGATCAGCGCCACCGGTACGCTGGCCGGCGACGTGAACCTGGATTCGACCGCCGCCAACAATGCTTCCACCGTAGCGGCAGTCACCCAGGACCTGCAGGTGTCGACGATGGACATCTCGACGGTCGACGGCGCCAACAAGGCCATCGCGACGGTCGATGCAGCCCTGACTCAGATCAGCAATTCGCGCGCGCAGCTCGGCGCGGTCGAGAACCGCTTCACCTCCATTGTCTCGAATCTGAGCACGGCCTCGCTGAACGATACCTCGGCACGCAGCGCCATCGTGGACACCGACTTCGCATCGGAAACCGCCAACATGACCCAGGAACAAATCCTGCAGCAAGCCGGTACGGCGATGCTGGCACAGGCCAACTCGCTGCCCAACAGCGTGCTGACCCTGTTGCAAGGCCAGTAATGCAGACCGCTTGAGGTTGCATGAGCAGCACAATCCCCGGCATGCCCTCCGCATGCCGGGGAATTGTCTTGATAGGAGTGAATCATGGATATTGGCCAAATCGGCAATAGTGCCCAGCCGGCTCCAGTGATCAACGACGGTACGCCTCCCGCGGCGGCCGCTGCCCAGGCAGGCCAATCCGCGGGGAACGCCGCCGCGCAAGTCCCCCAGGTTGCGCAGGAAGGCGGAACCGCCTCCGCTTCCGGGCAGCAGGTCAGCCAGGCAGTGGACGAAATCAACAAGGTGCTGCAGTCGATGTCGGCCGAAATCCGGTTTTCCCTCGATTCCGACGATTCCAATCAAGTGATCGTCAAGGTCATCAACCCGCAGACCAACGAAGTCATTCGCCAGATCCCGTCGGCCGAGGCACTGGCGATTTCCAAGTCGCTGGAAAAGGTCCAGGGACTGCTGATACACCAGAAAGCGTAGTACGACGACGAATAAGAAGGTAAATCCCTGTCTTTATGAAGCTTTAATCGGCATCATCGCTGGTTAGAGTAACGCAGCAAACCAATCAGCAGGAGCGCATCATGTCGTCACTTACCACCGGAACCATCTCCTCTCCAGGTATCGGTTCAGACCTGGACGTGTCCGGCATAGTCTCGGGTCTGATGGCCGTCCAGAGCGCGCCGCTCACCCAGCTCGCCAACCAGGAAGCCGCCTATGAAGCCGAGCTTTCCGCATACGGCACCCTGAGCAGTGCACTGAGCGCGTTCCAGACAGCGATGCAGAATCTGAGCAGCGCTTCGTCATTCCAGGCGCTGACCACCAACGTGGGCAACGACGACGTATTGAGCGCCACCGCCGACACCACGGCGGTGCCGGGCAGCTACCAGGTCAACGTCACACAACTGGCGCAGGCGCAGATACTCTCGACCACGGGACAGGCCAACGCGACGGACGCCATCGGCAGCGGCACGCCTACGACCATTTCCTTCCAGTTCGGCCAGATCACCGGCGGCACGCTGACGGACGGCACGTACAGCGGCGCCACGTTCACGCAGGACCCGACGCAGCCTTCCGGTACCGTCACGATCAACAGCTCGAACAATTCGCTGCAGGGCATACGCGACGCCATCAATTCCGCCAATCTCGGCGTGACCGCGACCATCGTTTCCGACGGCAGCTCGACGCCGGATCACCTGGTGCTCACCTCCAACCAGACCGGCCAGACGTCGAGCATGAAGATCACCGTCAGCGGCGACTCGACCCTGCAGAACCTGCTGTCGTACGATCCGGCCGGCACGCAGGACTTGACGCAGAACGCGGCGGCGCAGAACACCCAGCTCACCGTCAACGGCATCAACATCACCAGCGCGACCAGCACCGTCAGCGGCGCCATCCAGGGCGTGACGCTGAATGTCGCGCAGACCGGTTCCACCTCGGTTTCCGTCGCCCAGGACACCAGCACGGTCACGGCCAACGTCAATGCCTTCGTCAATGCCTACAACGCGCTGAATTCGCAACTCGACAGCCTGACGGCCTTCACGCCGTCCACCGCCGGCGGCACGACCGCCGGTACCGCCGGCCCACTGCTGGGCGATCCGACGACGCAAACGCTGCAGGATTCGATACGCAACACGCTCAGTTCCTCGCTGGCGGGACTTTCCAACAGCAACCTGTCGCTGGCGTCCATCGGCATCTCCTTCAATTCCGACGGCTCCATGTCGCTCGATTCGGACACACTGCAGTCGGCCCTGTCGAGCAACTTCAACGACATCGCCAGCCTGTTTTCCACGATAGGTACGACGTCCGACAGTCTGGTCAAGTACACCAGCTCGAGCGCCTCGACCAAGGCGGGAAGCTATGACGTCAACATCACCCAGATGGCGACGCAAGGCGCGATGACCGGCAATACCGATCTGACCACCGGCAGCACGACCATCGCGCCCAATACCGAATTGAGCGTCACCATCGATGGCGTCAGCACCAAGGTGGCATTGACGGCCGGCACCTTTACCGCGAGCCAGCTCGCCACCATGGTGCAGTCCTCGATCAACAGCGCATCGGCCATCAAGAGCGCGGGTTCATCGGTTACCGCGAGCATCGATGCCAACGGCGATCTGCAGGTTGTTTCCAATCGCTACGGTTCGGCATCCAACGTCACGATCCAGGACGGCACCGGCACACCGGCCTCCACGCTGTTCGGCACGGTGACACAAGGCACGGCCGGGGTGGATGTGGCCGGCACGATCGGCGGCATCCAGGCCACCGGCTCCGGCCAGTACCTGACTGGCGCGACCGGCACGGCGATCGACGGACTGAAGATACAAATCACGGGCGGATCGACAGGCGATCGCGGCACGATCAACTTCTCGCAGGGGTATGCCCAGCAGTTGAGCCAGCTGTCGAGCACCTTCCTCGGGTCGAGCGGTCTGATTGCCAGCGTCACCAACGGCATCAATTCGAGCATCACCGATATCAACAACCAGACCGATGCCCTCAACCAGAGGTTGCAGAACGTGCAGGCAAACTATGAAGCCGAGTTCACCAATCTGGATGTCCTGCTGTCCAACCTGCAATCGACCCAGTCGTATCTGACAACGGAGCTCGCCTCCCTCGCAGCCAATACGGCGTCGTCTTCATCGTCGTCATCTTAGTAGATAGAAATAAAGGCGAAAAATGTTCGGATCTCCATCCAGCGGGGCAAAGGCATACGCAAAGGTAGGAATAGAAACCGGCGTTGCCGCGGCCAGTCCGCATCAGTTGATTGTCATGCTGTTCGATGGCGCCGTCATTGCGGTCAAGACCGCGATGAAAGAAATGCAGGCATCGCACATAGCAGCAAAGGGGGCGGCGATTTCAAAGGCCATCGCCATCATCGAAAGCGGATTGCGCGCCAGCCTAAACAAGAAGGCAGGCGGCCGGATCGCGGAAAATCTCGATATGCTGTACGCCTACATGAGCAATCGGCTGCTGCTCGCCAATCTCAACAATGATCCGGCAAAGCTGGAAGAAGTCCTGAAGCTGCTGGTCGATCTGCGAGGCGCGTGGTGCGCCATCGGCGAAAAAAGCACCGCCGACGCGCCCGCCGACCTGCCGGCTCCGCAGTCCGCATACGATCCGCTGGCTCCGAAAAACCCAACACTAGTGAAAGCCTGATCACATGATGAACAGCCAGGAAGTCATCTCCCTGTATGAAACCGTCGCAGCCATTACTGATCAGATGCTGACCGCAGCGCGCAACGGCAACTGGAATGAGCTCATCGAACTGGAATCGCGCTGCTCCCGCTACGTGGCAACCTTGAAGTCCGGCGAAGCGCCTGTCGTGTTGACCGGTGTGGCACGCGAACGCAAGGTGGAAATGATCCGCAAAATCCTTGCCGACGACCGCGAAATCCGCAACCTGACCGAACCCTGGATGGCACGCCTGTCCCAGCTGATCCACAACACCGGCACCCGGCGCAAGCTGAACAAGGCCTACGGCGCCTCGCATGCGAGATAGCTGAATGCTGCAACGGGCCGATATTGCAGGCGCCCGGCCCGTTGTCCTGATCGAGGCAACCACGCCGTCCAGCGCGTCGGGGGATGCCAGCCAGGAGTTGTTCGACCGCCTGAGCCAGCTCCTGCTGGGCCAGGAATTGCAGGGACAGGTCCTGTCCCGCCTGACCGACGGCACCTACCTGGTCAAAATCCAGGACGCGGTGGCGGCCATGAAGCTGCCGCCCGGCACCAGGACCGGCGAAACGCTGGACCTGACGCTGGTCTCCACCAACCCGCGTCCCACTTTCCTGCTGGGGAAACCCGACAGCGGCGCGACCGCCTCGCTCAGCAATGCCGGCCGCCTGATCGCCGACGTGTTGCGCATGGCGAGCGAAAGCGGCGCGCCGCCCGCCGCCGTCATCGGCAAGGCGCCCCTGCTTGCCACGCCCGACACGCCTGCCGAACAAATCGCAACAGCCCTGCAAAACGCGGTGAGCGCCAGCGGCGTATTCTACGAAGCGCACGTCGCGCAATGGGCCGAAGGCAACCGGCCGCTGGCCGAACTGCTCAACGAACCGCAAGCCGCGCTGCCGGGTTCCCGCCCTCCATCCGCCGCCGTTCCGGCTGCGCCGCGCGACGCCGGCAGAACGGCGCAGGCACCGCCGGCAGGACAGGAAGACAAGCTCGTCGTCGCATCGCTACTGCGCCGGATGGCGGACGAAACGCAGGCGGCTTCCGCAAAAGCCCCGGGCAGCGACGCCGATGCCGCCGATGCGGGCCGCGTCGTCGGAAGCCAGGATGCGGTCATCACGCCCGATGCCGCCCGGCTGCTCAACCTTCAGCTCGACGTGCTGGAGCAGCAGCGCATCGTGTGGCAGGGCGAGCTCTTTCCCGGGCAGCCGATCGAATGGGAGATTGCCGACGAAACGGCCGGGCGGAAAGGCGGAGGCGGTAGCGAAAGCGGCAACCAGGGCGCGCCCGCGGAGCGGACATGGCAAAGCACGGTACGATTTTCGCTTCCGACACTGGGTGGACTGTCCGCCACGGTCAGGCTGACCGGCGATCACGTACAGGTCGACGTGTCGGCCGCCAGCGAACGCACTGCGACGGTATTGAAGACGTACGCCGGTATGCTGGCGGAAGCGCTCGACGCCGCCGGGACGAAATTGGATTCCCTGCTGGTGCGCCATGACGGATAGACCGAAGCCGCCGCCGAGTGCGGTCGCTCTCGCCTATCACGGCGGCGACACGGCGCCGCGCGTGGTGGCCAAGGGGCGCGGCCTGATTGCCGAGCAGATCATCGAACGCGCGAAGGAACACGGCGTCGCGATCCACGAATCGCGCGAACTGGTCGCCCTTCTGATGCAGATCGACCTGGACGATTACATCCCCCCGGCGCTATACCGGGCGGTCGCCGAGCTGCTGGCATGGCTGTATCGCGTCGAGGCGGCGCAACGGAGCGCGGGGCATGATGTATGATGGCAGGTTGCGACGGGCGCGGCCGGCGTCCATGGTTCCACAGGTTTCAGCAGACGATTCAAGATGACCCTTGCCAGCGACTACGATAAAGAAGACCTGGAGCCCTATCGGATCCGCTCCCGCAGGGAGATCATCGCTTTGCTCCGCAACATAGGTGAACGCAACCAGCTCGTCAGGATGGTGATCAACCACGGCGCCGATACCGTCGTGACCTCCGTCCTGCACGTCGACGAAGGCAGCGATACCGTGCTGCTCGACTGTGCGCCGAGCGCGACCATGAACCACAAAGTGCTGGAAAGCGAGGCCTTCGCCTTCGAAACGGTGCTGGACAACATCCGCATCCTGTTCAATGCCGACGAAATCGAAAGCGTCCAGTACGACAAGCTGCCGGCTTTCCTGATTCCGCTGCCGGACAGCCTGATCCGCTTGCAGCGGCGCGAATTCTACCGGGTGCCGACGCCGCTGACCACGCCGGTCCTCTGCATCGTGCCGATGAAGGTGGAAGAGCAGACTCTGCAGGTCGCCACCACGCTGCACAATATCAGCGGCGGCGGCATTTCCATCGTCGACGAAAAAAAGCTGATCGATCCCACCATCGGCCGCATCTACGAGAACTGCCGCATCGACCTGCCGGTCGGCGGCCCCGTCACCATGTCGCTGCAGATCCGCAACACGCTCGAACTGACGCTGACGAACGGCAAGACCATACGCCGGCTCGGCTGCCAGTTCATCCAGCCCAGCAACGCAGCGATGACCGCCATCTACAAGTACATCACGAAGCTCGAGCGCGAGCAGAACGCCAAGGCGACCGGCATCCGCTGACCGTCGCGCGCAAAAAAGCCCGCGCACGACAGTCGCCGCACGCGGGCCGGGTCAATGCCATGCCGACCTAGACCTGCATGTTCATCATGTCCTGGTAGGCCGACACCAGCTTGTTGCGCACCTGTACCGTGGCCTGGAATTCGATGTTCGCCTTCTGCATCGAGATCATCACGTCCGACAGGTTCACGTTGTCGTTGCCCATCGTGAACTGTTGCGCCATCTGATCGGCCTTGTTCTGGCTGGCGGCGACGCTGTCCAGCGAGGACTTCAACGCCTGCGAGAAATCGACCTTCGCCGCCGGCTGTTCGGCCATCCCGAAGGTACCCGATACCGGCGTCGGCGCCGCCGGCTGCGATACCCCTCCTGGCTGCGTGCGCGCCGCCGCCGCCTTCAACTGCGCCACCATCGCTTCGATGGCGTTTGAATCGATTCCGCCTACGTTCCCTACGCTCATGATCCTTCTCCGTTCCTGCGGGCACGACGTATAATGAAATTCATGCTTTGGAGCACTATCCGGCCGGGCCTGGCTACCGTGACAAGGTACAGGCAAGACGGCAACCGAAGCAGGCCGATTAGCCCCGAAAATCCTGTTCTGTTCAAAGGATTGAAATTTCCCGCAGGCACGACAATGCACTTGCGAAGAAGTTTGAACAGCGAGCAAGCAATGCAACAGGCGATCCCCTCTTCTGATCCAGGCAAACCGGGAGTCTCATCATGGCAGTAGTCGTCGCGGGCGAAGGCAACGTCCCCCAGGGCGCGACCGAACGCCCCTTGAGCGCAAACGGACTGCTCAACATGGCGCGTTCGCCCAACGGCCGCCGCATCGCGCTGATGCTCGGCGCGGCCGCCGTCATCGCCATCATGGTCGGTCTGGTCCTGTGGGGCCGGCAGCCGGACTACCAGGTGCTGTTCTCGAATTTTTCCGACCGGGACGGCGGCGAAATCGTGTCGGCGCTGGACGCGGCCAACGTCCCCTACAAGTTCGCCGACGGCGGCAGCGCGATCCTGGTACCGGCCGACCAGGTGCACCAATTGCGGCTGAAACTGGCTGCGCAGGGCCTGCCGCGCGGCGGCAACGTCGGCTTCGAATTGATGGAAAACGAGAAACTGGGCATCTCCCAGTTCCTGGAACAGGTCAACTACCAGCGCGCGCTGGAAGGCGAACTGGCGCGCACCGTGCAGACCATCAACGCGGTGCAGGCCGCGCGCGTGCATCTCGCCATCCCGAAATCGTCGGTGTTCGTGCGCGACCAGCAGGCACCGACCGCGTCCGTCGTGCTCGACCTGTATCCCGGCCGCACGCTCGACCGTGGCCAGGTGAACGCCATCGTCCACCTGATCGCCAGCAGCGTGCCCGACCTGACGCCGAAGAACGTCACCATCGTCGACCAGTTCGGCAACCTGCTTTCCGACGACGGCGCCAGCCTGGGCGGCAGCACGCTCGATCCGGCCCAGCTCAAATACGTGCAGGATCTGCAGCAAAACATCGCCCGGCGGGTCGAGGCCATCGTCGCGCCCATCGTCGGCGCCAGCAACGTGCGCGCCGAGGCGACCGCCGACGTGGACTTTTCCACCAGCCAGCAGGCGGCGGAAATCTACAAACCCAATCAGACGCCGAACAGCGCGGCCATCCGTAGCCAGCAGGTCAGCGAAACGACGGGTGGCGGCCAGGACGCCTCCGGCGTGCCGGGCGCGCTGAGCAACCAGCCGGCGCCCAACGCCACCGCGCCGCTGAATTCCGGCCCCGCCACCGGCGCCGCCGCCAACGCCGCCAATGCCGCCGCGCAGAATGCGACCGGCGGTGCACAGGCCGCTCCCGGCACGGCGGGGAACGGCGCTGCCGGCAATGCCGCAACAGGCAGCGCCGCCGCCAACGCGCAGCCCACCCAGCGCGACACGACTACCAATTACGAAGTCGACAAGACCGTCCGCTACGTCCAGCAGCCGATGGGCGGCCTGAAGCGCCTGTCCGTCGCCGTCGTGGTCAACTACAAGCGCGAAGTCGGCAAGGACGGCAAGGTCACCTTCCGGCCGCTGACCGACGCCGAGAAGAACCAGATCAGCGATCTCGTCAAGGAGGCGATGGGTTACAACAAGGATCGCGGCGACACGCTCAACGTGGTCAACACGCCGTTCGCCGACGCCAATGCCGAAGCGCCGGCCAAGGTGCCGCTGTGGCGGCAACCGATGGTGATCGACATGGCCATCCAGGCGCTCAAGTACCTGGCGGTCGCAATTGCCCTCTTCCTGCTGTACCGCAAGATGCTCAAGCCCATGCTGACCAAGCTGGCCTCGCCGGAGCCGCTGGCGCTGGGCCATGCCGGTTCCGCCCGCTCCCGGGTACCGGAGCCGGAAGTCGAACCCATGGGCGTACAGATGCCGACGTACAAGCAGAATCTCGAAGCCGCCAAGGAACTGGCGCGCAAGGATCCGAAGATGGTCGCCAACATCGTGAAATCCTGGGTGGGAAATGATTGACAACGGCATCCACAAGAGCGCCGTGCTGATGCTGGCGCTGGGCGCCGACGAGGCGGCGGAAGTCATGCGCTACCTCGGCCCGCGCGAAGTGCAGAAGATCGGCGCGGCGATGTCGACCATGAAGGCCGTGCAAAGCGAGGAACTGGTCTCGGTGCTGGCCGCGTTCCGTGGCGAAACCGAGCAGAACACCTCGCTCGGCCTCGATTCCGACGACTACATTCGCGACGTGCTGAACAAGGCCCTGGGCAGCGACAAGGCCTCCTCGCTGATCAACCGCATCCTTGGCGTGCGCGACGCCAGCGGCATCGAAAGCCTCAAGTGGATGGATGCACAATCGGTGGCCGACCTCGTGCGCAACGAACATCCGCAGATCATCGCCACCATCCTGGTCCATCTCGAACGCGACCAGGCGTCCGAGGTGCTGGAGCATTTCACGGAACGCCTGCGCAACGACGTCGTGCTGCGCATCGCGACGCTCGACGGCGTGCAGCCGGCCGCGCTGCGCGAGCTGAACGAAGTGCTGACCAAGCTGCTGACCGGCAACGAGAACCTGAAGAAGAAGCCGATGGGCGGCATCCGAACCGCGGCCGAGATCCTCAACTTCTTCAGCGGCGAGAGCGAAGCCTCGGTGATGTCCAACCTGAAGGATTACGATCCCGACATGGCGCAGAAGATCATGGACGAGATGTTCGTGTTCGAGAACATCATGGACATCGACGACCGCGGCGTCCAGCTGCTGCTGCGCGAGGTGCAGTCCGAATCGCTGATCGTCGCGCTCAAGGGCGCCACGTCCGAGCTGCGCGAGAAATTCTTCAGGAACATGTCGCAGCGCGCCAGCGAGATGATGCGCGACGACCTCGAATCGAAGGGCCCGGTGCGCCTGTCCGAGGTCGAGGCGGCGCAGAAGGAAATCCTGCAGATCATCCGCCGTCTGGCCGACGAAGGCCAGATCGTCCTGGGCGGCAAGGCCGAGGACGCCTATGTCTAACGTCATCCCGAAGGAAAAGCAGTCCGCCTACCAGCGCTGGGAAATGGCCTCGCTCGGCGAGGAGCGGCCCAGCCTCGCGGCGCGCATGAAGGCGCCCGACCCTGCCGGCGCCCGGGATGCGACGGCCGCCGCCGCGCACACCGCCCAGATCGCCGCGATGGCCGAACAGATCCAGCAGTCGCGCGAGCAGGCGCACGCCGAAGGCCGCGCCGCCGGCTTCGAGGAAGGCCGCGCGGCCGGACTGCAGGAAGGCCGCGCGCAGGCCGAACAGGAACGCCAGGCGCTGCAAGGCATCGCCGACATGTTCGGCACCGAAGTCGCGCAGGCCAACGAACTGATCGCCGCCGACATGCTGGACCTCGCGCTCGACCTGGCGCGCGCCATGCTGAAGACCGCGCTGAACGTGCGGCCGGAACTGGTGCTGCCGCTGGTGCGCGAAGCCGTGCACTACCTGCCGACGCTGCAACAGCCAGCGCTGCTCCACCTGCATCCGGACGACCTCGCGCTGGTGTCGCAGCACATGGGCGATGAACTCAGCAGCGCCGGCTGGCGCCTGGTGGAAGATCCGCACATGGACCGCGGCGGCTGCCGCATCGAAACCGCCAGCAACCAGATCGACGCCACCATGCCGACCCGCTGGCAGCGTCTCGCGGCCGCGCTCGGCAAGGATTCCGACTGGCTGGCGCCATGACGCAGCCGGCCGCGCCCGCCCTTACCACCGGTTCCAACAGCGGCCGCTGGCAGGCCTATCTGCGCGACTGCCGCACGCTGCTCGACATCGCCGAGCCGATGCTGGTCTCCGGCCGCATCACGCGCGTCGCCGGGCTGGTGATGGAAGCGGTCGGCCTGCGGCTCGCGGTCGGCAGCGCCTGCACCATCCCGCTGCCCAACGGCGCCCGCATCGAAGCCGAAGTGGTCGGCTTCGACGAGGACAAGCTGTTCCTGATGCCGCAAAGCGAGGTCGAAGGCATCGTGCCCGGCGCGCGCGTCTATCCGGTCGAAGTCGTGCACACGCTGCCGCGCCCCGGCGCCGTCACGCATCCGCGCCGCCGTCCGAGCGACCGCGGCCGCCACCTGCCGGTCGGCGACGAACTGCTGGGCCGCGTGCTGGACGGCGCCGGAAGGCCGCTCGACAACCTTGGTCCGCTGCAGGGAACGCACTCGGCGCCGCTCAATGCGCGCCCCATCAATCCGCTGTCGCGCGCGCCGATCACCGTGCCGCTCGACGTCGGCGTGCGTGCGATCAACAGCATGATGACGGTCGGGCGCGGCCAGCGCATGGGCCTGTTCGCCGGCTCCGGCGTCGGCAAGAGCGTGCTGCTCGGCATGATGGCCCGTTACACGACGGCCGACGTGATCGTGGTCGGCCTGATCGGCGAACGCGGCCGCGAGGTCAAGGAATTCATCGAGCAGATACTTGGGGCCGAGGGCCTGGCACGCTCCGTCGTGGTCGCTGCCCCGGCCGACACGCCGCCGCTGATGCGCCTGCAGGGCGCCGCCTACGCCACCAGCATCGCCGAACACTTCCGTGACGAAGGCAAGAATGTGCTGCTGATCATGGATTCGCTGACCCGCTACGCGATGGCGCAGCGCGAAATCGCGCTGGCGATCGGCGAGCCGCCGGCCACCAAGGGCTACCCGCCGTCGGTGTTCGCCAAGCTTCCCGCGCTGGTCGAGCGGGCCGGCAACGGCCGCGAAGGCGGCGGCTCGATCACCGCCTTCTACACCGTGCTGACCGAAGGCGACGACCAGCAGGACCCGATCGCCGACGCCGCCCGCGCCATCCTGGACGGCCATATCGTGCTGGACCGCGCGCTGGCCGAAGCCGGCCATTATCCGGCCGTCGACATCGAGCAGTCGATCAGCCGCGCCATGCACAACATCACCACGCCGGAACACCAGAAGCAGATGCGCCGGCTCAAGCAGCTGATCTCGCGCTACCAGCGCAATCGCGACCTGATCAGCGTCGGCGCCTACAGCGCTGGCACCGATCCGGTGCTGGATGAAGCCATCCGGCTATACCCGAAAATAGAGTCATTTTTACAACAGGACATCGCTGAACGCGCCGGCATAAGCCAGAGCTTGAGGCAACTTGCCTCGTTGTTCTCGTGATTGGTGCGCCGGGCCATCCCTATAATCCCGGAATATGGCGACCACTTCCGCACTGGAGACCCTGATCGAGCTGGCGCAGCGGGAAACCGACGACGCCGCCAAACGGCTGGGCAAATGCATCGCGGCCGCGGAAGAGGCCGAAAAGAAACTCGCGCTGCTGCTGCAATACCGGGACGACTACGCTGCGCGCTTCCAGCAGGACCTGCGGTCCGGCCTGAGCGCATCGGGTTACCACAATTTCCAGGTATTCATGGGCAAGCTGGAACAGGCGGTCGCCGGCCAGCAGCAGATGGTGAAGGATGCGCATGAACGGGTGGAACGCGAACGCGCCGCCTGGCAGGCATGCGAACGCAAGCGCATGTCCTACGGCACACTCGCCGAGCGCGCCGAGAAGACCGAACAGCGCAGGGAAAACCGGCGCGAACAGAAGCAGATGGACGAACACGCCGCCAGGCAGCTGCTGTACAAGCGCTGAGCGATGAACCCGGGACCACGATCAAGGCACGGCCATGAATACATCACCGATTAACAATCCCGCCAATCTTCTGCAGGCCATCGCGGCCACGCCGGGCAAGTTCGATGCCGACCTGGGAGCGGATGCCGATTCCTTCAACCAGGTCCTGACGCGCGAAATGTCGGCGCCACAGGACAACGCGGCCGCGCCGGCGGCACCCGCCTCGCAGACCGCCTCCGCCGCGCCATCCGCCGCGCCGTCGGCCAGACCGGCGCAAAGGGACGATGGCGACGACGGCGACAACACTACCACGAGCCAGGACGATACGACCACTGGCAGCCAGCAGGCCTCCGCCGCCGACGCCAGCAAGAAAACCGGCGACGACGACAAGGTGGCCTCCGGCAAGGATGCCAAGAAAGGCGCAGGCAAGGACAAGGACGACGACAAGAAGGATGCCGCCGATCCGTCCGGCATTGCCGCCTTCGTCGCGGCGCTGACGGATGCGAAGGCGCCCGTCGCCCAGCCGGTGACGACGGCAACGGCAGCGACGACAGTAACGACAGCGGCGGCGGCCGTGGCGATCGCTCCCGCCGCCAAGGCCGCCGCAACCGGCGGCGCAGCCGCCAAAAACGATCCGACCGCCGTCGTCGCGGGCAAGTCCGCCCATGCCGATGCGGCGGGCACCGGCGCCGACGGTGCGGTCGGCAAGAAATCCGATTTCGTCGCGGCGCTCGACAAGGCCGGCGCGGACGCCGGCAACGGCACGCAGCAGGCCGCCACTTCCGCCAAGGCGCAAGCCGACCTGGCCGCCGCCGCGCTGCAGACCGTCGCGCTGCCGGACGGCACGACGCAGAACGCCGGCACGCCGCAGACCTTCGCCGCCGCGGTGGCCGCGGCCATCGTGCAGCCGTCCGGCAACGGACAGTCCGCCGCGCAGTCGTCGGCACTGCTGCCGACGGTCGGCGGCCCGGGCTGGGACGACGCGCTCGGCCAGAAGATCGTCTGGATGGCCAAGGGCGGCGAACAGACCGCCACCCTTACCCTCAACCCGCCCGACCTGGGGCCGATGCAGGTCACCGTCCACGTCGCGAACAACCAGGCGACCGCCAACTTCGTGGCGCAGCAGCCAGACGTGCGGCATGCGCTGGAATCGTCGATGCCGCGCCTGCGCGAGATGCTGAACGATGCCGGCATCCAGCTCGGCCAGTCCAACGTGCATGCCGGCATGCCGGATCAGCAAGGCAGCTTCGGCGAATCGCGCCAGGGCGGCGGCGGACGCCGCGACGGCGGACTCGACGGCGCGGTCGATGCCGTCTCGTCGCTGCACGTCAGCCATGTCCCGACGCCGCTCGGCGGCAAGGGCATGGTCGATACCTTCGCCTGACGCCTGTGCGCGGCGGCAGCGCTGCCGCTTCTCCCTCCCCGTTCCGTTTTTCCCCCGTCGTGCGCGCGGCGTTCGCCGCACGTTGTTTTTCGCTCGACATGGGTGTCGCTCGCGACTAATGATGGTTTAATAGCGACTGACGCGGCCCTCGCTTCGCGAGCATGCACCGGGTGCATGAAGTCGCCGTCCAGGGCTGCGACAGGACCGATACGACCATAAACAAATCCTCAGAGATGCGCGATGTTCTCCTCTCTATTCCCTGCATCCCGTCCGTCGCTTTTTTCTCATAATGGCACCGTAGAAAAGCAGGTGCCGCGTCCAAGGAAGACAAATGGCAACAAGAGCAGCAGCAAAGGCAACCACCCCGGAACCCGAAAGCAAACCGAAAAAGTCGCGTTTGCCGGTGATCGTGCTCGCGCTGCTGATCCTGCTCGCCGGCGGCGGCGCGGGAGCGTGGTATTTCATGGGCCAGAAGGCGGCCACCGGCCATGAACAGAAACAGAGCGCGGAAGCAGCGCCGCCCGTCTTCCTGCCGCTGGACACCTTCACCGTGAACCTGCAACCCGGCGACAACGGCGACCAGTTCCTGCAGATCGGCATCACGCTGCAGGTCGCCGACGACAAGCAGGTCGAAACGCTGAAACAATACATGCCGAACATCCGCAGCCGCATCCTGCTGCTGTTGTCCAGCAAGAAGGCGGCCGACATCCTGACGGTCGACGGCAAGGAAAAGCTTGCCGGACAAATCACGGATATCTTCAAGGCGCCGCTGGTGCCTGGCGCGCCGGTCGTCAACGTCGGCAACGTGCTGTTCACTTCCTTCGTAGTCCAATAAACGATCATGGCCGAGAATTTCCTTTCCCAGGAAGAGGTCGACGCCCTGCTCAAGGGCGTCACCGGGGAACAGGACGAGGGGCGCAAGCAGGAAGACGGCAACGGCGTCCGCCCCTACAATCTTGCAACGCAGGAGCGCATCGTGCGCGGCCGCATGCCGACGCTCGAGATCATCAACGAGCGCTTCGCGCGGCTGCTGCGCATCGGCCTGTTCAACTTCCTGCATCGCAGCGCCGAAGTCTCGATCAGCCCGGTGCGCGTGTCGAAATACAGCGAGTTCATCCGCAACCTGGTCGTGCCGACCAACCTGAACCTGGTGCACATGAAACCGCTGCGCGGCACCGGCCTGATCGTGCTCGACCCGAACCTGGTGTTCCTGCTGGTCGACAACCTGTTCGGCGGCGACGGCCGTTTCCACACCCGCGTCGAGGGCCGCGACTTCACGCAGACGGAACAGCGCATCATCCACCGCATCCTGGACATCATCTTCGAGACCTATTCCAAGTCGTGGGAGCCGGTCTATCCGATCGAATTCGAATACATCCGCTCGGAGATGAACACGCAGTTCGCCAACATCGCGACACCCAACGAGGTCGTGGTCTCGACCACCTTCACGATCGAGCTCGGCCCGGTCAGCGGCGAAATGCATTTTTGCACGCCATATGCAATGATCGAACCGATCCGCGACATCCTGACCAGCAGCATGCAGGGCGAAACGCTGGAGATGGACAAGCGCTGGATCCGCCTGATGACGCAGCAGATCCAGACCGCCGAGGTCGAGATTCTCGCCAGGATGGGCAGCGCCCGCGTCACGCTGGGCGACATCCTCAACATGAAGGTGGGCGACGTGATTCCGATCAACGTGCCCGAACAGATCACCGCCGAAGTCGACGGCGTGCCGGTGATGGAATGCACCTACGGCAAATTGAACGGGCAATACGCATTGCGCGTGGAAAAGCTGATTTATTCGGCAAGCGATCAAACCCAAGGAGAGGAACATGGCTGACGAAAACGCACAGAGCGCGGCGGACGACTGGGGTGCCGCGCTGGCCGAACAGGAACAGGCCGAAGCTTCCGCAAGCACGCCGATGACCCCGCAGGCAGCGGCCGCGACCGTCTTCAAGGACTTCGCCAGCAGCGACCTGAAGACCGGCACGCACAACGACATCGAGTTCATCCTCGACATTCCGGTGCAGCTGACGGTCGAACTGGGCCGCACCAAGATCGCGATCAAGAACCTGCTGCAACTGGCGCAAGGTTCGGTCGTCGAACTGGACGGCATGGCCGGCGAACCGATGGACGTGCTGGTCAACGGCTGCCTGATCGCGCAGGGCGAGGTGGTGGTGGTCAACGACAAGTTCGGCATCCGCCTGACCGACATCATTTCGCCGTCGGAACGCATCCGCAAGCTGAACCGATGACCTGCCCGATGACGCGCTGCCTCCCGCTTGTGCTGCTGCCGGCAGGCGTATCGGCATGGGCCGGCCCGGCTTCGCTGCCGGCGGCAACCGCCAGCGGCCCCGCTTCCGCCGGCAGCCTGCTGCAGGTCCTGTTCGGCCTGGTCCTGGTGCTGGCGCTGATGGCCGCCTGCGCCTGGCTGCTGCGCCGCTTCGGCGCCTCGCGCAGCCTCGGCGGCGCGCCGCTGCGCATCGTCGGCGGCGTCAGCGTCGGCACGCGCGAACGCGTGATGGTGGTGGAAGTGGCGGACCAATGGATCGTGGTCGGCGTGACGCCGGGCCGCATCAGCGCGCTCTCCACGATGCCGAAGCAGGATGCCACATCGACCGCACCGGCCGGCGACGCGCCGACGCCGCGCAACTTCTCCAACTGGCTCGCGCAGATGCGCGACAAACGCAATGCCTGACCGATTTTCCCTGCGGCCGATGCTTCGGTACGCGCCGCTGCTGATGCTGCTGGCGCTGCCCGCCGCCGCGATGGCGCAGGGCGTGCCGGCCTTCACCAGCACGCCGGCGCCGGGCGGCGGCCAAACCTATTCGCTCAGCCTGCAGACGCTGCTGCTGCTGACCGCGCTGTCCTTCCTGCCGGCGGTGCTGCTGATGATGACCAGTTTCACGCGCATCATCATCGTGCTGTCGCTGCTGCGCCAGGCGCTGGGCACACAGAGCGCGCCGCCGAACCAGGTGCTGATCGGCCTGTCGCTGTTCCTGACGCTGTTCGTGATGAGCCCGGTGCTGGACAAGATCTATACCGACGCCTACCAGCCCTTCTCGCAGAACAAAATCCAGATGCAAGAGGCGCTGGACCGCGCGGCTGTGCCGCTGAAGCAATTCATGCTGAAGCAGACGCGCGAGACCGACCTCGCGCTGTACGTGAAGATGTCGCAGACGCCGGCGCTGCAGGGACCGGAAGACGTGCCGCTGCGCGTGCTGGTACCAGCTTTCGTCACCAGCGAGCTGAAGACCGCGTTCCAGATCAGCTTCGCGATCTTCATTCCCTTCCTGATCATCGACATGGTGGTCGCCAGCGTGCTGATGTCGATGGGCATGATGATGGTGTCACCCTCCATCGTGTCGCTGCCGTTCAAGCTGATGCTGTTCGTGCTGGTCGACGGCTGGCACCTGCTTATCGGCTCGCTCGCGCAAAGTTTTTATTGAGGAATCGCCATGACCCCCGAAAGCATCATGACGCTCGGCCGGCACGCCATCGAGGTGATGCTGATGATTTCCGCCCCGCTGCTGCTGGCCGCGCTCGGCATCGGCCTGATCGTCAGCATCTTTCAGGCCGCCACGCAGATCAACGAAACCACGCTGACCTTCATCCCCAAGCTGATCGGCATCTTCATCGTGCTGGCCGTGGCCGGCCCCTGGATGCTGACGGTCCTGCTCGACTACATGCGGGAAATGTTCGGCAACATCCCGATGTACGTCTCCTGACGCGCCTTCCCTCCGGGCTCCGCGGCCCGGCCTTCCGATGATCACGCTGAGCAGCGCGCAACTCAACACCTGGATCGCCTCGATCATGTGGCCGCTGACGCGCATCCTGGGCGTGTTCGCGATCGCGCCGCTGTTCGGCAACGCCTCGGTGCCGGTGCGCATCAAGATCTGCCTGGGCATCCTGCTCGCCGCCATCGTCGCGCCGGCCGTTCCCGCTCTGCCGGCGGTCGATCCGATGTCGGCTGTCGGGCTGCTGATCCTGGCGCAGCAGCTGGTGATCGGCCTGGCGATGGGATTCGCGGTGCGCATCGTGTTCGCCGGCGTGGAGCTGGCGGGCGATCTGAGCGGCATGACAATGGGACTGGGATTCGCGAGCTTCTTCGATCCGCAGTCGCAGGGCCAGACTTCGATCATCAACCAGTTTCTTGCGCTGATCATGATCATGATTTACATGACCACGAACCTGCATTTGATCGTGCTGTCGACCATGATCAAGAGCTTCACACTGCTGCCGATTTCGGCGCACGCGCTGTCCAACCGGGGCGCGCTCGACGTGGTGCAGCTGGGAGGACGCATTTTCAGCGCGGGCGTGCAGCTGTCGCTGCCGATCGTCGCCGCGCTGCTGATCACCAACGTGGCGCTGGGCATCCTGACGCGCGCGGCGCCGCAACTGAACATCTTCGGCATCGGCTTCCCCATCACGATCGGAGTGGGCATCGTCATGATCGCCGTCGTGCTGCCCTATTTGACCACGCCGCTGACCAACCTGATCCAGGAAGGCGTCGACGCAATGGGCACCATCGCCGCGTCGTTCGGTGCGCCGACCGGCGCTGCGCCCTGAGGCGGCGTGGCCTCAGGTATTCAAGTAATTGAACAGCGACAGGTTGGAGATCGACACGAAGGATTGCTGCGCCGCCTGCAGCGTGTACTGCTGCTGCACCAGGCTGGAATAGGCCTGCACCGGGTCGATATCCTGCAGATCGGACAAGGTCTGCGTGTATTGGATATTCAGGTCCGACCCCTGGCTGTCCAGATCGTCGAGCTCGTTCATGCGCGAACCCACCGACGCCTGCACCGCCGCGATGTTGTTCAGCGCATTGGTGATATTGGCACTGGCGGCATTCAGCCCATTCGTCATGACGGTCTGGTTGACGGCGCCCTCACCCGAGGTGGACAACGTGTTGATCAGATTGGTCAGCGTCGTGAAAACGCTCTGGTTGGTGCTGGGGCCGACGGTAAACGTGTCGCCATCGGCCGGCGCACCGGTGATGTTGAACTGCGCCCCGCCGACGGTGATCGTGTCCCCGCTGGTGAACGGCTGCGGCGTGGCGGGTGTGGTCGGCGGTGGATTGACAAGATAGGTCGTGTCGCCGGTCGACGGGTCCACCGAGAATGTCAGCGTGTAGGTCTGGCCGTTCAACTGGCTCATGTCGCTGACCGAACCCTGTGAAATGATGCCGGTGCCGGTGTTTCCCGTGCCGGCCGCCGTCACGAAATAGCCGTTGCCGGTCGGATTGTCTTCGAAGACCGTCGCGCCGGAATCGCTGATGGCCATCTGCCGCGATGGCGACACCTGCAGCATCCGCTGCCCCTGGTCGCCGGAATAAGTCGCCCCCGTGGATGTCTGGGTAAACGGCTGCGATTGGGTTTGATAGCCGGCGAAAATATAGTTGCCCTGGCTGTCCTTGGCGTTGGCGATGCCGAGCAGCTGGCTCAAGTCGCTCTTCAACTGCGTCACGTAATCCTGGCGCTGCGAATCGTCCAGCGCACCGTTGCCGGCCGCCACCACCGTGCTCTGTACGCTGGTCAACAGCGAAACAGCGCTGCTCAGGTTGCTCTCTTCCTGCCCAAGCGAGTCGTTCGCGTTCTGGCGGTTGACGCCGTACTGGGTATTCATGGAAATCGCCTGCGTCACGCCCAGAGCCGCAGCCGCGGCAACCGGATCGTCCGACGGCGTCTGGATCTTCAGGCCCGAGCTGATCTGTTCCTGCGTCTTCGAGATGTTGCTCATCAAATCATTCAGATTGCTGGTGCCCATCTCGAAGATCATGCTGGTGCTGATGCGCATGGCTTACTCCTATTGATCGATCGACAGCAAGCTGCTGAAGATTTCGTTCGCGACCTGCATGACCTTGGCGGAAGCCTGGTAAGCCTGCTGGTACTTGATCAGGTTGGTCGCCTCCTCATCCAGGTTGACCCCCGATTCGGACTGCTGCGCGGTCTGGATCGACGTCAGCAGCTGGGTCTGGGCTGTCGAGCTGACGTTCAGCTCTTGCGTCTTGTTGCCAACTTCATTGACGATCTGACTGTAGGCGTCGTTGTAGCTTGCCGTGCCGCCCAGCAAGGTGTCAGCATCCTGCAGCGCGCTCATTGCCAGGATGTTGCGGTTGTCGCCGGTACCGTTGGTATTGGAACTGACGGTGAAGGTGTCGCCGTCATTCGGCGTGCCGCTGATCTGGATTTGCGCACCGCCAAATTCGATCGTCGAACCGTCCGTGTACGGCACAGGATCGCCTGCGGCATAGGTAGTCGACGTGCCGTTTGCAGTCACCGTCACCGGCATCGTCGATGGAAAGCCGGTCAGCGTCCCATCTGCCGCGTCATAGGTCAGCGTCACCGGCGTGGCAACGGTAGCCGATGTAAAGGTGGAATCCACGCTGCCGGTGCTGATGGTCGCCGTTCCGCTGTTGGTGCCCGACACTGCAGTGACGATGGGCGTGGCAGCCGCAATGGCACTCGGGTTGGTGATCAGCACGTTGAAGTCGGACGCGCCATTGGCAGTCGGCTGAATCAGGATCTTGTCGCCGGCTGCCATCGTGCCGGAGGCCTGGCTGAGCTGCACGCCGTCGATCGACGAGGTCGGGAAGGTCGCGCCGGTATATACCGCGGTGTTGTCCGACAGGCGCGTCAGCGTGTAGTTGGTGCCGTCATACGACAGGCTGTAGTCGCTGCCGGTCAATGCGCTCGCGTCGGTAATGCTGGCACTCACCGCAGCAGTGCCGGTATTGTTCGTATTCGGGGTGACGACGGGAGCCGCTTCGCTGAAGAAATCGGTGCCTTGATTGCCGTTCAGGTCCACCCCGAGCGTGTTCTGCGCATTGAAGGTGGCGGCAATGCCGGTTGCGATGAGGCCGAGCGAGTTCTGCACCGAATTCAACGTCTGGCTGCGGTACTGGAACAGGCCACCCAGATTGCCTCCGGTCAGCGAGCTTTCCGGTATGGTGATCAGCGAGCCGTTCGCATTCTTGTATCCGACGTCGAGCTGGCCGCTGTAGGTGGACGACGGTACCGTCTGCAACTGATAGGCGGCATCGCCCACGACCAGCGGCTGTCCATTGCCGATGAACACGTTGTAGTTGCCATCCTGGTTGACCACCGTGACGTTGGCTTCCTGGCTGAGCTCGGAAACCAGTTCATCGCGCTGGTCCAGCAGATCGTTGGGCGGCTGCCCGGTACTCTGCGCGGCGGCGACCGACTCATTCAGTTGCGCGATCTGCTGCGCATAGGCATTGATGTTGGTGACGCTGCCCTGGATCTGGCTGTTGACGTCGTCCTGGTCGCTACTCAGTTGGCTGGCCATGCTCTGGAAGGTCGATGCCAGCGATTGCGCCGTCGACAGCACAGACTGGCGCGATGCCGTGTCGCTGGGATTGGATGCCAGATCCTGGATGGAGGTAAAGAAATTCTGTATCGCCGGCGTCAGGCCGGAAGAGGAGTCTCCCAGCATATTGTTGATCTGGCTGATGCCGTTGTAGTAGCTGTTGTACTGGCTCAGCGTCGATTGCGCGCTGTTCGCCTGCGTGGCAAGAAAACTGCTGTATACGCGCTGCACCGTGGAGACATCCGTTCCATCGCCGATGAAGCCAAAGCCGGTATTCTGTTCTCCCGCAGTCGTCTGAATGACCTGCTGGCGGCTGTAGCCGGCCACGCCCTGGTTCGAAATATTGTTGCCGGTCGTGGCGAGCCCGGCCTGTGCCGCGAACAATCCGGTTTGCGCAATGTTGAGGATGTTAGCCATGATGTCTTGTCATATGCGCCATGTTGAAGTGAACGGCAAATGCCCGGAAAACTTGAGTTAGCGATTTACCATGCGTTCCGGGGCTGGCCTCAAGCGGATAGATTGCGATCGATGATTTGCGTCAGCTTGGCCGCATAATGCGGATCCGTGGCGTAACCGGCGCGCTGCAGACCCTGGGCGAACTGGCTGGCGTTGCCGGCGCTGGCCAGCACCTTCTGGTAGTGCGGATTGCTGCGCAACATGTTGGCGTAGTCGCGGAACGAATCCTCGTAGGAATCGTAGGCGCGGAATTTCTCCACCTTCCGGTGCGGCACGCCGTGCACGTATTCGGTGGTGACCGCGCTGACCGTCTTGCCCTTCCAGTCGGGCGTCGCCTTGATGCCGAACAGGTTGTGGCTGCTGGTGCCGTCCGGCTGCTTGATGACGTGCTTGCCCCAGCCGCTTTCCAGCGCTGCCTGGCCGAGCATGAACTTGGCCGGAATGCCGGTGGCGCGGCTCGCCTCTTCCGCGTGCGCGGCCAGGCGTTCGCGGAACGCCTGCACGTGGGGCGGCTGGTTCGACAGGCCCGTTCCCTTCGCCATGTCCGTGTCCGTGGACGAGCCGATCGACGGCACGGTCGACGCATCCGCGGCGTTGAGCGCATCGGTTCCGGTCTGTTGCGAAGCGTTCGTACCGGTTTGCGCCGTGTCGCTGGCCTGGCCCGGATGCAGGGCTGGCGACAGCTGACGGACCAGCATGTCGGCCAGGCCGACGCCGCGGCTGGCCAGGTTCTGGCTGATCTGCTCGTCCAGCATCGAGGTGTACATCTTGGTCTGGGAATCGTCGAACGCGCCGTCCTGCGGCGTGGCGTCGCGCATGCTCTTCATCACCATGTTCAGGAACAGCGCCTCGAACTGCTTGGCGGCCCCCTTCAGCGCCGCGGGCGAATTCTCGCTGGCCTGCAGCTTCAGCGTGTCCAGCCCCCTGGCGTCGATCGCCAGATCGTTGGTCATCGAATTGTCGGCGGGCGTAATCATGGATGCGCGGTCAGATGATTTCCAGGTCCGCGTGCAGCGCGCCGGCCGCCTTCATGGCCTGCAGGATCGCCAGCAGATCCTGCGGCGTGGCGCCGATCGCGTTCAGGGCCTTGACGACGTCGGCCAGCGAAGCGGAATGCGGCAGCAGGACCACCTTGCCGGGCTCCTTGGTGATCTGGATCTGCGACTGCCGCGCCGTCACCGTCTGCCCGCTCGAGAATGGGCCGGGCTGGCTGATGACCGGTTGCGTGTTGATGGTCACCGACAGGTTGCCGTGCGAGACGGCGCAGGTATCCAGCGTCACCGCCTGGTTCATGACGACCGAGCCGGTGCGCGCGTTCATGATCACCTTGGCGCCCACTTCGGCCGGCGTCACGTCGATGCCTTCCAGCGCGCCGAGGAAGCTCACGCGCGCATCGTCGCCGATCGGCGCCTGCACGCGGATCACGCGGCCGTCGACGGCGGCAGCGGTCTGCGGGCCGAAGCGCTTGTTGATCGCGTCCACCACCTTGCTGGCGGTGGCGAAATCGCTCTCCTTCAGCTCCAGCGTGATCGTGTTGCCCTGGTTCAGGCTGCTCGCCACCGCGCGTTCCACGGTGGCGCCGGACGAGATGCGGCCGACGCTGAGGCTGTTGACCTGCGCCTTGCTGCCGTTGGCCGAGGCGCCCGCGCCGCCGACCACGACATTGCCCTGCGCCATCGCATAGATCTGGCCGTCCGCGCCCTTCAACGGCGTCATCAGCAGCGTGCCGCCGCGCAGGCTCTTGGCATTGCCCATCGACGACACGGTGACGTCCACCGTCTGTCCGGGCTGCGCAAACGGCGGCAGCGAGGCGGTGACCATCACGGCCGCGACGTTCTTCAGTTGCAGGTTGGTGCTGCTCTGCGGCAGGTTGACGCCCATCTGCTGCATCATGTTGACCACGCTTTGCACGGTAAACGGCGTCTGCGTGGTCTGGTCGCCGCTGCCGTCGAGGCCGACGACGAGCCCATAGCCCAGCAACTGGTTCTCGCGCACGCCCTGCACGTTGGCGAGATCCTCGATGCGTTCCGCGTGCGCCGCGAAGGGGGCCAGCGCGCAAAGCGCGAGAACGGCTGCCCACAGAGCCGTCTTGATGTTATGCATGCGATCGTTGCTCATATTCCATCCTCCGCAGCGCTCACAGCGGCATGACGCTCAGGAAGAAGCGCGCCAGTGCGGACATGACTTCCGCCTTGTCGACGTGGTTGTTGGTGCGGTATTCGATCTTGGCATCGGCCACCTGGGTCGACGACACGATGTTGCCCGCCTGGACCGTGGAAGGGTCGATCACGCCGGAAAAGCGGATGTATTCGGAACTCTTGTCCAGGCCGATTTCCTTCTCGCCCGAGACGACCAGGTTGCCATTGGGCAGCACGTCGGTGACGGTTACCGCCAGCGTGCTGACGAAGTTGTTGCTCGAGGTGATGCTGCCCTTGTCCTGGTAGGCAGTCGAGTTGGAGGCGCTCGCGCCCAGATGATTGGTCAGGCCGGGCAGGATGCCGAACAGGTTGGGCGCGGCCGCGCTGACGGAGCCGGACTTGCTTTCCGTCGTGCCCGCGGCCTTGCCGGCCGAGCTGTTCTCGTTGATGACGATGGTGATCGTGTCGCCGAGCAGGCGTGCGCGGTGATCCTCGAACATCGGGCGGAACATCGCGCCCTGGAAGATCGCGCCGTTGGCCGGCTGCGTGCGCGCGATCGGCTGCGGCTTCGCCGTCATCGGCTTGTCGATGATGGTGTCGGGCGTGGTGGCGCAGCCGCCCAGCATGACGGCAGCCAGAACCGCGGCCAAGACGGCAGCTGTCGATAGGAGATGCTTCATTTCGGTCACCGCCTTACATCTGCGTCAGGCTCTGCAGCATCTGGTCGGACGTGGTGATCGCCTTGCTGTTCATTTCGTAGGCGCGCTGGGTCTCGATCATGTCCACCATTTCCTCGACCACGTTCACGTTCGAGGTCTCGATATAGTTCTGCGACAGGATGCCGGCACTGTTGGTACCCGGGGTATCGACGTTCGGCGTGCCGGACGCCGTGGTCTCGACGTACAGGTTGTCGCCCTCGCTCTGCAGGCCAGCCGGGTTGATGAAGGTCGCCAGCTGCAGCGTGCCGACCTGGGTCGACGCCACGCTGCCCGGCACCGTCACGCTGACGATGCCGTCGCGGCTGATGGTCAGCGCGGTGGCGTTGGCCGGAATCGTGATGGACGGCTGGATCGGGAAGCCGCTGGAAGTGACCAGCTGGCCGTTCTCGTCCGTCTGGAACGAACCGTCGCGCGTGTAGGCGGTGGTGCCGTCCGGCATCAGCACCTGGAAGAAGCCGTCGCCCTGGATGGCGACGTCCTTGCTGTTGCCGGTCAGCTGCAGGTTGCCTTGCGTGTCGATGCGCTCGGTGGCAACCGGACGCACGCCGGTGCCGATCTGCAGGCCCGACGGCAGGTCGGTCTGCTGCGAGGAAGCCGCGCCGGGCTGGCGCAGGTTCTGGTACAGCATGTCCTGGAACACGGCGCGTGATTCCTTGAAGCCGGTCGTGCTGACGTTGGCCAGGTTGTTGGAGATCACGTCCATCTGCGTCTGCTGCGCATCCAGGCCTGTCTTGGCAATCCAAAGTGAGCGAATCATTTCCTTCTCCAGACCGCCCGCGGGCGGCAAGTAAACCACATCCTCATTGTGACGCGGGGCGCGTCAACTCAAACTGAGAAAGTCATCGGCTTTTGTATCGTTGCTCTCGGCATTCTTCAAGGCCTGCATGTTCATATCGAACTGGCGCGACAGGCTGATCATGTTGACCATTTCGTTGACCACGTTGACGTTGCTGCCCTCCACCGCACCGTCGATGATGGTGACGTTGGCGTCGGCATCGGCCGGCTGGCCGTCCTTGGTGGAAAACAGGCCATCGTCATTGCGCACCAGATCGGACTCGTCGGGATTGACCAGCTTGATGCGGCCGAGCTGGGTGGACGTGACCGGCGTGGTGCCCTGCTGCACCGAGGAGACGGTGCCGTCCTTGGCGATCTGTACGCGCACGTCGGGCGGGATCGAGATCGGGCCGTTGTCGCCCAGCACGTCCAGGCCGCTTTGCGTTTGCAATATGCCGTTCTCGCTGATCTTCAGGCTGCCGTCGCGCGTATAGCCTTCCGAACCGTCGGGGCGCTGCACGGCAATCCAGCCCGGTCCCTGAACCGCGATGTCCAGGGTGTTGCCGGTCTGCTGGATCGGTCCGGTGCTGAAATCGCTGCCGACCGTGGAATCGACGACGAAGGCGCGCGTCGGCGACTGCGCGCCCACTACCGGCACTGCGCGGAATGCGTCGAGCTGGGCACGAAAGCCCGTGGTCGAGACATTCGCCAAGTTGTTGGCCGTGGTAGCCTGCTGCTCCAGGATCTGCTTGGCGCCGGTCATGGCGACGTAGATGAGACGATCCATCGACTTCTCCCGATGGCGCGCATGCCGCCACGACGGCATGCGCGCAATTCATTTGCCGTCTATGGCGCTTACTGCAGACTCACCAGCGTTTGCAGCACATCGTCCTGCGTCTTGATGCTCTGCGCATTGGCTTGGTAGAACCGCTGTGCGGTAATCAGATTGACCAACTCCGTCGTCAAGTCGACATTCGAGCTTTCTATGCTCGACGACTGCACCGATCCCAGCCCGCTGGTGCCTGGTGTGCTGGTCAGGGGAACGCCCGAATCGGCCGTTTCCGCCCATTGGTTGTCGCCGAGATTCTGCAAACCATTCGGATTGGCGAAGTTGGTCAAGACTACCTGTCCGAGCACGCTGGAGCGGCCATTCGTATAGCTGCCGACGATGGTGCCGTCCGAGGACACGCTGAAGCTGGACAGGCTGCCCGGGGCAAAGCCGTCCTGGCTCTGCTGGTTGACACCGAAATCGCTGGCATCCTGTTGCGTGCCGGCGTAGTTGATCGAAATGTTCAATGGCGTGGTCGCGCCGGTCGTCACATCCAGAGCGGCCGTCATCGGGCTCGGCGTGGTGCTGGTCAGCACGCCGTCGGAGCTAAACGTCATCGTACCGATCGGAACCGGCGTCGCGGGCGGCGTATAGCCGACCGGCACGCCATCGTTTGTGGCGAATACGCTCCACTGGCCGCCGCCGGTGTTGACATAGTAAGTCTGCAGGGTATGGGTATTGCCCAAGCTGTCGTATACCGGAACCGAAGTCGAACTGCTGTAGGTTGTCGCATCGTCGGGATTGAAGCTGGCCGCCGACAGAGTGGCATCACGCGAATCGAGCGTCAGGCTGACGTTGTACTCCGAGGTCGCCTGCGGCAGGGAATTGGACGAGTTGATCTGCAACGGAACGGGCGAACCCGTCGCCAGCACGCCGGCCGCGCTCGCCGGATAGCCGGTCAGTTCCTCGCCCGACGAATTGACGATGTAGCCCTGGTTGTTCAACTGAAACTGGCCATTGCGGGTGTAGGTAATCGCACCGTTGTTGCTCATCCGGAAGAAGCCGTCGCCGCTGATCGCCATGTCGAGCGGATTGCTCGAACTGCTGATGTCGCCCTGGCTGAACGTCTGCGCCACGGCGGCGACCTGCACGCCGATACCGACGTTCTGCGATGCGGAGCCGGCCAGCGTGTTGGCATAGACGTCGGCGAATTGCACGTCCGACTCCTTGTAGCCGACCGTGTCGGCATTGGCAACGTTGTTGCCGATTGCATCGAGGCTTTGCGATGCAGCATTCAAACCGCTCAGACCTTGTTGAAAGCTCATGTCATTTCTCCTTGTTCATCTGCCGCATCAAAGAATTTCCTGGACGTCGCTGTAATTGACCGCACCGAGACCCGACACGTTGAGCGTCGCATCCTGACCGGCGGTCGTGGTGATCGATGTAACCGTTCCGTACTGCAGCGGCGTGGCTGTCACGCTGGTAGTGCCCACCGTCGCTTTCACGCTGACCGTATAGGTGCCGTCCGGCGCGGTCGAACCATCAGTTTCAGCGCCATCCCAGCTCAGCGGTATGGTGCCCGCCTTCTGGGCGCCAAGGTCGAGCGATGCCACCGTATTGCCGCTGGAATCGGAGATCGTGACGGTGGCATCGTCCACGTCCTGCGGCAGTGTCACGCCGAACACGCCCTGGCTGCTGGACAGATTCACGCTCGAACCCGGCGCCAGCACGCCTTGCCCGATCAGGTTGGCGGCCTGCAGCGATTGCGACGTCTGATTGGAGGTCACCATCGACTGCATCGTCGTATTCAACTGATCGATGCCGGTGACGGTCGCCAGTTGCGCCATCTGGCTCGTGACTTCCGAATTGTCCATGGGATCCGTTGGGTCCTGGTTCTGCATCTGCGTCACCAGCAGCGTCAGGAACTGGTTCTCCTGATCGGATACCGTCGAATCGGTGGACGACGTCGACTGCGGATTCATCGTGTCCAGCAGACTCTGCGAAATCGTGTTGTTGCTGACTGAGGTCGTCATGATCCTGTCCTTTGCCTTATTGGCCGATGGTTAGTGTCTTGAGGAGCATCGTCTTGGCCGCGTTCATGGTCTCGACGTTGGTCTGGTAGGAACGCGATGCCGAGATCATGTTGACCATCTCCTCGATCACGTTCACGTTCGGCATCGCGACGTGGCCGGTCGCGTCCGCGCTGGGGTTGCCCGGGTCGTACACCATCTTGGGCGGCGAGTTGTCTTCGACGATGCTGCTGACGCGCACGCCGGTCGATGCCGCGCCTGCCATCGGAACGGCGGCGAATTCCACTTCCCGCGCCTGATAGAGCTTGCCGTCCGCGCTGGTGGTGCTGTCCGCATTGGCAATGTTGCTCGACACGACATTCAGGCGCTGGCTCTGCGCGCTCATGGCCGAACCGGCCACGTTGAAGATATTGAAGAGCGACATGGTCTTACCCCTGGATGGCGGCCAGCATGGTCTTGATCTGCGACGACACGAACGTCAGGCTGGCCTCGTAGCGCATCGCGTTGTCGGTGAACGCGTTGCGCTGCTGATCCATGTCCACAGTGTTGCCGTCGATGCTGCCCTGGGCCGGATTGACGTATTGCAGCCGGGTGCCGCCGATCGTGTCGCCAGTGGAGGAAAGCGAGGCCTGGCCGGCGAGGTGCGCCGGGTTGGTCTGGTCCAGGCTGGACGCAGAGGTGGCCGTGGCAGTCGCGTCCTGGCCGTTTTGCAGTGCACTTTGCAGCGCCTTGTTAAAATCGAAGTCCCTCGCCTTGTAGTTCGGCGTATCGGCATTGGCGATATTCGATGCCAGCACCTGCTGGCGCTGTTCCTGCAGGTTCAACGCCGTCTGCTGAAAGCGCAGCATTTCATCCAGTTTTCCGATCATCACGACCTCCGCATCAAGCCGGCGCCGGGCATGCCGCCCGAACCGTCCATGGATTTCTGTAGCGTCGATCATACGGAGGCCGCCGTCATCCCGATCACGCGATTAGAAGACCAAAAGCCGGGTTATTCACGGCTTTACCTCCCCCTCGAACCGCTACCATGATCGTCGTCGCTCCCCGCCTGACGATCATGACCAGATATTTGCAAATTGCCATCCTTCTGCTGACGTGCGCGATGCCGGTCGCGCACGCGCAGACGGCCGCGCCCCGGCAGGACCTGGACGTGCTGCGCCGGACCATCGAGCAGTTCCTGCGCACCCAGGCGACCGGGCTGGCCGGCGAGATCAAGGTCACCGTGGGCGCCATCGATCCGCGCCTCAGGCTGCCGGCCTGCATCACGCCGGAAGCCTTCCTGCCCCCCTCCAGCAAGGCATGGGGAAGAACGACCGTCGGCGTACGCTGCAGCGCGCCGGCCCAGTGGAAGATCTACGTCGCCGCCGACGTCAAGGTCTACGGCAATTACGTAGCCGCCGCCGCGCCGTTGGCGCAGGGCCAGACCATCACCGCCACCGACGTCGGCACGGTCAAGGGCGACCTGACCGCCCTGCCCGCCGGCGTCGTCATCGACCCGCAGCAGGCGATCGGCCACGTGACCGCGACCAGCGTCGCCGTCGGCGCGCCGCTGCGGCAGGACGCCCTGCGCAACCAGCGGGCCATCCAGCAGGGGCAAGGCGTGCGAGTGGTTGTGAACGGCCCCGGATTCACCGTCAGCAGCGAGGCGCGCGCCCTGAGCAATGCGAATGAAGGCCAGTTGACCCAGGTCAGGACGTCCAACGGCCAGATCCTGAGCGGCATCGCCAAGGCAGGCGGCATCGTCGAATTAACTTTTTAATAACATAAGGACCCGTATTCACGCTTCCCTCGAATAGGATTAAAGTTTGGTCTGAAGACGACCGATAGACGATCCAACAGAAAGGCGTTTTTGCCGAACGAAACGAGGTGAAAGTCGTGAAAATTGATGACTCGCTGAAAAAGACTGCCGGGCTGGGCGTGAACAACGCCACGCCGTCCCGCGCGGGCAAGGCGGCCGATCAGTCTGGCATCAGCAAGGTTTCACCCCCTACCGACAACGTCACGTTGTCGAACCAGGTGGAACTGGCTGGCCAGGCTTCTTCGACCGGTGTATTCGATACAAAGAAGGTTGACGAGATCAAGGCCGCCATTGCCAACGGCCAATTCCAGGTCAACGCCGAAAACGTGGCCGATGGCCTGATGGATACGGTGAAGGACTTGATCTCCGCCCGCAAAGGATAGGTCCATGACGACTTCGTTCGGTAGCAATCCCGCCGCAAACCTGGCCGAGGAACACCAGGCGATCCGCGAATTGACGGCGCTGCTACAGCAGGAGCAGGAACAGCTGATCGCCGCGAATACCGAGAGCCTGGCTGCGCTGACCGAACCGAAGGCGAAGGCGACCGCGCGCCTGGCGGAACTCGCCGCGCGGCGTCATGCCGCGCTGGGGGCCGCCGGTTTCGAGCCGCGCGAAGCGGGAATGAAAGCGTGGATCGGCAGCCCGGCGGCGCCCACCACCGCTGGTCAGTCCTGGCAGGAACTGATGAAGCTGGTCGAAGCCGCGAAGGAAATCAACCGCGTCAACGGCACGCTGATCCACCGCCAGATGGCGCGCAACCAAGATACGCTGAACGTGCTGCGCTACGGTACACCGCAGGGCAACGGTGTATACGGCCCCAGCGGTCACACCGAGCACAGCCCGTTCGCGCGGCACATCGTCGCCGGGTAAGGCGAGCCGGACAATAAAAAAAGCGATGACCATGTCATCGCTTTTTTTATCGCCGTGACCCGTCCTGAAGGGAGACGCAAACGATGATCGCACTGGTGCGGGACGTTCGCCTGCGCCAGCCGAAACCGGGCACGCGCAAACTGCATCATCCACTCGCCCCAGCGTTGACCGCGCAGGGGATCACGGATGGCGCTGCGCAGTCGCCGCATGCGCGGCGCCCTGGTTCATCACTCCGATCATGGCATCCAGCACTGCTCGCCCCACTACCAGGCCATACATCGACGCCACGGCTTGCGCTGCTCAACGACAGACGGCTATGACTGCCATCAGAACGCCCTGGCCGAACGGGTCAATGGCATCCTGAAAGACGAATTCCTGTTGCAACGCCCCGCCAACCTCCAGCAGGCTGGTCACCATGGTTGCCCAATCGATCCATATCTACAACCACCAGCGGGCTCATACCGCCTTGAAATACAAAACGCCCGATGCAGTGCATCGGGCGTTTTAGCAGATCAATACTGTCAACCTATTTCAGGACTTGACACCGTCGCAGTCACCGGCGCGGGCGGGACTTGTAGATATCCCGGCCCGCCTCGTCGATCTGCTGGCGCAGGGTGCGCCTCTCGTCCGGCGTCAGCTCGTTTCCGCGGCGCTCCTGCGCGCCGTTGAACTGGCGCTGTCCAGCATAGTAATCGTTGAAGCGATCCTGGTCGCGGTCGCCCTGGCCGCGGTTCTGCTGCTGCCCACCGTTGTACGAAGGATAGGTCCAGCTCTGCGCCGTCGCCGCCGATGCGGCAGCGGCCAACACACAGGCCGCGCCCAGTCTTTTCCATGTAGTATTCATCGTTGCCATCTTCCACCGCGCTGCTGCTTCCGCCATGAAGTGTATGTCGCTTTGCAGTGCTTCCTAAGTCCTTTTCCGTAAAGGTTGTAACACTTTGTAATGCCTGTATGCGCCACGTTCCCGGCGGGATTTTCGAAGTTACCATAGCGCTATGAATACGACAAACAACGCGACAAACAACGCCATGAAAGAGGCGGTCCATTCGACCAATGCGCACCAGACCAGAGTACTGGTGGTGGACGACGATCTCCGCCTGCGCGACCTGCTCCGGCGCTATCTCGCGGAACAGGGATTCAGCGTCGTCACGGCGGAAAACGCGCAGGCGATGAACAAGCTGTGGCTGCGCGAACGCTACGACCTGCTCGTGCTGGACCTGATGCTGCCCGGCGAAGACGGCCTGTCGATCTGCCGCCGCCTGCGCGGCGCCGGCGACAAGACGCCGATCATCATGCTGACGGCCAAGGGCGAGGACGTCGACCGCATCGTGGGCCTCGAGATGGGCGCCGACGACTACCTGCCCAAGCCCTTCAATCCGCGCGAACTGGTGGCGCGCATCAACGCCGTGCTGCGGCGGATCGGCCCGGACGAGATTCCCGGCGCGCCGTCGGAAACGCCGCAGACCTTCGCCTTCGGCGATTTCGTCCTCGACCTCGGCACCCGCACGCTGAAGAAGAACGGCGAAACCGTGCCGCTGACCACCGGCGAATTTTCGGTGCTGAAGGTCTTCGCGCGCCATGCGCGCCAGCCGCTGTCGCGCGAAAAGCTGATGGAGCTCGCGCGCGGCCGCGAATACGAAGTGTTCGACCGCAGCCTCGACGTGCAGATTTCCCGCCTGCGCAAGCTAATCGAGCCTGATCCCTCCACGCCGCTCTACATCCAGACGGTCTGGGGCCTGGGCTACGTATTCATCCCCGAAGGGAAGCCGCGTTGAGGCGCGCCCCGCCGCGCCTCTGACGCCGCCGGCATGACTGCTTCGACGCGCCCGTTGTGGGTCAAGAGCGGACTGTTCTGGCGCACCTTTTTCCTGCTCGCCTTCCTGATCGCGGCCAGCATGGCAGCCTGGGTCGCCAGCTTCCGCATGGTCGAACAGACCCCGCGCGCCAACCAGATCGCCGCCCAGGTGATCTCCGTCGTCACCATCACGCGCGCCGCGCTGACCCACTCCGCGCCCGACCTGCGGCGCGAACTGCTGTTCGACCTCGCCAGCAACGAGGGCATCCGCGTCTACCCGCTGGAAAAGACCGACAAGGTCGAAGCGCCGACCAACACCAGCATGATGCAAAGCATCGAGCAAAGCGTGCGGGACGGCCTCGGACCGGACACGCGCTTTGCCCGCACCGTCAACGACGTGCCGGGATTCTGGGTGAGCTTCACCATTTCCGACGACGAATACTGGCTGATGATGGACCGCAACCGCATCGACGGCAGTTCCGGCATCCAATGGCTGGGCTGGGGCGCAGCGACCCTGCTGCTGTCGCTGATCGGCGCGCTGCTGATTTCCGGCCTGATCAACCAGCCGCTGGCGCGCCTCGCCGCCGCCACGCGTTCCGTCGCGAACGGCCGGCGTCCCGACCCGCTGCCGGAAACCGGGCTCAAGGAAATCCGCGAAGCCAACCACAGCTTCAATCAGATGGTGGACGACCTGACCCGCATCGAATCCGACCGCGCGCTGATCTTGGCCGGCATCTCGCACGACCTGCGCACGCCGCTCGCGCGCATGCAGCTCGAACTGGAAATGTCCGGCCTGCAGGAGGACGCGCGCGAAGGCATGCGCTCGGACCTGGAACAGATGGACGCCATCATCGGCCAATTCCTCGATTACGCCAGGACCAACGACAGCGCAAGCTTCGCCCCGGTCGACCTCGGCGCGCTGCTCGCCGACGCCGCGCACGAGGCAGAACGGCTGCCCGACGTGCGGGTCACGGTGGACATCGCCGACGGGGTGGAAGTCATGGGACACGACATCGACCTCAAGCGCGTGGTCAGCAACCTGATCGAGAACGCCAGGCGCTACGGCAGGACGCCCGGCACCCACCGCACCGACATCGACCTGGCATGCAGGATGGAAGGCCACCAGGCGATCCTCGAAGTCGCCGATCACGGTCCCGGCGTGCCGGACGGCGAAATCGACCGCCTGCTGCGCCCGTTCACGCGCATGGACAGCGCGCGCAGCCAGGCCAACGGCGCCGGTCTCGGCCTGGCCATCGTCAACCGCATCGTCCTGCGCCACGGCGCCACGCTACGCCTGCAGAACCGCGACGAAGGCGGATTGTCGGTGCAGCTGGTCTTTGCGGCGCCCAGAAAGGTGCGCGCCGGCCAGCAGGTCTCGGCCTGACGCGCAACGAAAAACGCACATGCCGTCGCCGGTCATGTGCGTCCATGTCGCCGCCGGCATGGCCGGCCGGCTGCAATCAAGCGGTCATCGCCAGCGATCGTCCCGCACCTCGGTGACGTAGCCTTCGATCACATCGCCCTGCGCCGGCGGCGCCGCGCGCATCGTGCCGGAACGCGCCTTCGCCAGCTTGCGCTTCTTGAACAGAACCAGCGGGATGAGCAGCCAGCTCAGCAGCAGCAGCGTGACGACCAGCAGCATGCCGACGGCGAGAATCAAGCCGAGCGCCAGCCAGGCAAACAGTCGCGAAAGGAATCCGCCCGACTGGCTGCGGCGGAACATCTGCTGCCAGCCCTGCGCCTGCTGGGTGAAAAGAAACGATGCCATGGCTGTTTTACTCCTGTCGTGATGCGCGAACCGCTGGCGGCAAGGTGGACGTCGCGGGCCGCCATTCATTTCATTGCCGGCCCATGTCTGCCATCATGCTTCATTCGCGAACTGTTTGCAATCGCCATGCAAAATCGTGCAACTTCGATAAGGCATGCTCGTTGGCTTGATGCGGCCGCACGACCATCCCGCTTTTGCATGTACTTGGTGCAGATGTGCACCGCCCGCGAAAATTCAAGAGCGGACATGCGCCATGCGAGGGCAATCAGGCGGGATAGATCAACGCCACGGCTTGCGCCGCGATGCCCTCTTCCCGCCCCAGGTAACCAAGCTTCTCGTTGGTCTTGGCCTTCACGTTGACCTGGCCGGCGGCGACGCCGAGATCGGCGGCGATGTTGGCGACCATCAGCGGAATGTGCGGCGCCATCTTCGGCCGCTGCGCAATGATGGTGGCGTCGATATTGCCGACCGCGAATCCGGCCACGGCAACGCGTCTGACGGCCTCACGCAGCAGCACGCGCGAATCGGCGCCGGCGAATTCGGCCGCCGTGTCCGGGAAATGCCGGCCGATGTCGCCCAGCGCCGCCGCGCCGAGCAGCGCATCGGTGATCGCGTGCAGCAGCACGTCCGCGTCGGAATGACCGAGCAGGCCGGTTTCGTGCGGGATCGTCACGCCGCCGATGATGAGCTTGCGGCCTGCCGCCAGCGCATGGCAGTCGTAGCCCTGGCCGATGCGGAACGGCGTCACGGAAATCGGGTTGTTCATACCAGTCCTTTCAGGAACAGCTCGGCCAGCGCGACGTCGTGCGCCATCGTGACCTTGAAATTGCGCGGGCTGCCTTCCACCAGCTTCGGCCGCAGTCCCAACGCTTCGACGGCGCTCGCTTCGTCCGTCACGCTATCGGCCTGGGCCAGCGCACGACGCAGCAGCGCGTAGCCGAACATCTGCGGCGTCTGCGCCGACCACAGGGCTTCGCGCGGCACGGTCGCCGCGACACGTCCATCGCCATCTGCGCGCTTCAGCGTATCGACGACCGGCAGCGCCAGCAGTCCGCCTGTCTCGTCGCCCTGCAATGTGCGGATCAGTTTTTCGATCAGCGCCGGCGTCAGGCCGGGGCGCGCGGCGTCGTGCACGAGAACCCGGTCATCGTCACGCGCCGATGCCCGTATCGCTTCCAGTCCGTTCTGTACCGATTGATGCCGCGTCGCGCCACCGACCCGCAACACGGTGACGCCGCCGCGCCCTTCATGAGCCACGTCCGCGACGACGGCGTCGATATGGCCGTCGTCCGGACTGACCACCACGAAGGTATGCGCGACAAGCGGGCTTGAACGAAATGTATCGAGCACGTGGCGCAGCATCGGCTTGCCCGCCAGCGGCAGATACTGCTTCGGCACCTCGGTTCCGATGCGCGCGCCGATGCCGGCGGCGGGAATCAATGCAAAATGTCGCCGCGCAGCAGCAGCGTGCGCGGGATCGGAACGCGTCGTCATGATATCGAAAGGGGAAGCCGCACGGTGCGCTTTGTTCTGGGGAAATGGCGTGCGTGGTCCGGGCACCGCCCGACGCCTGGAAGGGCTTGGTTTATAATCGCATCTCGCCTTTTCACTGTCAATCGAGCGCTTCTGCCGCGCTCTCCGTGACGTTTCCCGTGTCGTTGCTTGATGTCATTCGACCTGAAAAAAAGCCTTCCCAAACCCGGTACCCGTTTCGTCCTGCCCGCGCTGCACGGTTCCGCCGATGCCTGCCTGCTTGCGCAGGCAGCCGCCGAACTGAAATCGCAGCGGCGCATGCTGGTCATCGTCGCTGCCCGTCCGGCCGACGCGCAGCGTCTGCTGTCCGAAATGCCGTGGTTCGGCGACGACGCGCAGGACAAGCTGCGCTGCCATCTGCTGCCCGACTGGGAAACGCTGCCCTACGACGCCTTCTCGCCGCACCAGGACCTGGTGTCCGAACGCCTGGCGACGCTCTACGAGGTGCAGACCGGCCAGTGCGACGTGCTGATCGTGCCGGCGACCACCGCGCTGCTGCGCATGGCGCCGCCGTCCTTCCTCGCGTCCTACACCTTCTTCTTCAAACAGGGCGAACGACTGGATGAAGCGCGGCTGAAGTCGCAGCTGCAGCTGGCCGGCTACACGCCGGTCAAGCAGGTGATGTCGCCCGGCGAATATTCCGTGCGCGGCGGCCTGATCGACCTGTTCCCGATGGGCTCCGCGCTGCCCTACCGGATCGACCTGTTCGGCGACGTCATCGACACCATCCGCACCTTCGACGCCGATACGCAGCGCTCGCTGTATCCGGTCAAGGAAGTGCGCCTGCTGCCGGCGCGCGAATTCCCCATGGACGAGGATGCGCGCACCGCGTTCCGCGGCCGCTGGCGCGAAGTGTTCGAGGGCGACCCCAGCCGTTCGACGATCTACAAGGACATCGGCAACGGCATCGCCTCGGCCGGCATCGAATACTACCTGCCGCTGTTCTTCGAACGGACCAGCACGCTGTTCGACTACCTCCCCGCCGACGCGGCGTTCGCGCTGGTCGGCGACATCGACGAAGCGATCAGGCGTTTCTGGAGCGATACGCAGTCGCGCTACCGCTTCCTGAGATCGGACCGCGAACGCCCGGTGCTGGCGCCGGAACAGATTTTCCTGTCGGACGAACAGTTCTTCACGCTGGCCAAACCGTTCGGCCGCTGGGTGATCCAGAAGCAGGAAGGCGCATCGGAACTGTCCGCGCCGCTGCCCGACATCGCCGTCAACCGGCGCGCCGACGATCCGCTCGCCAACCTGCGCAGCTACCTGCTGCAGACCGGCAAGCGCGTGCTGATCTGCGCCGAAAGCAACGGCCGCCGCGAAACGCTGCAGCAGTATTTCAGCGAATACGACCTGCCGCTGGCCCTGGCCGAAGACCATACGGACTTCGCCGCCGCTTCCGCAAAATTGATGCTCGGCGTGGCGCCGCTGCAGGCCGGCTTCGAACTCGGCAGCGCGCTGGCCGACCTCGCCTTCGTGACCGAGACCGAGCTCTATGCCGGTTCCGGCCGCCGCACCACCAGCCGCCGGCAGGAAGGCACGACGCAGGTCGAAGCGATGGTGCGCGACCTGTCGGAGCTGAAGATCGGCGATCCGGTCGTGCACGCGAACCACGGCATCGGCCGCTACATGGGCCTGGTCAGCATGGACCTGGGCGAAGGCGAAACCGAATTCCTGCATCTCGAATACGCGAAGGACACCAAGCTGTACGTGCCGGTGTCGCAGCTGCACGTGATCTCGCGCTATTCAGGCGCCGCGCCGGAAGACGCGCCGCTGCACACGCTCGGTTCCGGCCAGTGGGAAAAGGCCAAGCGCCGCGCCGCCGAAAAGATCCGCGACACCGCCGCCGAGTTGCTGAACCTGTACGCGCGCCGCGCGGCGCGCGAGGGCCATGCCTTCAAATACTCGGCGCACGACTACGAAGCTTTCGCGGAAAGCTTCGGCTTCGAGGAAACCGCCGACCAGGCGGCCGCCATCCATGCGGTCATCCAGGACATGACCGGCGGCCGCCCGATGGACCGCTTGATCTGCGGTGACGTCGGCTTCGGCAAGACCGAGGTCGCCCTGCGCGCCGCCTTCGTCGCCGTGATGGGCGGCAAACAAGTCGCGATCCTCGCGCCGACCACGCTGCTGGCCGAACAGCACGCGCAGACTTTCGCCGACCGCTTCGCCGACTGGCCGGTGAAGATCGCCGAGCTGTCGCGCTTCCGCAGCGGCAAGGAAATCGCCAACGCGGTCAAGGGCATGGCCGATGGCACGCTGGACATCGTGATCGGCACGCACAAGCTGCTGTCGCCGGAGGTGAAGTTCTCGCGGCTGGGCCTCGTCATCATCGATGAGGAACACCGCTTCGGCGTGCGCCAGAAGGAAGCGCTGAAGGCGCTGCGCGCCGAGGTCGACGTGCTGACGCTGACCGCCACGCCGATCCCGCGCACGCTGGGCATGGCGCTGGAAGGCCTGCGCGACTTCTCCGTCATCGCCACCGCGCCGCAGAAGCGGCTGGCAATCAAGACCTTCGTGCGCAGCGAGAACGACGGCGTGATCCGCGAAGCCTGCCTGCGCGAGCTGAAGCGCGGCGGCCAGGTCTACTTCCTGCACAACGAAGTCGAGACCATCGAAAACCGCAAGGCGATGCTGGAGGCACTGCTGCCGGAAGCGCGCATTGCGGTCGCGCACGGCCAGATGCACGAGCGCGACCTGGAAAAGGTGATGCGCGATTTCGTCGCGCAGCGCTTCAACATCCTGCTGTGCACCACCATCATCGAAACCGGTATCGACGTGCCGAGCGCCAACACCATCATCATGCATCGCGCCGACAAGTTCGGCCTGGCGCAGCTGCACCAGTTGCGCGGCCGCGTCGGCCGTTCGCACCACCAGGCTTATGCCTATTTGCTGGTGAACGACGTGCAGGGCCTGTCGAAGCTGGCGCAGCGCCGGCTCGATGCGATCCAGCAGATGGAGGAACTCGGCAGCGGCTTCTACCTCGCGATGCATGATCTGGAAATCCGCGGCGCCGGCGAGGTGCTGGGCGAAAACCAGTCCGGCGAGATGACCGAGATCGGCTTCCAGCTGTATTCCGACATGCTCAACGAAGCGGTGCGCGCGCTGAAGAACGGCAAGGAACCGGATCTGGCCGCGCCGCTCTCCTCCACCACCGAAATCAACCTGCACGTGCCGGCGCTGCTGCCGGAAACCTATTGCGGCGACGTGCACGAACGCCTGTCGATCTACAAGCGGCTGGCCAATTGCGCGTCGCAGGACGACATCAACGACCTGCAGGAGGAATTGATCGACCGTTTCGGCAAGCTGCCGGACGCGGCGCAGGCGCTGATCGAGACGCACCGCCTGCGCGTCGCCGCCAGGCCGGCCGGCATCGTCAAGATCGATGCCCATGCGGAATCCGCCACGCTGCAGTTCGAACCGAATCCGCCGGTCGACGCCATGCGCATCATCGAACTGGTGCAGAAGAACCGCCACATCAAGCTGAACGGCCAGGACAAGCTGCGCATCACGGCCAGCATGCCGGACCTCGCCGCGCGCGCAACCCAGATCAGGAACACGATACGCGCGCTCGCCGCGTGACGCTTCAACGGAACCGAACATGGACCTCATCCTGCAAGGCCTGAATACGCAACGCGCCGCCGTCGAGCAGATCGCGCTGCTGGCACGGCCGCGCGTGATCGCGGCGATCGGCGCGCACGCCTACCGCTGCGAAGACATTTCGTACAACGACGAAGTAAAAGCGCAGATCGACGTCGCCGCCTGGGCGGCGCAGCTGGACTACGCCTTCATCGAGCGCGGTCGCGCGCTGTCCGACTTCGGCCTGCTGGCGATGGACATGGATTCCACGCTGATCACGATCGAATGCATCGACGAGATCGCCGACATGCAGGGGCTCAAGCCGCAGGTGGCGGCGATCACGGAAGCCGCGATGCGCGGCGAGATCGACTTCGCCGCCAGCCTGCTGCGCCGCGTCGCCCTGCTCGAAGGACTGGATGCACAGGCGCTGCAGCGCGTGTACGAAGAACGTCTGGCGCTGTCGCCGGGCGCCGAGCCTCTGCTGCAGGCCGCCAGGGCGGCGGGACTGAAGACGCTGCTGGTATCCGGCGGCTTCACCTTCTTCACCGACCGCATGCAGCAGCGGCTCGGGTTCGACTACGCCCATTCCAACTGGCTGGAGATCGTCGACGGCAAGCTGACTGGCCGCGTGCTGCGCGGCATCGTCGATGCGGACGAGAAAATGCGCACGCTGGAACGCGTATGCGGCGAATGCGGCATCACGCCAGGACAGGCGATCGTGATGGGCGACGGCGCAAACGACCTGAAGATGATGGGCATCGCCGGGCTTTCGGTCGCCTTCCGCGCCAAGCCGGTCGTGCGCGCACAGGCCGACGTCGCGCTGAATTTCGTCGGGCTGGACGGCGTGCTGAACCTGTTCGCGCGCTGACAGCGATGCAACCCGGCCTTTTTCCGGCAATCAACCGACAAGCCGGCGCCGCTCCGGTATCATTGCCTGCGGCGCATAGGCGGCGTCATAGCCGGAACTTCGCCCCGCAAGCCACATCCCAACTACAGCATAACGATAAAAGGAGGCCGGCATGAACCAGCAAATCGTTCTCGATCCCCAATTGCAGGCGGCGAAAAACCTGGCCTGGTGGCTGTACATCGCTCACGGCGCATGCCTGATCTTTTCGCTCGGCGCATTGTCCTGGATTCCGCTGATCCTCAACTACGTCAAGCGCGGCGACGCGGCCGGCACCTTCGTCTACAGTCACCACGGCTGGCAGATCCGCTCGTTCTGGTGGTACTTCATCTGGCTGTTCGTCGGCGTGGTGCTGTTCATGACCTTCATCGGCGCGCCGCTGGCGTGGCTGATCTGGGGCCTGGCCTGGCTGTGGAAGCTGTACCGGCTGATTCGCGGCCTGATCGACCTGAACGAAAACAAGGCAATGCCTTGAGCACTTGCACGCGCGCACGCAAAAAAAGCATCCTGACGGATGCTTTTTTTACACCGGTGCATCATGCCAGCGCAGCCAGCGCCTGTTCGATGTCGGCGATCAGGTCGTCCGGGTCTTCCAGCCCGATGTTGAAGCGCACCAGTTGGCCGGCGTGCGGCCATGCCGCGCGCATCTGCCCGATCCGGTACGGCACGCACAGGCTGTGCGCGCCGCCCCAACTGAAGCCGATCTTGAACAGCTTCAGGCTGTCGACGAAGCGGTCGGTCTGCGCTTCCGTGTAGCGCGGATCGAACAGCACGGAAAACAGCCCGCCGGCGCCGCTGAAATCGCGCCGCCATATTGCGTGCCCCGGGCAATCAGGCAAAGCCGGATGCAGCACCGATGCGATTTCCGTCCGGCCTTGCAGCCACGCGGCGACGCGCCGGGCGGCCGCGTCGTGCGCGTCGAAGCGCAGCTTCATCGTCGGCAGGCTGCGCAGCACCAGGTAGACGTCGTCGGCGCCGACACCCAGCCCGAGCCGCATATGGGCCGTCTCGATGCGACGATTCAGTTCGTCGTCGCGCGTGATGACTGCGCCCATCAGGATGTCGGAGCCGCCGGACTGGTACTTGGTCAGCGCCTGCATTACGACGTCGACGCCGAGGTCGAAGGCGCGCAGCGCGATGCCGGCCGACCAGGTGTTGTCCAGCGCGACCGGCACGCCGCGCGCATGCGCCGCCTGGCAGATCGCCGGCAGGTCCGGCACTTCCATCGAGACCGAACCCGGCGCTTCCGTCCAGATCAGCCGCGTATTGTCCTGGATCAGATTCGCGATGCCGGCGCCGATCAGCGGATCGTAGTAGCGCACACCGATGCCGAAATCTGCGGCCAGCCAGTCGCCCAGCTCGCGGCTCGGACTATACACATTGTCCGGAATCAGTACGTCGTCGCCTGCCTTCAGGAAGGCAAAATCAACCAGCGCGATCGCCGCCAGCCCGCTCGGCGCGAGACGGCAATGCGTGCCGCCCTCGATCGCGGCCAGCCGCGCTTCCAGCGTGAAGGTGGTCGGCGTGCCGTGCAGGCCGTAGGTATAGCCGGTTTTCTGCCAGTTGCGCGAACGCAGCGCCGCTACGTTCTCGAACAGCACGGTGGAAGCGCGATGGACGGCCGGTGGAAATGCCGCGAAACCGTCCGGCGCAACGTAGTCGTGATGCAGCAGCGCGGTCTGGAAGGAGGGTTGGTCGTCGGCCACGGGCAGCTCCGCGATTCAATTAATGCGATCGGGCACGCGACCGCGCGCACCAGGGATGCAAGGTCATGCTTCGCCCCACAGGTCGTGCGCATCGGCGGCGGTAATCGTGACGTCGACGAATTCGCCCACCTGCAGCTTGCGGTGCGGCTCGTACGGCGGCTTGACGTGGACCACGCCGTCGATTTCCGGCGCGTCGGCGGCGGTGCGGCCGGTGCCGCGGCCGCCCGGGCCGATCTCGTCGATCAGCACGCGCAGCGTCTTGCCGACTTTCGCCTGCAGGCGCTTCCTGGAGATGTCCTCCTGCAGCAGCATGACGCGCGCGCGACGCTCCTCGCGCACTTCCTCCGGCACGGCGCCGGGCAGCTCGTTGGCGGTGGCGCCGTCGACCGGCGAATAGGCGAAGCAGCCGAGGCGGTCGATTTCCGCCTCGCGCAGGAAGTCCAGCAGATAATCGAATTCCGCCTCGGTCTCGCCGGGGAAGCCGGCAATCAGCGTCGAGCGGATCGTGATGTCGGGGCACATCGCGCGCCATGCGCGAATGCGCTCGATGTTCTTCTCGCCGCTGGCCGGACGCTTCATGCGCTTGAGCACGTCCGGATGCGCGTGCTGCAGCGGCACGTCGAGGTACGGAACGATTTTTCCCGCGGCCATCAGCGGGATGACCTGGTCCACGTGCGGATACGGATACACGTAATGCAGGCGCACCCAGGCGCCATGCTGCGCCGCCAGTTCACCGAGCGCTTCGGCCAGCTGCGTCATGTGCGTCTTGACCGGGCGGCCGTTCCAGAAGCCGGTGCGGAACTTGACGTCCACGCCGTAGGCGCTGGTGTCCTGCGAGATGACCAGCAATTCCTTCACACCGGCCTTGAACAGGTTTTCGGCTTCCAGCATCACGTCGGCGATCGGGCGCGACACCAGGTCGCCGCGCATGGACGGGATGATGCAGAAGCTGCAGCGGTGGTTGCAGCCTTCGGAAATCTTCAGGTAGGCGTAATGCTTGGGCGTCAGCTTGATGCCCTGCGCCGGCAGCAGGTCGACGAAGGGATCGTGCGGCTTGGGCATGTGCACGTGCACCGCGTCCATCACCTCGCCCAACGCATGCGGACCGGTGACGGCCAGCACCTTCGGGTGCACCTTGGTGATGACGTCCTCGCCGTTCGCGTCCTTCTTCGCGCCCAGGCAGCCGGTGACGATGACCTTGCCGTTCTCGTTGAGTGCCTCGCCGATGGCGTCCAGCGATTCCTGCACCGCGGCGTCGATGAAGCCGCAGGTGTTGACGATCACCAGGTCGGCGCCGTCGTAGGATTTGGCGGTGTCGTAGCCTTCCGCGCGCAGCTGGGTGAGGATCTGTTCGGAATCGACCAGCGCCTTCGGGCATCCGAGGGAAACGAAGCCGATTTTCGGCGCTGCTTGCGGTACGTTGGACATGGCGGAACGATCAGACGAAAAATCAGGGGGAAAAGGAAGCGGAACGGGAGCAAAACAATCCGCTATTGTACCCTCTCGCCCTGCCGCCGCGCGCGGCGCGGGCTACAGCCGCGGCTCGTTGGGCTTGTCGCCCATGCCGGCCGGAAAGGCGGCGCCGAACAGGTTTTTCGACTGGCTGTGCATCTGCTCGTGCATCTGCACGAACAGGTTCTTGCTCTGCTCGATGTAGCTGCTCATCATGCCCTGCATCAACGGCGTCTGCACGTTCATGAACTGCGACCACATCTCGGCGTCGGGCGGCATGCCGTCGGTCAGCCGGTCCTGGATATCGTTGAACGCCTGGATGTTCTTTTCCAGGTAGGCGCCCATCATGCCCTGCATGGCGTGGCCGTAGTAGCGGATGATCTGCGCCAGCGCCGCGCTGGAAAACATCGGCGCGCCGTTCGCCTCTTCTTCCAGGATGATCTGCAGCAGGATGCTGCGGGTGATGTCCTCGCCGGTCCTGGCATCCGCCACGGCGAACGGCTCGCTGCCCAGCACCAGTTGCTTGACGTCGGCCAGCGTGATGTAGGAACTGGTCCGGGTATCGTAGAGGCGGCGATTCGGATACTTCTTGATCAGGCGCTCCGCGGTCTTCTTCGCACTATTCATCATGCATCCACCTGTGGCGTCGCAACGCATTTTTATATAGATCGGCCGCCGCAGCGGCGCGATGTCTCACTCGTCTGCCGCATTATAGTGCGGAAAAACAAGGCGTTAGGCAATTTCGGGATGCTTTGGTTTCCCGCCCGTCCGATCCGCTGAAGCCGCGCGAAAAAAAACCGCTAGCGCAGCCAGATCAGCGTCGCCATGCGGCCGGTGGCGCCGTCGCGGCGGAACGAGTAGAAGCGCCGCGGCTCGCCGACCGTGCAGAATTTTCCGCCCTGGACGGATACGACGCCGGCGCGCAGCAGGATGTCGGTCGCCAGCCGGTAGATGTCGGCAAGATACTTCCCGGGCCGTTCGGGGATCGGCACGAAGGCGTCGGCGGCAGAGGCGTAGCGGGCCGTGAAGGCTTGCAGCACATCGTCGCCGACTTCGAAACGCGCCGGCCCGATCGCCGGCCCCAGCCAGGCGAGCAAGGCGTCGCCGCCCGCCGCGCGCATGTGTTCGACGGTATTTTCCAGCACGCCGGCGGCCAGTCCGCGCCAGCCGGCGTGCGCCGCGCCGACCACCGTCCCGGCGCTGTCGGCCAGCAGCACCGGCAGGCAATCGGCGGTCATGATCGCGCACACCACGCCACGCCGGGTGGTGAAGCTCGCGTCCGCCTGCATGCCTTCCCGCGCCTGTGCCGCATCGACCACCGTGGTGCCGTGCACCTGCGTCAGCCAGACCGGTTCGGCGGGAAGATGGCGGCCCAGTTGCGCGCGGTTGCGCAGCACGTGGTCCGGCGCGTCGCCGACGTGCAGGCCCAGGTTCAGGCCGCCGCCGCCCTGCCCGTCGTCATACGGCGCCGGGCTGAAGCCGCAGGCGCGCGTGGTCGACAGGGCGCCGACGCCCGGCAGCGGCATGCTCCATTGCGGCAGGATGATTTCCATGTGCGGTGTGAAGAATCCGTCTAGTGAGCGTGGATGCCGGCGCGAGCCAGCAGTTCGGCAAGATCGGGCGGCAGCGGCGACGACCATGCGGCCGCTTCGCCCGACGCCGGATGCAGCAGCCCCAGCTGCCGCGCATGCAGCGCCTGGCGCGGAAAGACGGCCGCGAGATGCTGCTTGCCGTACAGCTGGTCGCCGACCAGCGCGCAGCCGATCGCCTGCATGTGCACACGGATCTGGTGCGTGCGCCCGGTCTCCAGCCGGCAGCCTACCAGGCTGACCGGTCGGCCGTCCAACGCGCCGGTCGCCAACCGCGTGTAATGCGTGACCGCCGGCTTGGCCGTTGCGCTGCGCGACACCGCCATCCTGATGCGGTCGCGCGGATGGCGGCCGATCGCTGCGTCCACCGTGCCGGATGCCGCATTGGGCGCTCCCCACACCAGCGCCAGGTATTCGCGCCGCACCGTGCGCGCCTGCAGCTGCCGCACCAGATCCGTATGCGCCTCCAGGGTCTTGGCCACCACCATCAAGCCGCTGGTGTCCTTGTCGAGGCGATGCACGATGCCTGCGCGCGGTACGCCGGCCAGCGACGGGCAATGATGCAGCAGGCCGTTCAGCAGCGTGCCGGACCAGTTGCCGGCCGCGGGATGCACGACCAGCCCGGCCGGCTTGTCGATGACGATGATCGCCGCATCCTCGTGCACGATGGGTAGCGCCATCGGCTGCGGCTCGAAGGCCAGTTCCTCGGGCGCCGGCTGCGGCCGGATCGTCACCGTCTCGTCGCCGTACAGCGTGCGCTTGGCGCGCGTGACTTCGCCGTCCACGCTGACATGGCCGGCTTCGATCCATTGCTGCAGGCGGCTGCGCGAATATTGCGGCACCAGCGTCGACAGCGCCTTGTCCAGGCGCATGCCGCAGACCTCGGCATTGAGCGTCAGAACAATCGGACCGGGTGCGGATTCGGCTGCGAATTCGGACAATGCGGCGCTGTCGTCATCGTCGTCCAGGACGTCCGGATCGGCTTCGGGGGAGAGATTCTTCAAAATCGGTGGGCGGATTGAATTCCATGCAGGGCCATCGGCTATAATCAGCCATTCTCAGCGGCACCTCGCTCATCCCATGCACAGAAAAATACTGAAAATTTCGCTTCTTGCCTCGGTCCTCCTGCTGTCGGCATGCAGCCTTCCCAAGCAGATCGACGAGACCAGGAACTGGTCGGCCAACAGATTATACTCGGAGGCCAAAGACGACATGGACTCCGGCGACTACGACAAGGCCATCAGCATGTACCAGAAGCTGGAGGCGCGCTATCCATTCGGCACCTATGCGCAGCAGGCGCAGATGGAAATCGCCTACGCCTATTACCGCGAGGGCGAACAGAAGGACGCGCTGGCCGCGGTGGACCGCTTCATCAAGCTGCACCCCGACCATCCGAACGTCGATTACATGTACTACCTGCGCGGTCTGATCAACTTCAACGACCAGATCAGCATCTTCGATTTCCTCGCCCACCAGGACCCGAGCGAGCGCGACCCGCGCGCCGCGCGCGACGCTTTCGATTCGTTCAAGCTGCTGGTCGACAAGTTCCCGCACAGCAAATACGCGGACGATTCGCGCGCGCGCATGGCCTACCTCATCAATGCGCTGGCCGAATACGACGTGCACGTGGCCAACTACTACTATCGCCGCGGCGCCTACCTGGCCGCGGCCAACCGCGCGCAGGACGCCATCAAGGAATACCAGGGCGCGCCGGCGATCGAGGAAGCGCTGTACGTCCTCGTCAAATCCTACGACGCGCTCGGCCTGACCAAGCTGAGCGACGACGCCGACCGCGTGCTGAAGACCAACTACCCGAACAGTGTCTACCTCAGGGGCGGCCCGAAGAAGAAAGAGAAGCCTTGGTGGCAGATCTGGTGACGGCGCCGGATACGTGCGCCATCGGGTAGCCGTTCCGTCCGTTTTTCCGTTTGCATCGTGCCAGACCACCAGCTTCGGGCACGACCGCAGGCCCCCGGGTCCCGGCGCCCGGGTGGCATGACTGACAGTTCCGCCAGCCAGAACCCCCGGCTGTTGCGCCGTCTGCTGCGCGCAAAGGACAGGATGGATGCCGCGCCGCACGAGGACTGGCCGGTCGTACGGCTGGCGCAGGTGAGCGGCGTGTCGGCGGCCCACTTCGCGCGTGCATTCAAACAAGCTTTCGGCATTCCCCCGCACCGCTATCTGCTGACCCGGCGCATCGAGCGCGCCACCGCGCTGCTGCGCGATACCGATCTGTCCATCACCGCCATCGCCTTCCAGACCGGCTGGGAAAGCCTGGGCACGTTCGGCCGCACCTTCCGCGACGTCACCGGCGAAAGTCCGAGCGCGAACCGGGACCGCGCCAGGATGGCGGCGAACGAGCTGGGACGAATGCCCGGCTGCGTCGCCGCCGCCTCGCATCGTCCCGCCCTCACGACCGCAGTTTCGGAGAAGCGGCGCCGCGAGGCGGCCGGTATAAATGAGACCTCTTCAAACAAGGAGGTTCCATGAGTCAAGGTATTCAAGTAGTCGGGCTGTACGTGCGGGATCAGGAGGAGGCACTTGCCTTCTACGTCGGCAAGCTCGGTTTCCGCGTCCATACGGACGTGAAGAACGGCGACTATCGCTGGCTGACGGTACAGCATCCCGAGCAACCGTCTTTCCAGCTCGGCCTGTTCGTGCCGGCGGCGCCGGTGCTGGACGCGGCCACCGCGCAAGCCGCGCGCGAGCTCGTCGCCAACGGCGCGATGCCGCCGCTGGTGCTGGCGGTGGACGACTGCCGCGCTGCCTACGAGAGGATGCGCGCCCTGGGCGTGGAATTCACGCAGGCGCCGATCGACCGCTATGGCACGGTGGACGCCGGCTTTCGCGATCCGTCGGGCAACGGCTGGAAGATGATCGAAGCGCGTCGCCAGGGGGCGGCATAACGAGCGCAGCCAGGACTATCATGATCAAATCAATGCAGCGACTGTTTTATGTTGAGAAGGTATTTGTTAAGGTAGTACTGCATTCCCGCCTGCGCGGAATGACCGGATCGAAAAATATGCTCGTCGGAAAACGAGCGGGCACGATGCGGCAAGGCGCGACGATGGTCCCGCAAATATCTTGTCGCCGCTATCCGACAACCTTCCGCCGAAAGACCCAGGTCGCCGCATCGGACGCCGCTTCGTCGTACGCATAACCCTCCACGTCGAAACCCTTGAGCGACTCGGCGCGCTTCAGCTTGCCGGTCGCGGCATAGCGCGCCATCAGCCCGCGCGCCCGCTTGGCGTAAAAGGAAATGATCTTGTATCTGCCGTTCTTCCAGTCCTGGAACACCGGCGTGACGACCGGCACCGACAACGACGCCGGCCTGACCGCCTTGAAATATTCTTCGGAGGCCAGGTTGACCAGGACCTTTGCCTTGCGGGTTGCGATCTCGCCGTTCAGCGCGGCCGTGATCGTGTCGCCCCAGAACGCGTACAGGTCCTTGCCCGCCGGGTTCGCCAGCCGCGTGCCCATTTCCAGCCGATACGGCTGCATCAGGTCCAGCGGACGCAGCAGGCCGTAGAGTCCCGACAGGATGCGGATGTGCGCTTGCGCGTAATCCAGCTGCCCGGCGTCGAGGCTGCGCGCGTCCAGCCCTTCGTAGACGTCGCCGTTGAACGCCAGCACCGCTTGCCGCGCATTCTGCCGCGTGAAGCGCGTCGACCAGGCGGCGAAGCGTTCGGCGTTCAGCGCCGCGAGCGGATCGGAGATACCCATCAGGCTGGCCAGCCGGGCCGGTGTAAACTCCCGCAGGATCGCCACCAGCTCGGCCGACCGCGGCACGAAATCGGGCCGGGTCGCCGCGTCGACGTGGACCGGGGTTTCGTAATCGAGCGTTTTGGCGGGCGACAGGACTATCAGCATCTATGCATCCAAAAAATCCGACCATGATACCGAAGCGCGCCGTGCTCGACACCAATGTCTGCCTCGACCTGTTCGTCTTTCGCGATCCGCGCTGGCATGCTTTGCTCGCGGCGCTGCGGGACGGCGCGCTGCAAGCCTGCACGCGGGAAGACTGCCGCGCCGAATGGCATCACGTGCTGCACTATCCGCACCTGAAGCTCGACGACGAGAACCGCACGCGCGTGACGCGCGAATTCGACCTGCTGATTCCCTGCCGTCGGCAGGACGGCGCGCAGCCCACGACGCCGGCGCCGCTGCCTATTTGCAAGGACCGCGACGACCAGAAATTCCTGGAACTGGCGCGCGACGCGCGGGCGGACGTGCTGATCACCAAGGACAAGGCGCTGCTGAAGCTGGCCGGCAAGACGCGGCGCAGCGGGCTGTTCCGGATCATGACGCCGGAAGCCTGGACGCGCGAGCACGATCTCGCACGGGAAGCGACGGCAACGGCGGCAGGAACGCAGACAACGACGGCGCGGGTCGCCGATTGAAGAGGGATGATGAAGACGGAAGCTGCGCGCCGGCCGCCGATGCCGCCTACTTGGACAGCTGCGTGATCTTCTGCTCGACGTAGGCTTCCAGCGACGGTGCCAGCGTGCCGGTATCGCGCGCGCGGACGTAGGCGTCGCGTGCCTGCGCGGGCCGCTTGTCCCCTTCCAGCGCCATGCCCAGGCCCATCCACCAGACGCCGCTCTGCGGCGCCTTCTGCAGCGCGGACACGTAGAGGTCGGCCGCGTCCTTGTCGCGCCCGGCACGCTGCAGCAGGGCGGCCAGGAAAGCCTGGTACTCGGCGCTGTTGGCCGCGGCAGGCAGCGTACGCTGCAGCGTCGCGATGGCGCCGTTCAGGTCGCCCTTGTCCAGTTGCAGGCGTGCCAGGATCATGGCGAAGCCGGGCTGTTGCGAATCGAGCTGCAGGCCGGAACGGGCGAGGCGCATCGCCTCGTCGTAGCGCTGCGCATCCACCAGCAGCGCAAGCAGCGCCTGGCGCGCGTCGACGTTGCGGGGATCGACCTGCAGTATCCGTTCGAGCAGGGCCTCGGCGTCCGAAGCGCGTCCCTGCTGGATCAGCGCAACAGCCTGCCGATAATCGTTCGCGGCCTGCTGCTGCGGCGTCGGCGCTTCCCTGTTCACCACCACCGCCTGATCGGCGGAAGGCGCGGCCGGCGCCGCGGGTTGCGCGGCGCTGACCTCCGCAGTCGTGCTTGGGTGCGGCGCCTTGCGCGGCGCGGACCGGGTTGCCAGGTGCCGGGGCACGGACTTGTCTTCGACGGATGCGACGGCCATATCCCCATTTTTTGCGGCCGCCGTCTGCGAGGCATCGGTCGCCACCGACACGTCCGCATGCGAGGGCGCGCCGGCCGGCATGCCGTTTTCGTTCGCCGGACTTGCGGGCAATGCGGCCAGGCCGGTATCGACCTTCAACGCCAATCCGGAGGCCGGGGAGCGGGACGTGGCGACGGCGGGCGTCGAAGCCGGCATGACGATCGCATGCGTCGGCGCCGCCGGCGCCGCCCGTGCCACCTGTCCTCCCTGCGCGGCGGATGCCGGCCCGGGATGGGCAGCCGTCGTCGGTGGCACGCCGTGCGGCCGATGCAGCCACACCAGGCCGACGATCACGACGGCCAGCAGCACGACGCTCGCCACGACCATCCAGACCTTGCGTCCATCCCGCTGCGGGACAGACGCGGCCCGCACGGCCTGGGACAATCCTGCCGCCGCGGGCGGCTCGGCATGGCGCTGCTCCAGGTCCTGCAGCATTTTATTGATCAAACTCATCGGATATAGATCCACGTAATGCCGCACGCCAGTACGGCGACGGCCAGGCCCGCCAGCCACGGCAGCCATGCCGGCGCCACCTTGCGGGCGGCCAGGGTGTCGGCGGCGGCGGCGCGAATGTGGCGCGCGGCGATCTGCTGGCGCCCTTCTCCGTACGCGAGCATCAAGGCCTTGTGCGCCATGATGTTGACCAGGCGCGGCACGCCGCCGCTGGCCTTGTGCAGGGCGCCGACCGCGTCGCGCCCGAACAGCCGCGCGCCGGCGAAACCGGCGACGGCGAGGCGATGGGCGAGGTAGAAATCGAGGTCGTCGCGCTGCAGCGGCCCCAGCCGGTAATGAAAGGTGATGCGCTGCGCCAGTTGGCGGATGTTCTGCTGCGCCAGCTTCTCGTCCAGTTCCGGTTGGCCGAACAGGACGATCTGCAGCAGCTTGCGCTTTTCGGTTTCGAGATTGGTCAGAAGCCGCAATGCTTCCAGGCTTTCGAGCGGCATCGCCTGGGCTTCGTCCAGGCACAGCAGCACGCGCTTGCCGTTGCGCGCATGCACCAGCAGACGATGATTGATCGCCTTCAGCAACTGGTGCTGGTCCACGTCCTTTTCGAACTCGATCTCCAGTTCGTCCGCCAGCGCCAGCATCAGGCTGCGCGGTTCCAGGTTGGGATTGGGAATGTAAGCGGTGACGAAGGTACCGTCATCCAGCGTGGACAGGAACTTGCGGCACAGCAGCGTCTTGCCGGTGCCGACCTCGCCGGTGATCTTGATGAAGCCTTCGCCGTTGCGCGCGGCCACCAGCAGCGTGTTCAGCGCCTGCTGGTAGGTCGGGCAGGCGAAGAAGAAGCTCGTGTCGGGCGTGATGCTGAACGGCAGCTCCTTCAGGCCGAAATGCTGCTTGTACATGACGCCCGGTTCCTAGAACCCGTTCCTGGGCTGCAGCGATTCGACGCGCTGCTGGGCATCGAGCACGTCCGGCCCCCAGCTGCTCGGGTTCTTGATGACGGTCGGCTTCAGCAGGATGACCAGTTCGCTCTTGGTGGTGGCCTGGTTGGTGTCCTTGAACAGGTTGCCGACCACCGGCACATCGCCGGCGCCGGGAATCTGCGAACGGTCCGTCTCGGTCTGCTGCGTCATCAGGCCGCCGATCGCGATGATGCTGCCGTCCTGCGCGCGCACCACGCTGTCGGTTTCCGACGTGGTGCTCTGCGCCAGCGGCAGGTTCAGCGTGCCGCCGCTGGTGCCGAGGTTGATCTGGGTATTGACCGCCTGCACCTTGCTGACCGACGGATGGATGTGCAGGATGATGTTGCCGTCGTCGTCGATCTGCGGCGTCACGTCCAGCACCACGCCGGAGAAGAACGGCTGCAGCGTGACGTTCGGCGTCGAAGTGGTGCCGGTCACCGAAGTGCTCAGGTTGCTGCTGACGTTGGTCACGAAGAACGCATCGGTACCGACCTTCAATACCGCCTTCTGGTTGTTCAGCGTGGCGATGCGCGGGCTGGACAGCACGTGCACGTCGCCCTGCTGCTGCAGGAACGAAATCAGCGAAGCAAAATTCTTCGTCTGCAACGCCAGCCCGAACATCCCGCCGACGGCATTCTCGTCCGCGTTCAGCGTGGAACCGGCAACCGACGAGATAGCCGTGTTGCCGGTGCTGCTCAGCGTCGCGCCGGCCTGTTGCGACAGCGAAGTGCCGGGAGAGACGAAGCCGCCCGAGATGCTGGTATTGCCGTTGCGGAAAGCGGACCAGTTGATGCCGGTCTGGTAACCATCGCTCAGCGTCACCTGCAGGATCTTCGCCTCCAGGATCACCTCGCGGTCCACGGACAGCTGCGTCGCTTTCAGGTAGGCACCCACGCTACGCAATTCGTCCGGCATCGCGCGCACCACGATCACGCCGGATTGCGGGCTGATCACCACGGTGCGGCCATCCTTGGTGCCGCCGATGATCGCCACCAGCGCATTCTTCAACTCGGTCCAGAAGTCGGCGTCGGACGTGGTGCTGACCTTGCTGCTTTCCACCGGGTTGTAGGTGCCGGACGTGCCGGTATTGTTGCTGGTGCCGTTGTTGTAATTGTTGCCGCTGTACCCGTTGTTGGTGCCGTTCGACTGCGTCGCATTGAGCGAGCCGGCGATGACGCTGGTCTCCGAACTGCCCTTGCGGTCGCCGGTCAGGTAGTTGACGTGGAAGATGCTGGTCTGCATCGTCAGCGGCTTGATGATGATGCGGTTGCCGTCCACGGTGTAGTTGTAGCCGTACAGGTCGCGGATCGCGTCCAGCGCCTCGAACAGCGTCACGTTCTTCAGGTTGGCGGAGATGGTGCCGTTCACGTCCGGGTTCACCAGCATGTTGTATTTCGTTCCCGTCACGATCGCATTGAAGAATTGCGCGGCCGGCACGTTGTTGAACGCGACGCTGAAGCGCTCCTCCTTCGGCGGCGGCGGTTTCGGAATCTCGATGTTGATCGGCGGCACCAGCGCGGCCTCGACCGCATCCTTCCTGGCCGGCTGCGCATATTGCCGCGCCGCCTCGTCCATGGCGGCATTCATCTGGTTGTAGGTATCGCGCCTGGCCGCGATCGACGAGCAGCCGGCGAGGCCGAGCGCCATGAGAACGAGAAGAATTTTTTGCACTGTGGACCTGCCTTATCTCTTGCGATGGATCGTCCGGGTACCGGCGTCCGCGGCCGCGCCGCGCTTGTCGATATCCGGGTACAGCTTCAATGTCCGGGACGCGCCCCCGCTGCGCAGCACGACCTGCGTCTCCGAAATGCTGGTCACCCTGGCGCCGTCGAATTCGCCGCCCAGTTCCACCTGCTTGCCGCTGATGATGGCCATGCGCCGTTCCGGCGAGATCAGGACCGATTGCAGCACCGGCCCGGCGGCAGCCGCCGCACCGCCATCCTGGTTCAGCATGGAAGGCGGCCGGGTCGGATCGGGCAGTTGCTGCGCCGGTGCCGGCAGCGCGGCGAGCAGGCCGCATGCCGCGCACAGGCCGAGCGCATACCGGGCCGGGCTTTTTCTTGTCACAAGTCCAGCCATGTCTTGTCCAGGCTCAGGGTAAACAACGTCAGGGTCAACGTGGCTTTCGGGTAGGCGCCCACGGTCAGCTGCGCGCTGCCCCAGAACAGCTGCCACGGCATCGCTTCGAGCAGGCGCATGTAGGCGAGCATGTCCAGGTAGCTGCCCTGCACGGTCAGTTCGACGGCATGCCGGTACACGGTCTTGACGCCGCCGTCGTCGGCCGCAGGCGGCGCCGACGCAGCGGCATCGGCCTTCGGCTGGTCCGGCTTGCCGGCCGGCTGCGCCATGCCATTGAGCGCGGTGACCGGCAGCGTCTTCAGCGACACCAGCGCAAGCCGGCCCTGGCGCTTCAGCACGTCCTGCAGCAGGTCGGCCATCTGCCCCGGCGGGACGAGATGCTTCTGCACGTCGGTCAGGGCGCCGCTCATCCGGTCGATCTGCTGCTGCAGCGCCTGCAGGCGCTCGCGGTCGGCGCGGTCGGGATCCGTTTCCCTCGCCTTCACGGTCTGCTGGATACGGTTCTGCAAGTCCGCGATCCGCGACTGGTCCTGCTTGATCTGCTGCGACAGCGCCGTCTGCCGCGCGTACTGCGGGTTGAGCAGAAAGGTGTTGATGAGGACGGCCAGCACCAGCACCGCCGCCGCGAACACGATGACGCGCTCGCGCAGGGACAGCGCGTCGACGCGCAGGGCGAACTTTTCCCAGTACCGCTTCATTGCGCCGCTCCGGACTTGCCCGCCGCCGCGGAAGAATGCAGGCTGAAATCGATGTACGGCGGCACCGCCGGCTGCTTGTCGGCCGTGCCGTTCTTGCCCTCGACCGGCTTGGGCAGCTGCATTTCCAGCGTGGCGAAGGACGCGCCCGCCATCACCGGCTCGCGCTTGAGCCGGTTCAGGTAGGCCGGCACTTCGTCGGGACGCAGCGCGCTGCCCTGGATCGAGATGTCGTTGCCGGCGCCCTGGATCGTGAACCCGGTCAGCCAGATGCCGCCGGTGATCTGGCGCGCGAAGGCGCGCATGTATTCCGAATACCCCTTGGTGTTGCCGAATTCGCCCTTCAGCATCACGTCGGAAATCTGCTGCAGCGACTGCAGTTCGCGTTCGGTCCGATGCAGCTGCAGCGCCAGTGCCGGATCCTTCTTGCGCGGGCCGTATTCCACCGTCACCTTGGCGAGCTGGTCCTGCGCCAGCTGCACTTGCGCGGCGATCGCCTCCTGCTGGGCCTGCAGCCGGCCGAGTTCGTAGCGGGTGTAGAGCGTCAGCAGGATGCCGCACACCAGGATGATGCCCAGCGCCTGCACCATCGTCAGCGCGGAGAACTGCTTTTCCTGCTTGAGGAAGATCGGGTTGAACAGATTGATCTGCTGGCTCATAACACCGCCTCTTCCAGGCGCAGCGCGGCGCCGAGCGCCATGAAATAGCGCTGCTGCGCATCCGTCGCGGCCAGCTCCGGCACCTTGACGCAATCGAGCACCGATTTCAGGTCCAGCAGCTCCACCGGGATGTACAGGTTCTCGGACAGGTAGGGCCGCAGTTCGGCGGACACGGACGACGGACCAAGCACCAGCTTGGCCAGCGTGATGTAGTGGTACTGGCGGTCGAAGTGATCCAGCGAGCGCTGCACCTCCAGCGTGACGCGCTCGATCTGCGCGGCCTTCTGCTCCGCGTCCATCGCGGGCAACTGCCCCATCGGAATGTCGATGTGGCGCGACAGGTACAGCTCGCCGTTGTAGGTGATGGTCAGCAATGCGCCCTCGGCGTCGACGGACAACAGCGCCAAGCCGCGCTCGCCGGTTTCCAGCAAGGCGGCGACGTTGCGCTGGGCCATTTCCGGGATATCGATCACGCGCAGCGCGAAACCGGCCTCGGCGAACATGGACTGCCGCTGCTCGATCAACTGGTTGCGCGCCGCCACCGCGTACATCATGTGGCTGCGGTTGCCCTGGCTCTTGTCCACCGGCACGTCGAGCACGTCGATGGTGGCGTCATCGATATGGAAATCCAGCATGTCCTTCAGGCGCCAGCGCACGGCGGTCTTCAGTTCGTCCACCGGCACGTTCGGCGCCTCGACCGATAAAAGTTGATACTCGGCAATATTCAGCAAATGGAAGCATTCATACCGCTCCGCGTGCAGGGCCTTGGCGGCCTTGTCCAGCGTCGCCGCCGGCGTGGCGTTGCCGAACGGAAAGAACGCCAGCAGTTCCACCGAGGGCTGACCGGAGGAGCGCCTGATGCTGGCGGCATGAATGCCGTCCTGCTGGAGCTGGATGACGACGCGTCCAGCGAGATCGATTTTTTTCCGGAACAGTCGCATGCTTGAGTAATAGAAGAACCCGACGAACTTATGAGAATCGGCTATTGATGTCAATCAATTTTCATGCCGAGTTGCCACATTGTGTGAACGAATGTGAAGTCTTGGAAGCGACGCATGGGCAACTGTTAAATCGCCACGTCGGCCAGGTTAATAGACCTCTCGCAAATAAATGACTGGACCGTTCTTGTAGATGCCGAAAGTGCCCAGCACGCTGGGGTCGTAGTCGTATGCGCTGCCGCCCCAGTTCCCCTGCAGCCATGGCAGGTCGGCATGCACACTCGCCTGGCAGGTGGGATCGTTGGGCGTGGCATTGCCATCCAGATCGATGCAAAGCGGCACGCTTCCCTTGCTGCTGTAGCTGGTCGGCTTCTTCAGCACCACGGACGCCTGGCCGCCCACGAACTGGACCGGCGTCGAGCCGGACACCGTACTGCCGGCGATGCTGCCGGCCGGGACCGGCGATTTCAGCACGACGCTGTCCGTGGTGAACGCCGCGCAGCTGTCGTCCGTGTTGGTCACGAAGCCCACGCCGTTCTGCCAGTACTGCGTTTCCATCGTGATCGGCAGGTCCAGCAGTTCCGAGCCGTAGGCGTTGGACAGTTTCAGGCGGCCGAAACGGATCGCGGTGGTATTGGATTTCTTGCTGCTGACGGTGCTGCCGCCGCTGGCGGAACTGCTGTCCGCGTTGCGGATGGCGACGCCGTCGGAATCGGTGACGGTCGTCTTGAGCGCGAAGTGCTCGTAGGAGCCGTCCGGCGCCGCGTTGCGGTTGAAGCTGGTGGTGGGCGCACTGACCGTGTACAAGCCGCCGGTCCAGTTGAATGCCGGCAGGCTGGGCGTCAGCCGGCCGTCCAGGCTGACCGCCGTTCCGCCGTCGTCGCCGGTGACGGTGAAGGCAGCCAGCGGCGTGTAGCCGGAAGTGGAGTCGTAACTGGGAAGCTGGACGCCGTCCGCTCCCATCGCCTGCAGGCTGAGCGACACGCCGAGCGCCGGCTGGCTCATATAGGTGAAATTGGTGCAGGCGGGCGTCAGCGTCGACGTGACGTCGTAATGGTCCGGTCTGAAACGGCCGATCGGCCCCATCGGGCTGCTGCCGATCACGCATCCGTAGCGGCTGTTGTTCAGCGTGTCGGAAGTGCTGCCTGCAATGCAATCCGGCGACGTGCCGTGATCCACGCCGTTCACCACGCCGGTCACCTGGTCCACCGCGGTGAATTGCGCATCCTGCACCGCGTCCGTGTTGAAGGTCAGCGTGCCGACGTCGTCATACTTGAAGGTGCCGCTGGAGACGCCGCCGGTCGCGGCCGGAAAGGAGCCGCTGAGCGGAATGTTGGAAGACGCGGGAAAGGCGGAAAGATGCGTCATGCTCAATGCCGGCGTCCCCACGTAGTTCGACGTCACGCCCGGATTGGCGTTGATCGTGAAATTGCTGCCTGCGGCGTAACTGTTGGCCGTGTTCGTCAGGTCCGGCGTGGTCGACAATGCGAAATTCGTGGGCCTGATTGCAAAATTGTCGAGGGAACAGGTGGGCGTGGTCGTGCCGTTTGCATACATGCGCACCTTGACATCCTTTGCCGCGATCGACGAGTTGAACGTCACGGTTCCGATGCCGTTGTTCATGTCGATATTCTGCGAGGTGACCAATCCGGCATTGGTATCGTTGCAATTGCCGCTCGACGCCGTCGGATCGACCAGCGTTACCGCCACAGTGGGATCAGGATGCCTGCCACCGGTATCGTAGTCATCGTCCAGTTGGCCGGACTGGGTTGCCAATATGCGAAGCGTAAAAGACGTGCCAACCAATTTGGTATAAATCGGCGTCGCCGGATTGGTCCCTGACTCCACCGCCGCGAAACACGCACTGGCAAAAGCAATTGCCGGCGATGACGTTACCGCGCCATCGGCCAGATAAACCGTCGGGTTCGCCGGGGTGGGCGACGTGCCGGTCGCACCGATCGTCACCGTGCCCGTATTGCTGTCGTTCAGGGTCACCTGGGTTTCGCCGCCGCTAAAAGTAACGGGGTCGGAAGACCAGGACGTGTCGTGGGTCGGACTGCGACTGAAATCGACGGTCACCGAGCCCGGATATAGAGCGGTACAGGAGGCATCGGCGCATGCCTTCACCGTCACCGTCGCCGCTCCGCAGGTCGTCCCCGAATATTCGAGCTGGATGTGATCCAGCGTCAACGGCCGCTGCGTGATGGAACAGACCTGCAGCGCATCGATTTCGTGGATGTTGGTCTGGCCACCTGTCGCGCCGGTGAACGAAAGGCGCCAGCTGGCCGGAACCGCCACCTGCCCAGGTTCCGTCAAGGCGTCGAACGGCGGGATGAGATAGGTGAAGTTGCTGCCGGTGCCGGTGACGTCCCGCTCGACCGACGTCCACGCATGGACGGAATCGCTGTGATCGACGGTAATCCGGTACAGATAGCCAGGTCCGGCCGTCGAGCCGCTCTGGTCTATCCCCGGCGCCAGGGTACCCGTGCCGGTCAGGTAGTCGTACCCGGTATAGCCGCTGCCCGACCCGCGGATCGCCACCGACTCCGGGGTCAGCCCCGGCGCGCTGCCGCCCTGCCGCCCTTCGGTGTTGTCCGAGAAATTGCCGTACTCGTCCAGCGCCACACCCAGCCAGCCGCCGGCGAATCCCTCGTGCGTGGTATCGCCGCCCAGGCTTTCCTGCTTGGGAGCATAGCCCATCGAGCCGCCGAAGGCGCCCGCCGACAACGGCGACGACGCATCCGACAGCACCACGCCCATGCCGTCCGCGCCGTTGCCGCCGTAGGCGTACTGCATGAACTCGACCACGATCTTGTTGCCGGCGCCAGGAAACTCTCTCGCCAGCGTGGCATAGGTGGAAGCCGACGCGGAATTGTTCGTCAGGCGCAATCGCTGGTTGTAGATGACGGGATCACCGAACGAGCCGCCTTCGTTGCCGACCACCCAGTCGCTGCCCGGATTGCCGTTCGCCCGATTGAAATCGTCGCCGTAGCATTGCGACGGCGCGGTCGGGTCGATAGTGTAGACGCCGCCGGTGACCGGCACGCCGGTCAGTGCATTGCCGGCCAGGTCCGCCACGCCGGCGGCGCTCGTCATGTTGAGACCCAGCGTCCCCGCCCCGCTGCCTGTCGTGGCGGTCACCGTCCAGGTGGCGCCGCTGCCGGAAACCGCGGTAATCGCCGGCGTGCCGCCCAGGCTGGTCGGCACCAGCGTGAAATCGGCGGCCGTTACGCCGGTCACGGCTTCGCTGAAGGTAACCGTCCAGTCCACGCTGGCCGCACTGGTCGGGTTGACGTCGGCCGTCGTGATCGAGGTCACGGTCGGCGGCGTGGTATCGGGCGTGTAGTCCACCGCGATGCCGATATAGTCCACGCTTACCGTATCGTCATCGTCCCGAAGCCGGGACCGGAACGCGACGCCGAACTGACTGTTGTTGATATCGGATGGCGCCCATGTCGCGCCCCAGAGGTCGGACGAAGAACCATAAGTCGCTGCCTGGGCGCCGGTCGTCGGATAGTTCGTACCGGTAGCCGCTTCGTTGGTCCCCACCGTGGCGCCTGCCTGTAGCAGGTTGAGATCCGCGTCGCGTGCGGGGTCGTCCTCTCCCCTGGAGGACCTGCGCACGATCGTGACCGTGATGCCGTTGATCGTTGCGCCGGCCGGAATATTGAATTGATAGCCGGTACAGATCAGTTGTTCGGTCGTGGAGTCGTCATTGGAAGCCGTGGCATAGGCCCCGTCGCTGGCCTCCGCGTTGGCAGGATTGTGCCAGGACGGCCCGGAGCCTCCGCCGGTCTTGCAACTGGTAGGGAATAACATTCCCGTGGAGACCGCATGCGCAACACCGGTCGTCAGGCTGAAAGCGATGAAAACCAGCGCAAGGAACGCCCGCGCGACATCGTTACGGATCCGACCTGGCTTCATCATTTCAGCATCACTCTTCCAGAAAATTGCCTCTGCATACCGGAACCCCTGCTCCTACAGGCTGACTTCCACCACACGCTGCACATAATCGCTGCTCGCCGGCACGGGGCTCGGCGGGCACACGCCGGCCGGATGGATGTTGCAGGCCGTCGCCCGGATCACCGCCGTGTCGATGCCCAGCGCATCGTCCGTCGTGCACGTCACCGTCACCACGAAGCTGCTGAAGGTGTCGCCGGGCGGGACGAAGCTGGTCGTCACGCCGGGCGCAGCGCCGCAGTCGGCGCCGCCGTTCTGATGCTGGTACAGCCCCCATTCGATTCCCGCCTTCGCCGCTTCGTAGGCGCGCACGCCCTGCACATCCAGCGCCGAACTCTGGTGCTGCATGGTCGAGATGGTCACCATGGCCACGCCCAGCGCCGCCAGCACGACCAGCAGGAAAATCGCCGTGATCAGGCTGAAGCCGGCTTGCCTGCCATACCGGCGGCAAGCGCATGTGAGGGTCGAAAGGGTCGATCGCGTCATGGCGTATTGTCCACGTGAACCTGGTGGAACAGCGTGATCTTGCCGCTGTTCGTGCTGGTCTTCTGCATCGTCAGCGTGATGCCGACCAGTGCGCTGCGCACGTTCGCGAGCGTACTGTAACTGAACAGGCAGCCCGTCACATCCTTCGCCAGCATGTCGGGCGCGACGCCGGGCGGCGTGGGCTGGGCAGATGAAATCGGATAATCGGCATAACGTTCCAGCGCGCCGTTCGTGCACGCATAGGTGACCGGCGTGCTGACGATCTGGAAGCGGTGGCTCGGCGATTGCAGGCTGGGCGACTGCAAGGCAAAGGGATTGGCCGCCAGCGTGATCACCCGGCCATCGACCGATGCGATCTTCGCCCGGTTGCCGCATGAATCGCCGCCGCAATACGCATTCGCCGGGTCCTGCCCCGGCCCGAGATTGTAGATCACCACGTAGTCGCCCTGGCCGGCCGGACCGATCTGGATCTGTTCCGACGTATCGGACGATGACGGCGGCACCGGGCCGACCGTCGTGAAGCTGAGCGCGCTGCTGTCGCCGAAGTCGAGCGCATGCACGCCATCTCCTTCGGTCACGCCGTCCTCCTGGTCCAGGTAGCGTCCGCCCGTTCTCGTCAGCAGCAGTTCCAGGTACTTGCCATCGCTGCTGACGCGCACGCTGTTGGGCAATGCCAGGCGCAGGTCGCGCGACATGCGGCGCACCGCGGTATCGGCCTCGTCGGCCAGTTCCGCGCGCGCCGCGGTATCGACGTATCCCTGCACCGGGGCCTGGATGAAAACCGCGACGACAGCCGCGATGATGGCCGTGATGACGATGACCGTGATCATCTCCACCAGCGTGAAGCCGCGCATGGGCGCGGCACGCGCGCATAGCGGAATGCGAGGCGCCCGGATCGTCATGGCACCACATCCGGCGCGTAGCGCGTCCGATAGCCTTGCAGGCTGATCATCGGCGTGTTGTTGTACGAGACGTTGATCGTGATGCGCAGCGAATCGGTCGCCGGCACGCCGTTCAAGGACTGCTGGTCGATGGTGATCGTGGCCGTATAGGCCGCCAGCCCGGGATTCACGCCATTCACGTCCGTGATGGCGATCGGCTGCGCCACGCCATAGGCGGAAACGTAATCGTTGACGTTGTCGTAGGGGCGGACGTTGCCCGGCTCTGGCCCGACGCCTTCCGGCACCGACTGGCAATCGGCCGCACTGGACGCGGTCTGCGCCGCCGGGTCGGCCGGATCGCAGTACGTGAACTTGGCCAGCGTCACCTCCTCCATCAGCGCCTCGGCGATCGAGAGCGCCTGCTTGCGCACCTGCGGGTCGGCGCTGTGCGCGGTCGTGATGTTCATGACCGACAGGATGCCGGCCAGCGCCACGCTGACGATGACGATGAACATGATCAGTTCGACCAGCGTGAAGCCGGCGTGCCGGCCGCGCGGCGGGGCGATGTGCCTGTCAGTGCACATAGCCGGTTTCCGCCTCGACGGTGACGGTGCGGCTGACGCCGCTGCCGGACAGCGTGATCGTGGTGGTGGCGAACGTGGAATCGGGTTCGGTATTGCCGATGTCGAACGGCTGGCCCAGCGCGTTGAAATAGAAACCGGCGATCGGCCGGCTGATGGCAGCCGACACGCCGGTGGGCAGCGTGATGTCGGCCGGCTTGTTGGTGGGCGTCAGGACATGGGTGTTGCAACCGGCATCGAAGCAGAGCGCGCCACCGCTCCCGCTGAAGACGACAAACACGTCCCGATGCTGCGCGATCGCGACCTTCTGCGCGTAGCCCAGCATGGACTGGGTCTGGTCGCCGGTCGAGCGGACGTTGAAGGCGGTGCTGTCGAAAAAACGGGAAGAGGCATACGCGGCAAGTATGCCCACGAGGATCAGGACCGAGACCAGCTCCACCAGCGTAAAACCGTGGTCAAAAGGCCGTCGTCGTGCCGGGGAAGTCATCTTGCAAAAATAAAAGCCCCGCATTTGTCGCCAAATGCGGGGCCGTGCAGGCGTGCTTAAACGCAGCCATTCGTATTAGCCGTAGCCGATGCCGGTTGCCCCGCTGAAGGAGCCGGCGTATAAGTCACGGAACAGGTACTAGAAGTGGCTGCATCCTGGTAGAAATTGCCAGAAGTGGGATCAAATTGAAAGCCGCTGGTCGTCACTGCCTTAGCAATACCATTCGCACTGGAGTCAGGATAGCCATATTTCAGATTGATCGTTTGACCTTCCATGATAACGCTCTGGCCGGTTGCAGCTGTCGTCTGATCTTCTGCCAATGCCTGTCCATGTGCCAAGGCAGCTGCCGATACCACCGCGCCTTCCATGCCATTCACTGCTGCAACCTTCGCATCCTTACTCAGGCCAGAAAACCGCGGAATGGCGATAGCCGCCAGAATACCGAGAATCACGATCACGACCACCAATTCAATCAGGGTAAAACCCGACTGTTGTTTACTAAACGACTTCACTTTCATTTCCGAACTCCCCTTGAAGAAGAAAAAACACCATTAATTCCACACGTGCGGATCGATCTGTTCGAACACCACACCCTCGACGGGCTTTCCAGCGACCTGTCCGCTTGCGCCTGGAAAATTTTTTGCAGCAAACACCAACCTGGTCCGGAAGCGAATCGGCGCCGGCGCCGCATCCTCCCGGAAGAAACCGCCGTGATTATGCACGAGGTAGACCAGGTTTCTATCCTTCAGATCGAAATACCACTGTCCCGATACAACACTTCCCCGCGCCTTGTCGCCGAAGTATGCGCCGGCATAGTTGGCCGGCGTCTGCGCCAGCCAATCCATCGGGTTCTGCGCCGCCAGCTCCGGCAATGCGTCCATGCGATTCGTCGCGATCAGCGCGGCGACGCGCAGGTTCAGCGCGCTGCGTATCGTGCCCACCGTCTGCTCCATCGCGGTCTTCTCCGCCAATACCTGGTACGACTGCAGGCGGTTCAACAGCACGACCGCCAGGATCGATATCACGCAGGCAACGACGACCAGTTCCAGCAACGTAAAGCCGACAGTCCGCCTCCTTCCTTGCGCGCGCCGCATTACTGGTGCAGCGCCGCTCGTCCCAGATCCCAGATCGGCAGGAACACGCCCAGCGCCAGGATCAGGACCAGCACACCCAATCCGATGATCAGGATCGGTTCGATTTGCGAGGACAGGGTTTTCAGTTCGTAATCCACTTCACGTTCATACATGCCGGCGATCTCGTCCATCAGGCTGTCCAGCTCGCCGGTCTCTTCGCCGACCGCGATCATCTGGACCACCACCGGCGTGAAGACGCCGACAGTGACGGCCGTGCGCAGGATGCTTTCGCCACGCTCGACGCCGTCGCGCATCTGCTCGACGCGCCGGCAGATGTAGGCGTTGTCCACGGTCTGCGCCACCACATTCAGTCCCTGCACGATCGGCACGCCGCTGCGGCTGGCCAGCGCGAAACTGCGCGCGAACCGCGCCAGCGTGCCTTTCAGCATGATCTTGCCGGCGATCGGGATGCGCAGCTTGAAGCGGTCCCACTGATACCTGCCGCCCTGCGTCCTGACATACACCCGAAAGAGCACCGCCGCGCCCACTACCGTCGCCAGCAGGAGCGGCCAGTAGCGGACCATGAAATTGGAGGTGCCGATCAACAGCCTGGTCATGTAAGGCAGTTGCACCTTGAAGCCGGCATAGATCTTCGCAAAAGCGGGAATCACGAAGACGTTGATGATGCCCATCGCGATCACCAGCGCAACCACCACGAAGATCGGATAACGCAAGGCCGACTTCACACGTTGACGCATGTCGCGGTCGAATTCCATGTAGTCGAAGAGACGCAGGAACACCTCGTCCAGCCGCCCGGTCATCTCGCCGACCCGCACCAGGCTCAGATAAAAGGGAGAAAACACCTTGGCATGGCGCCGCAACGCGCTGGACAGCTCGCGGCCGGCATCCAGCGATTCGCGCACGTCGCCGATCACGCGCGCGAAGGATTTGTTGATGGCGGATTCCTGCAACCCGGCGAGGCCGCGCATGATGGGCACGCCCGCTTTCAGCAAGGTATACATTTGACGGCTGAACAATTGCACGTCGATGGGCCGCACCTTTTGCTCGAACAGCTTGTTCCACCAATCGCTGTCCCCGGAATGCGGCTTCCGCGCGGGCGTGATTTCGACCGGCGTGACGCCGGTGCCGAACAACTGGTCGGCGATGCCGCCGGCATCCGCTCCTTCCAGCACGCCTTGCAACATCTCACCGTGCGCATTGCGCGCCTTGTATGCAAAAAAAGGCACATCCACTCCTAACTGCAGCTTGCCGAAGCGTAGACTGGAATAACGGGGCCAACAAGCATCGGAGAACACAATTAACAATTAAATTAACGTTCTGTTGTTTCGCGCATACTCGCCTGCTTCAGCCGTTTCGACTCCTTCGCTATGCCGCCGAACAAGCGGGGATAACGCTTGCCTGCGTCGATCAGCTTGTCGGCGATATCGTCGAACTCCTCGGGAAAGCTCGCGTGCAATCTCACTAGATACAACTTCGCCGTCTCCGGCTTTTTGTCCAGGCCCAACAGGATGATGTACCGGTACAGAACGTCCCAACCCGGCTGATAGCGGATTGCCTTTTCCGCCAGCGCCAGCTTTTGGCCCAAGGCCTCCGGATCGAGACGCAGGTTCCAGCTGACGATGAAGGCTGCCGGTCCTTTGAAGAAGCTCTTCTCGTAGAAGCCGTAAAGCTCGCGCATCACCTTCGGCGAAGCGACCTGCGCGTCCGGGTTTTCCATATAGTGCTTGTAATACAACTGCTCCAGCTTCGCATATTGAAGCCACAAGGCGGCGCAAAAGACGAGGCCATACAACACGGCGACCAGCGGCAGGACCCGCACCGCGAAATTGGCCCTGAACGTAATGAATTTCGTCTCCAGCATCCCCATCAGAAACGCCGCCGGAAACAGAAAGAAGCAATACCACTCCGGGAACTCAAGCAGCGCATGAATCCCAAGCGCCGACAGAATGAGCAAAATGGCAATAATCTCCAGCGACACCGGCGTCTTGCGGATGCGCCGCAGCCAGCCGATGCCGAACCACGCGAACCCCAGCGCGCCGAACACGCCGGTCATCACCAGCAGGTCGAGCAACAGGTTGTGCGCCGAGCTGGCGAACAGCACCGCGTTGTAGTGATCCATCAGCAGCAGTTGATTGAACTGCAGCTCGCCGGGGCCGATGCCCAGCAGCGGATGCGCCTTGAACAGCTCCCACGCCTGCCTGTAGATCAGCCAGCGGTTATGGTCCAGCCCTTCGGTCTGCTGCAGGCGGTCGATCGCCGTCTGCGAAAAACTCAGGTGCAGCAGGCCGACCACGTAGGGCAGCAGGACGGTCATCGCCAGCAAAGCGACCGGCAGGCCGAAGATCAGGCGCCAGTGGCGCGGACGCGCCGCATCGTCCAGCCGCATCAGCAGGTAGCCGCCCGCCCCTGCCGTCCACGCGATCTGCAGCCAGCTCATGCGCGAGGCCGTCAGCGTGATGCCGACCATGAAAGCCGCCAGCAAGGCGATCGCCGCGCCCGGCCGCAGACGCTCCTTGGCAAACAGGTACAGGGTCGCGACGACCGACCAATTCAGGTAGGTGGAGAGATGATTGCGCTGCGCCAGATTGCCGTACAGCGAGCCTTCGGTGTAGCAGAAAAACGGCGCGAATTCCCTGGTGTGCCTGGTCAGCTGCACGAGCTGCGCGCAGACGTTCCAGCAGCCGCCGGCGATCAGCGCGGCGGCGATCCACGCCAGCAGCCTTTCGGCGCCGTACAGCCGCATGCAGGTGGCGCCCAGCACGGTGGCGGCGACCGCGGCCGCCATGATCGCCAGCGGGAACAGGCCGTTGTAGGCAAAACTCAGCCTGCCGCTCGCCAGCTGGATGCCGACCACCGCCATCAGCGGCAGGAAGATCAGCGCGACGCGGGGAACCGCGCGCGGCGCCCGGCCGGCCGGACCGCTGCCGACGACGCAGACAGCCAGCAGCGCCGTCGCCAGCATCGCGAAGGCGGCAATCGCTTCGCCGTAGAAGCTGGGGATCGGCATCGTGTGGCGCGCATACATGAACGGCAGCAGGAACATGCAGGCCACGCCGATCAGCAAGGCGTCGGACAGAATCGACGCGGCGGACGCGCGGCGCGGCCGGCCGTCGGCGGAAACGGAAAGGGGGATGGACATGTCAGGGAAGGACGAACGGCCGCATGCCGCCATCATGCGGCAGCGGAACAGGGAGCAATCTTGCGATCAGGCGGACGTTTGCGCCGCATTTTCCGCGCATGCGCTCAATCGTCCAGCTGGTTGTTGATGCGCATCGCCTCGCTGACCGTGGTCTTGCCGGCCATGACGAGTTCCACCGCGTGCCGGCGCAGCGTCTCGCCCGCCATCTGCTTCTGGGCGATCCGGATGAATTCGCCGTGGTCGCCGCTGTTGGCCGCGTGGGCCACCGCGTTGGTCATCTCGAGCAGCTCGTACACGCCGGTCCTGCCGCGATAGCCGGTGCCGTTGCAGTGCGAGCAGCCGCGGCCGTGCTTGTACTGGTACTGGTCGACGGCGTCGCCCAGTTCGAGCTGCAGCCATTCGCGCTCGGCGGGCAGCGGCGTGTAATCGGTGACGCAGCTTTCGCAGACCAGCCGTACCAGCCGCTGTGCCAGCACCGCCTGCAGCGACGAGGCGACCATGTAGTGCGGCACGCCCATGTCGAGCAGGCGGATCGGCGTGCTGGCGGCGTCGTTGGTGTGCAGCGTGGACAGCACCAGGTGACCGGTCAGCGCGGCGCGCATGCCGATCTGCGCGGTTTCCTGGTCGCGCATCTCGCCGACCAGCACCACGTCGGGGTCCTGGCGCAGCGCGGAGCGCAGCACGCGCGCGAAGCTCAGCTCGATGCGCTCGTTGACCTGCACCTGGTTGATGCCGGGCAGCCGGTATTCGACCGGGTCCTCGACGGTGATCAGCTTGCGTTCCAGCGAATTCAGTTCGGCCAGCGCGCCGTACAGCGTGGTGGTCTTGCCGCTGCCGGTCGGGCCGGTCACGAGGACCAGGCCGTTCGGGCGGCGAATGACCCTGCGCAGCCGCTGCACCATGTCCGCCGGCATGCCGATGGCGTCCAGCGTGAGGATGCCGCCGCCCTGGTTCAGCAGGCGCATGACGACCGACTCGCCGTACTGCGTCGGCATGGTCGAGATACGTACGTCGATGCTCTGGTTGCGCACCTTGATGACGAAACGGCCGTCCTGCGGCAGGCGCTTCTCGGAAATGTCCAGGTCGGACATCAGCTTCAGGCGCAGCGCCAGCGCGGAGGCGATGCGGATGTCCGCCTCGGTCTGCAGGTGCAGCACGCCGTCGATGCGGAAGCGGATCTGCAGGCGTGATTCCTGCGGCTCGATGTGGATGTCGGAGGCGCGCACCTGGGTGGCGTCGTCGAACACGGATTGCAGCAGCTTGACGATCGGCGCCTCTTCCAACCCCGGCGTCAGACCCAGCGCGCCGAAATCGACGTGCGATTCGCCGAGGTCCTGTTCCAGCTCGCGCGCGAAGTCGGTGATTTCCTCGGTGCGGCGGTAGATGCGGTCGATCGTGTGCAGCAGCTCGGTCTCGTTGACGACGGCCAGTTCGATGGCGCGCTTGAGCGTGCGCGAGATTTCGTCGTAGGCGAACAGGTCGGTCGGATCGGCCATGCCGACCAGCAGCGAGCGGGCGCGGTCTTCCAGCACCACGGCGCGGAAACGGCGTGCCTGCGTCTCGGGCAGCAGGCGCACGGTTTCCGGATGGATGTTGAAAAACTTGATGTTGATGTAGGGGATGTCGAGCTGCCTGGCGATCGCCGTGGAAATCTGCTCTTCCGTGACCAGGCCGTTCTCGACGAAGACGCGGCCGAGCTTGCGGCCGGTGCGCTTCTGTTCGTTCAAAGCAAACTGCAGCTGTTCTTCGGAAAGCAGCTTCTGCTGCACCAGAATCTCGCCCAGGCGAACCTTTTCAGGTCGAGCCATCGAATATCCCCCCTTTCGGACCAGCGGCCATTTTATGCGTAATGCCGGCGGTTCGGACGCAAACAATTGTGAATCTTCGTCACGCGCGCCGGCCTATGGCGCCGGAACAACGCAAGGGCGGCCGGCTGCGGTATATTCAACGGCTTTAAGGCTCTCTTCATCCTGCTCCCATGTCCGAACTTCTCGCCTCCCGCCACGACGCCACGCTGGTGCTGACCCTTTCCGATCCGAGCAGCCGGAACGCCGTGCATCCCGACATGTTCGCCGCCGCCGTCGAGACGCTGACGACCGCGGAGCGCGACGACACGATCCGCGCGGTGGTCCTGACCGGCGCCGACCGCTACTTCAGCTCCGGCGGCCACCTGAAGAAGCTGCTGGAGCAGCAGACGCAGAACCAGGCCGCGCAGACGGCGCTGATCGACGGCCTGCGCGGCTGGGTAGAAGCGATCCGCGACTGCCCCAAGCCGGTCGTCGCCGCCATCGAAGGCGGCGCGGTGGGGGCCGGCTTTTCGCTGGCGCTGGCCTGCGATCTGATCGTCGCCGGCGCCTCGGCGCGTTTCGCCATGTCCTACGTGAACATCGCGCTGACGCCGGACGGCGGCGCCTCCTGGCAACTGGCCCGGGCGCTGCCGCGCCAGCTGGCGGCCGAGATGCTGCTGACCGGACAGGCGATGTCCGCCGAACGCTTGCATGAAATCGGCATCGTCAACCGCATCGTCATGGACGGCCAGGCGCTGGGCGAGGCGCTGCGATGGGCCGACCGGCTGGCGACGTTGCCGGCGTATGCCGTGGACCGCATCAAGCTGCTGCTGCGCGAAGCCAGCGACAATACGCTGGCCAAACAGTTCGAGGCGGAACGCTTCCACTTCATCGAAAGCCTCAACCATCCCGACGCGCGCGAAGGCATGACCGCCTTCCTCGACAAAAGAAAGCCGCTGTACCGATGAGCGCTTCCCGCAGGCGGCGTGTCTACCTGATGCGCCACGGCAGCGTCACCTACTTCGACGAGCACGGCCGCCCCTATGAACCGGACCAGGTGCCGCTGAACGAACAGGGCCGCGCGCAGGCGAGCGCCGCCGGCCGCGCCTTCGCCGAGCGGCGGGTGCGCTTCGACCGGGTGATCGTCTCCGATCTGCCGCGCACCATCGAGACGGCGCGCCGGGTGCTGGCCGAGACCGGGCAGGAAGCCGCGCTGGAAGAATGGCCGGAATTCCAGGAAGTGCGCGGCGGCGTGCTGGAAGACATCCTCGACGAAGACCTGG